>Ga0182736_1000487_pt1 | contig 60219 bp, 56 predicted proteins | sample eDN5th30CKraftBY_FD_128882 | JGI IMG/M metagenome (GOLD analysis project Ga0182736, IMG submission 128882) | Enriched backyard soil microbial communities from Emeryville, California, USA - eDNA 5th pass 30_C Kraft BY (version 2) (version 2) | ecosystem: Environmental > Terrestrial > Soil >... | reverse complement strand
GACGGTGACCGTCTCGTTCTTCTGGATGCCGCCGCCGGTCGAACGGCCTGCGCCGACTGCCGGTGCGCCCTTCTCAAGCTGCTTCATGCCGAGGCTGATGCGCTCCTTGTCGACGTCCACGTCCAGAACGATGGCGGTGACCGTCTCGCCCTTGCGGTGCAGGTTGAGCGCGTCCTCGCCGGAGATGCCCCAGGCAATGTCGGACATGTGGACCATGCCGTCTACATCGCCATCGAGGCCGATGAACAGACCGAATTCGGTCGCGTTCTTGACTTCGCCCTCGACCTGCGAACCCACCGGGTGACGCTCGGCGAAGTTTTCCCACGGGTTGGACTGGGCCTGCTTGAGGCCAAGGCTGATGCGGCGCTTTTCGGCGTCCACCTCGAGCACCAGAATCTCCACTTCCTGGCTGGTCGAAACGATCTTGCCGGGGTGGACATTCTTCTTGGTCCAGCTCATCTCGGAAACGTGGACAAGGCCCTCGATGCCCGGTTCCAGTTCCACAAACGCACCATATTCGGTGATGTTCGTCACGCGGCCGGTGAGCTTGGCGCCAACCGGATATTTGGCCGACGCGCCTTCCCACGGATCGCTCTCAAGCTGCTTCATGCCGAGGCTGATGCGCTGCGTCTCGCGGTTGATGCGGATGATCTGCACGCGGACGGTATCGCCGATGTTGATCATCTCGGTCGGGTGATTGATCCGCTTGTAGCTGAGATCGGTGACGTGGAGCAGGCCGTCAATGCCGCCCAGATCGACGAAGGCGCCATAGTCGGTGATGTTCTTGACGACACCCTCGATGATCTGGCCTTCAGCCAGCGTCTGGATGAGGCCGCTGCGCTGCTCGGCGCGGGTCTCTTCCAGAATGGCGCGGCGCGATACGACGATATTGCCGCGGCGGCGATCCATCTTGAGGATCTGGAAAGGCTGCGGAATGTCCATGAGCGGAGTGACGTCGCGCACCGGACGGATATCGACCTGCGAACCGGGCAGGAAGGCCACGGCGCCATCGAGATCGACGGTGAAGCCGCCCTTGACGCGGCCGAAGATGACACCCTCGACACGGCTGTTCTCGGCAAATTCGGATTCCAGCTTGTCCCACGCGGCTTCGCGGCGGGCGCGATCGCGGCTCAGCATGGCCTCGCCATTGCTGTTCTCGACGCGGTCGACATAGACTTCGACTTCGTCACCGACCTTCAGATCGGCCTTCTGGCCCGGCGCGGCGAATTCGCGCAGCTGCACGCGGCCTTCGCTCTTGAGGCCGACGTCGATGACGGCGAGATCATTTTCGATCGCGGTGACGGTGCCCTTGACCACACGGCCTTCAAAGCCGCCCTCGGCGCCGCCAAGTGATTCGTTGAGAAGCGACGCGAAATCGTCGCGAGTGGGAAATGCCGTTGAGGCCATAGAAAAAGGTTCCTTCAAGTCATTGCTGGCCAACCGGTTGTCTCCGGTGGTCTTTGGCCAAAACGTCCGCAGGGCCGCATGCCCGGCGGACATTCCGTGCGCAATCTATACCAGCGGACGATCATTTATGGAAAAGCAAAAGGGCGCCTCGCTTTGCGAAGCGCCTTGCCGGGCCGCTTATCGGCGGCCTTCCAAGCGTGCATCCACCAGCGCAATCGCGCGCTGAACGGCCGCGCCTATACCCAAATTGCTGGTGTCGAGCAAGTCCGCGTCGTCCGCCTGCCGGAGCGGCGCGACGGCGCGCCCGCTGTCACGCGCATCACGCGCGGCGATTTCGGCGATGACGGCATCGAGCGGCACATCGGAAAATTCGGCATGGCGCCGTCGCCCGCGCTCTTCCAGCGAGGCGGTGACGAACAGCTTGGCGTCAGCATCCGGCACGATGACGGTGCCGATGTCGCGCCCGTCGAGCACCGCGCCGCCGGGCTGGCGGGCGAAGGCGCGCTGCCGCTCCAGCAGCGCTGCGCGCACCGGCGGATGGCGCGAGACGCGGCTGGCGAGCGGCCCGGCGGCATCCGAGCGCAGAGCCGGGTCCGCGAGCAGATCATCCGCAAAGGCGCAGCCGGCCAGTGCATCGTCCGGATCGTCCGGATCGCCCCCGGCGCGCGCGACCATGATCCCCACGGCGCGATAAAGCAGCCCGGTATCGAGATGCGCCAGCCCATAATGCCGGGCCAGCGCGCTGGCGATCGTGCCCTTGCCGGAGGCGGCGGGGCCGTCCACGGCGATGATCATGCGCCGGCCCGCAAGGTCGCGATCATGTCGGCAAAGCCGGGGAAGCTGGTCGCGACCGGGCTCATATCGTCGATGGCGAGGCCGCCGGTCGTGTTGAGGCCGGCCACGGCGAAACTCATGGCGATGCGATGATCGAGCTGCGCGGCGATGGTCGGCGGCTGGTTCCCGCCATCGAGCGGCGCGCCGTCCGTGCCCTCGATGGTCAGCCCGTCCGCCTGCTCCTCGATGCGCGCGCCGATCCGCGCGAGGCCGCGTGCCATCAGGGCGAGGCGATCGGATTCCTTGACGCGCAGCTCATCGAGGCCGCTGGTACGGGTGATGCCTTTCGCATGCGCCGCAGCGACGAAGAAGACCGGGAACTCGTCGATCATGCTCGGCACGATCGCTGGCGGCACATCGATGCCGGTCAGCTGGCTGTGCCGCGCGACCAGATCGGCGACAGGTTCGCCGCCCACTTCGCGCTCGTTGGTGATGGTGAGGTCCGCGCCCATTGCCTGCAGCATCTCGAACAGGCCGGCGCGAGTCGGGTTCATGCCGACATTGGTGACAGTGATATCCGAGCCGGGCGTGATGAGCGCTGCGACGATGGGGAAGGCGGCCGAGGAGGGATCGCCCGGCACTTCCAGCACTTGCGGGTTCAGCGCCGCGCCCCCGGTGACCGAGATGATCCGCGTGCCGTCCGGCTGCACCTCCACCTCCAGCGCCGCGCCGAAGCCCCTGAGCATCCGCTCGCTATGGTCGCGCGTGGGCACCGGCTCGATGACGCGGGTGGTGCCCGGTATATTGAGCGCGGCGAGCAGGATCGCCGACTTCACCTGCGCCGAGGCGACCGGCAGGCGATATTCGATCGGCACCGCCGGCACGAGTCCGCGCATGGTGAGCGGCAGGCGGCCGCCGGGCGCTGTCGTGAAATCGGCACCCATCAGGCCGAGCGGCTGCGTCACGCGTCCCATCGGCCGGGCGGAGAGGGAGGCATCGCCGGCGAAGGTGGCGGTGACGGCATGGCTGGCGAGCAGGCCCATCAGCAGCCGTACGGATGTGCCGCTATTGCCCATCTCCAGCGCGGTTTCCGGCTGGATGAGCGCGCCGACGCCGACGCCGTGGATGCGCCACACGCCATCATCCCCGCGCGTGATCTGCGCGCCGAGCGCCCGCATTGCCGCGGCAGTGGCCAGCACATCCTCCCCTTCGAGCAGGCCGGACACCCGGCTTTCGCCCACCGCCAGAGCAGAGAGCATCAGCGAGCGGTGGGAGATGCTTTTATCGCCCGGCACAGCCACAGTTCCCCGAAGGGGCGCGCCGGGTGCGAAGCGCATATTGCGCGCATTGTCAGTCATATGCTCCAGTTTCCGGTGATAGCGCGTGCAGCGGCAAGCGCACGGCGCGGGAGAAAAATACCGAGGGCTTTTGACAGTGCCCGCATGCTATGGCAAGGCGCGCGGCACTTCGCGTCAGCCGAGCCTGCTCGCGTGATTATCAATTCATCTGGAAGGACTGAGGCGCCATATGGTCAAGCCTGAATGGGGAACGAAGCGGACCTGCCCCAAATGTGCGACGCGCTTCTACGATCTTGGCAATGACGAGCCGGTTACCTGCATCGAATGCGGGAACGTCTGGACGCCGGAGCCTGTGCTCAAATCGAAACAGCCGATTCCCTTCGAGGAAGCGCCCAAGCAGGCAACAGCAGCCGAGCCCGATACGGCGGCTGATGACGATCTGGACATCGACATCGACGTCGATGATGCAGAGGGCTCGCCGGACAATGATGTCGACCTTGGCGGTGACGAGGATCTGGGTGTCGCGGCGGCCGAAGGCGACGAAGACGAGAGCTGAAAAACTTCTTTGCCGTTTGTTTGAAATTGGACTTGCAGCAGGGCGAGGGCTGACCTAAGAGCAGCGCCCTGCACCGGGCGGCACCCTCCGCCCGGCAAGTTTTCGGGGCCGTAGCTCAGCTGGGAGAGCGCTACACTGGCAGTGTAGAGGTCAGGGGTTCGATCCCCCTCGGCTCCACCAAAACCTTTTCGGCAGCTATAAAGAGCAGGGGAGCCTGCTTCGGCTGCGATCCGGTTTTCATGGAAAACCCACAGACATGGATGCGCATCGTTGGGCAATGATGCGCCCGCGTGGCCGTTTGCGGGGCTGGGATTCGGCATTTTCATGATTGCCACTTATATGGCTGCCTTTGCTTTCCTGATCTGAAATGCCGTCAAGTGCGTTCAGCCGTTCCGCTATGTTACTGTGAAAACTATTCGTTGCTGGCGCTGGTGTCGATCCAAACGGATTGGCCGCGTGACCAGGTGAATTCATCGCCGACGATCATTGTTGTAATTGTTACAAATTTAATCCATTGAATAATAACGATAGTTATACATAAAAATTGTATTGCCTCCCATTTTTGATGTAAATCTTGCATTGCGATACTCGCTGGGCTAGCCCGATGGCCAAGAATGGAGAGCGCAATGTCTGATCCCCTGCCACCAAATCTCACGGCATCTGCTTTTTCTCGGGCGCTTGCCGCCTTTGCGGGGGTGGTGGGCGCTCAATGGGTGCTGTCAACGGATGAGGACCGCGCCACCTATATCGATCCCTATGCGCTGGGAGACGGGCAGAATCATGCCATGTCGGCGGCGGTCGCGCCCGCCAATGTCGAGGAAGTGCAGGCGATTGTGCGGCTGGCCAATGAGCATCGCGTGCCGCTTTGGCCAACCGCGCGCGGCAAAAATCTGGGTTATGGCTGGGCAGCCCCGGCTATGCCGGGCACGGTCGTGCTCGATCTGGGCCGCATGAACCGCATTCTGGATGTTGACACCAAATATGGCCACTGCCTGCTGGAGCCGGGCGTGGGCTTTTACGACCTCTATAATTATTTGCAGGACAACAAGATTCCCCTGTGGATGTCGATCCCCGGCAATGCCTGGGGCAGCGTGATGGGCAATGCGCTGGAGCGTGGCCTCGGCTACACGCCCTATGGCGATCATGCGGCCAAGATCTGCGGCATGGAGGTGGTCTCGCCAACCGGTGAGCTGTTCCGCACCGGCATGGGCGCGATGAAGGATAATAAGGCGTGGCAGGCCTATCAGCATGGCTTCGGCCCGTCCTGGGACCAGTTTCTCGTTCAGTCCAACTTCGGTGTGGTCACCAAGATGGGACTCTGGCTGATGCCGGAGCCGGAGATGACGATGCAGGTCAAGGTCGAGCTACCGCAGGCGGATGACATCGCCTGGGCTATTGACGAGTTGCACCGGCTCCGACTGCACAATGTGGTCGATCATAATTTCGTGTTCGGCAATTTCATGCACGATGCGGCGGTCGTCTCCCAGCGCCATGAATGGTATGATGGCAAGGGCGCGCTGCCGGATGCCGTGGCCCAGAAGATGATGGATCATTTCGGCATTGGCTGGTGGCGCTTCACGCTCAGCCTGTTCGGCCATGAAGGGATCGTCAAGGCAAAGGAAAAGCTCGTCCGTCAGGCGCTGGAGCCGCATCTGGACAAGCCGCTCGAATTTACCGAATGGCGGCGGGGAGAGCCGCTCGACACGTCTGCTGCCAGGCGCCCGAGCGCGCTGGCGCTCCAGATCGTCAACTGGCGCGGCGGCCGCGGTGGCCATATGGGCTTCTCCCCCGTCATGCCGCCCGATGGCCAGCTTGCCCACAGGCAGTTCCGCGCGATGAAAGCGCGGTTCGAGGAGCATGGGCTGGATTATTATACCTCCTTCACCATGGGGCATCGCCACATCAACAACGTGAACCTGCTGCTTTACGACCGGGATGATGCGGATATGGTGGGCCGGGCCCGTGCGCTGTTCAACGCGTTGATCGCGGACGCCAAAGCATCCGGCTATGGCGAGTATCGCACGCATCTCGACTTCATGGACCCGGTCGCGGCCAGCTTCGATTTCAACGGTGGGGTGCTTGCCCGCCTTAATGAGACGGTGAAGAATGCGCTGGACCCCAACGGCGTGATCGCGCCGGGCAAGAACGGGATCTGGCCGCGCGCCTACAAGGCCGCCGGAACGGGAGAGCGCGCGTGAAAACAGGCGTAACAGCTATCGCGACCGTGCTGGCGGCGGTTCTTGGCATTGTCGGACTGGCAACGGCGCAGACGGCGCCGCAGGCTGGCAATATCGCACAATCGCCGCTTGATGGGGAGGCGCTGTTCAATGCCCGCTGCGGCTATTGTCATCTGGAAGGCGGCACGGGCACGATGATGCTGGAGCGCCGGTTGGGTAAGGACAAGGCGTTGCTTGGCCGTCGCACCGATCTGCCGGCCGACTATGTGAAGGCCGTTGCGCGCCATGGGTTGAACAGCATGCCCACCATCACCCGCGTGGAGGTGCCGGATGATGAGATGGACCGGATCGCGGCCTTCATCGCTTCATCCAAAAAGGGCGGGGCGAAATGATCCGGCGCGACGTGCTCAAGCTGGGCGGTGTCGCCACGGCGGGCCTGATGATGCCCGGCGTGTCGATGGCGGCTGGTCCGCGCGGCGAGCCGCCACTGGTGCTGATCGACGATCGGTTCGCCGAAGGGCGCGCATTCGGCATGGCGGCGGCGGAAAGTGGTGCGCGGGTGGTGGCCACGGAGCAGGATATACTGTCGCTGTGGTACGGCGCGCTGCGCGGCGCCTCTCTGGCCGGACTGCGGGGGCTTACAAACTATTCCGACATGGTGGTGATTGCCGGACTGGCCGCCGAGGCGCGCCGCCCGTTCGCGTTGCGGATCGCGCATCGGCCAGTGGCGGACGGCATGGCCCATCAACTGGTTGATGGGCCACCCGGTAGCCTTCCCGTGCTTGCTGCGGCGGCCGATCGGTGGCCGGCGGGTGCATGGTCCATCATGGCGGGCGATATCGTCGCGCGCGACGTGCGGCGGGCTGCCAATCCTGCGCGGTCTACCACCCGCGCCGGGATGCTTTGGTCGTGGAGCATTGCCTAAGTGACTGCGATCGCCCAATCTGACAGGCGAACCGGATATGCCTGAAGGGGGCGGGGAACGAATGACGCAAGCGCGCAAGCGTGGGGACGGCACCCGCCGCCGGGCCGGCGCGACGCTGACTGATGTGGCAAAAGCGGCGCGGGTGTCTACGGCGACCGTCTCGCGCGCACTCAACACGCCCAATCTGCTCACCAAGGAAACACTGGGCCGTGTCCATGAAGCCATTGCGGCAACCGGCTATATCCCGGCGCTGACGACCGGCACGGTCATCACCAACCGCAGCCGTCTCGTCGCCATCATGGCGCCGCCGACCCCGCTGGAACTGTTCGACGCGACCGTGCGCTCGGCCGTGGCCACGCTGGACGAGGGCGGTTACCAGACGCTGCTCGGCATCTACAGCCGCGATGCGACGCGCGACAAGATCGTCACCCAGATATTGAGTCGGCGGCCGGGCGGGTTGATCCTCATCGGCCTGCCGGTCTCGCCGGATGTGCGGGAGCTGCTTGTGGAATCCCGCCTGCCAATCGTCGAGACATGGGAGATGCCGCTTGCGCCGATCGACATGGTGGCGGGCATCTCGCATCATGATATCGGTATTGCGATCGGCCGGTTCCTGCTGCGCAAGGGCTATCGTCGCCCGATGATCTTCTCCACGGACAGCAGCCGGGGGCATATCCGCCGTTATGGCATGTCCCGCGTGTTGATGGAGGCAGGCCAGCCGGAACTCAGAAGTATCGATCAGGGGCTGCCGGGGACGGTCGGCGAGGGGCGGCGTTCCTTTGGCAGAATATGGGACGCCGGCGAGCGGCCGGACGTGATCGTCTGCGCATCCGACTGGCTGGCGCAAGGCGTGATGATCGAGGCCAGCAAGCGCGGCGTTCGCGTGCCGGAGGAACTTGCCGTGATGGGCTTTGGTGATTTCGATTTCGCGCGTGAACTGGAGCCGGCGCTGACCACCGTGCGAATCGATGGCGCGGCCATGGGCAAGCAGGCGGCCGTACTCATGCTGGATGCGATGCGTGATGATCGCCGTGACCGGGGCAAGGCGGCACGGGTCGATGTCGGCTTCTCACTGATCGAGCGGAGTTCGACATGAGCGAGACTTTACCGATCCCGGACAATCTGCGCGCCTTTCTGGCCCGCCCGCACGGATTGCTTATTGATGGCGCGTGGCATGCGGCGGAAAGCGGTCGCACGCTCGCCACCGAAGACCCGGCGACGGGCGCCGTAATCGGTCATATCGCGGCCGGCGAGAGCGCGGATGTCGACGCGGCGGTGCGCGCAGCGGATCGCGCGTTGCGCGAACCGGGCTGGCGCGCCATGCCGCCGCCGGAGCGCACACGGCTGCTCTGGACCCTTGCCGACCTCATTGAGCGCGATGCCGAGGGGCTGGCTTTTCTGGAGAGTCTGGACAATGGCATGCCGCTGGCCCTTGCGCGCTTCAGCGTGGCGGGCGCGGTCTCCAGCCTGCGCTATAATGCCGGCTGGGCAGGGCGGATCTCCGGTGAAGTGCCCACGCTCTCGGCCCCGGATCATCATGCCTATACCGTTTATGAGCCCGTTGGCGTGGTGGGTGCGATCATCCCGTGGAACCTGCCGCTGACGATGGCGGCCAACAAGATCGGGCCGGCCATTGCGGCGGGCTGCACGCTGGTGCTCAAGCCGGCCGAGCTAACCTCGCTGACGGCAATCCGGCTGGGTGAACTGGTCATCAAGGCGGGTTTTCCGCGCGGTGTCGTCAATATCGTCACCGGGCTGGGTGCGCAGGCCGGGGCGGCGCTCGCGGTCCATCCGCTGGTCGCCAAGATCAGCTTCACCGGCTCCACCGCAACCGGTCAGGCGATTGCCACGGCGGCGGTGCCGACGCTCAAGCGCGTGACGCTGGAGCTGGGCGGAAAATCCCCCGTGTTCATCTTTCCCGATGCGGACCTGGATGCAGCCGCCATTGGCGCGGCCAACGGTGTCTTTCTCAATTCCGGGCAGGTTTGCGTCGCCGGGTCGCGGCTTTACGCGCACCGGGCGGTGTTCGACCGGATCGTGGATGCCGTCGCCAGCCGCGCCGATGCGCTGACCGTGGGGCCGGGAACGGCCACGGCCACGCAGATCGGCCCGCTGGTATCTGCCGGGCAAAAGCAGCGCGTGGAGACATTCCTTGCCGATGGCATGCGTGATGGCTGTACAGCTGTTGCAGGCGGCACCGCGCCGGTTGGTGCCGGGCATTTCGTCCGCCCCACGGTACTGGCTGGCGCGAAACCCCATATGGATGTGTATCGGGAAGAGATTTTCGGGCCGGTGCTGACGGTGATGCCGTTCGAGGAAGATGATCTGGACGCTCTTGCGGCGCGCGCCAATGATACGCGCTATGGCCTGTCCGCCAATATCTGGACACGGGATATCTCGCGCGCGCATCGCCTCGCCCGGCTGATCGACGCCGGCACGATCCGGGTGAACGGGGCCGGAATAGACCATGCCTTGCCGTTCGGCGGGTTCAAGCAATCCGGCTGGGGGCGGGAGAATGGACGCGAAGGCGTGCTGGCGCATATGGAACTGAAGTCGATCGCCATCCGGCTTTGACCCGATCCGGGTCGTCGCCGGTCAGATCATGTCCCGTCGCAGCGTGCGTGCCGCGTTCCAATAGTGGAATGCGGCCCACAGCGCGACCAGTGCGCAACTCATCATGGCGTAGCGGATGCCGAGCGAGCCGGCCGTCGCGCAGGCTTCAGCCCCCTGTGCCGCCGTTCCCGCGCAAGTGGCGGCATAATCCCCTGCAAACATCTGGCCCGCAAATCTGTCGCTCAGAACGCCGACGAACAGCGGACCCAGTCCCATGCCGACGAGATTCTGGAAGAAGATGATGATCGCCGAGGCGGATGCGCGCATACGCGGCTCCACCATATTCTGCACCGCACCAAAGGTGGGGCCGTAGAAGGTGAAGGCAAGCGTGGCGGCGATGGTGACGACCGGCAGCGCCAGATGCCAGTTGGGCAGGGACAGGCCGATCATGTAAAGCGGCGCGGCAAGGACGAGCGTGGCGGCCGGCAGCCAGGCATACCAGCGTTCGTCCCGCTTGCCGGCCCAATCCGCGCCAAATCCGCCGAGCAATGTGCCCGCGCCGTTGGACAGGCTGGTGACGATGCCGAACAGCAGGCCGGCCTGCGTCATGCTGAGATCGTAGGAGCGGCCGAAATAAATCGGCAGGAACAGCAGGATGCCGAAATTGCAGAAGCTGGTCAGGCCGCAGGCGAAGGCCATGTTGAGAAAGGCCGGCTTGCCGCGCAGCACGCGGATCATCGCCATGAAGCTGGGTGTCTCGCCCTTGGTTGCCTCGGGGTTGTCGAAGCGTCCGCGCGGCTGTTCCTTGAGCGTGAGCAGCAGGAGCAGGGCGAGCAACAGACCGGGCGCGCCGACGACGACGAACGCGGCGCGCCAGCCGACATGCTCGCCCAGCCATCCGCCGGCCGCACCGCCAACCAGCGAGCCGGCCGAGGCGCCCATCGCCACGACTGCCAGCGCGGAGGCCCGCTTGTGACGCGGGAAACGGTCGGAAACCATGGAGATGGTGCAAGGGTTGGCGGCGGATTCGCCAATGCCGACGCCGAGGCGCAGCAGCAGCAATTGCACGAAATTGGCCGCTGCGCCGCTCAGCATGGTCATGACCGACCAGATGGTGGTGGCAAGCGCCAGCAGCCGCACGCGATCGTAACGGTCCGCCAGCCGCGCCACCGGGATACCGGCGGAGGTGTAGAGCAGCGCGAAGGCTAGGCCGGTGAGAAGGCCGAACTGCGTGTCGCTAATGCCCAGATCGGCCTTGATGGCGGGGCCGAGGGTGGCGACGATCACGCGGTCGATGAAGCTCGACATAGCGACGAGCATCAGCATCGCCATCATCCAGACCGGATAACCCTCCGTCCGGCGGGCGCCATTGACATGTCCGTTCATCGTCCGCTTCTCCGCCTGCGTTGCCGTCGTCCGTTATCGTTCAGTCGCGCGTGCCGGGCAGGCCGGGGCCACGATCGGCCAGCGCCGTGCCTGCACCCAGCGCCGTGTCGGTCCACATGAGCACGTCAAGGTCCGCGATGCGCCATTCATCGTCGGCGAGGCGGAGCAGGGCATGCCATGTGCCCATCCGCCAGGAGGGGCTGCGCGGCCAATATTGCCGGTGGAACTCATGGCGGAAAACCATGCAATAAGCGGCGACCCGGATGTCCTCGCCCTCCCGCGTCAGGCGCGGGGCGTTGAACTGATGCTGATGTCCGTAAGTCTGTGTGGCGCGCTGGCTCATGCTGCCGCCGATGAAACTTTCAATGCCCTCATGCCCGGTGAAGATGCCGGGGCTGCCGTCCCGCAGCGGGTGCCGGAGCACGGCGTCGCTGGTGAAGCAATCCAGATAGGCCGGCAGGTCGCCCGAATCGATCGCCCAGGAATAGCGGGCCATCCGGTCTGCAATGCAAAGCCGGTCGCGAATCTCGATATCGTCGAACATGCTCATGCGGCTGTCTGCCCGCGCATTTCCTGCTCATGCCGATATGGCTGCGGCTGACATTCTTTCATGGAATGGCGCATTTGCCGTCCCCTCCTTCCATCGATCTGTGAGCGATTTTTCAGTGACGAAGCCACCGTTCACGTCGTTGAAGCAGACAAAAGGATTTATGTAAAGTTTTCATTATTATGTTGTGATAACCGGCATAGCGCGTGTATGTCATACATCGAACGGCCCTCGAAAGGGTCGAGTGCGTGAGTGTGCGCTCAACGCAGGCAGGGAGGAGGAACTGAAATGACCTATCACCATATTCTCAGAAAATATGCGCTCGGTGGCGCTTCGCTGCTGGCGCTCGGTGCGTTCGCAAGCGGCGCTCATGCGCAAGAGGCTGCCCCCGGCAATGGGGACGGCGTGCAGGATATCGTCGTCACCGCGCAGTTTCGCTCGGCCAATCTGCAGGATACACCGCTGGCGATTACCGCCATCACGGGCGAGCAGCTTGCCGATCGCAGTTTCAGCAACATTGCCGATGTCGGCAAGGCGGCGCCCAGTGTGACGTTGCGGCTCGGCAGCTCGGGCTATGGCAAATCGACCCAGGCCTATATCCGCGGCATCGGCCAGACCGATTTCAACTTCGCGCTTGAGCCCGCCGTTGGGTTCTATGTCGATGACGTCTATCACGCCTCGCTGTTCGGCACATCGTTCGACCTGCTCGATCTGGAGCGGGTGGAGATATTGCGCGGTCCGCAGGGCACGCTTTTTGGCAAGAACTCGATCGGCGGCGCCGTGCGTCTGATTTCGCGGAAGCCGGCCGACCGTTTCGAGGCGTCGGTCGAGGGCACCTATGGCAGCTATGATCGGCTCGATCTGCGCGGCATGGTCAATATTCCACTGGTCGCGGATCAACTGGCGCTGCGCGTTTCCGTCGCTTCAAAGCAGCGGGACGGCTATATTGATCGGGTGGATTTCGCCTGCGCCTACCCGGCGCTGGCGGGTAACCTCCAGCCGACCGTTTCCACAAACGGCAACAGCTGCAAGGTTGGTACGTTGGGCGGCGAGAGCGTTCGCGCGGGCCGCGCTGCATTGCGCTGGACGCCGGTCTCGAATGTTGAAGTCAATCTTGTCGCCGAGGTCATTCGCGACAATTCGGAAGCGGCGGCGGACTCGCTCATCTATGTGAATGAGTCGGCGGCCTCGCTGGTCAATTACAATAATAGCCGGCTGATCCCGACCTACGGCATTCCGTTCGACAACCGGTTCGTCGTCGATCCCTATGTGAGCTTCGCGACTTACGACAGTGCGTTTCTCGGCCGCAAGGTGCCGCCGGTGAACACCGTTCATTCGGAGAGCTATTCGGGCGAGGTCAATTGGGACATTACCGAGAACGTCCAGTTCAAGTCGATCACGGCCTATCAGAAATTCAACGGTCGCTTCACCCAGAACGCCAATAATTCTCCACTGCCAGTGGCGCTGACCGACAATATCGCGGGCTTCGAGCAGTTCACGCAGGAATTCCGCCTTATCGGCACGTCGTTTGAAGGCCTGCTCGACTGGGCGGCCGGCGTTTTCTATTTCGACGGTGACAGCACGCTCGGCGGCGGCGCCTATCTGGCCGCCTCGAACATCGCCTTCGATCAGGATGAGAGCACGGACAGTTCGAACCGCTCGGCTTTCGCCCATGGCGTATTCCACCTTACCGACCAGTTCTCGCTGACGGCGGGCCTGCGCTATTCCAGGGAATCGAAAACCTACACGTTCAACCGCACCAATGTGCCGTCCGGCACCCCATTCTTCCCCGGCGGCGCCTTCACCTCGCCGGCCTCGAAGTTCGACCGGTTCGATTACAAGATCGGGTTGGACTATAAGGTGACGGATAACGTCATGATTTACGGCCAGTTCTCGACCGGCTTCAAGGGCGGCGGCATCAATCCGCGTCCGTTCACGCCGGCGGCGGCCGTGCCGTTCGGGCCGGAGACGCTGGAAGCCTATGAAGTCGGCATCAAGAGCGACCTGTTCGATCGCCTGATCCGTTTCAATCTGGCGGCCTATCACAGCAATTATTCGAACCTGCAGCTCAGCGCCAACGGCGTCGACAATAATGGCGCACCGAGCATCATCATCGCCAATGCCGGCAAGGCGCGGATCAACGGTCTGGAGGCCGAGATGCAGATCCGCCCGGCCTATGGCCTGCAAATCGACATGTCGGCCAGTTACACCGATTTCAAGATCAGGGATCTGGGACCGGCTGCGGGCGTGTCCGGCGGGCCGACGCTGACGAGCAAGCCCTCCGGCACGCCGGAATGGAAGTATAATGCCGGCATTCAATATGAGGCCGATCTGGGCAATGCCGGCACGCTGACGCCGCGCCTTGACGTCTATTACCAGTCCAAGGTGTTCAACGAGTGGACCAACAATCCAGGTGCCATGCAGCCGGGATACGCCGTTGCCAATGGCCGCCTGACCTATTCGGCGCCGGAGGATGAATGGTATGCCGCGCTGTCGGTGACGAACATCTTCGACAAATTCTATTATGTGAACAAGTTCATTCAGGCCGGTTCCTATATCTTCACGGGCCAGCCCGCCCGGCCGCGCGAATGGGCCGTCACGGTCGGTCGTCGCTTCTAGGCGACAGGATAATGGAGGCGGGGGCGCTTATATGCAGCGCTCCCGTCTTGCCATGGAGCCACTTCGCGGTCACGTTCCGCAAAAACCGCAAGCGATGAGGTGAGAGGATGTCGGACGGAGAAGCGCTGCGTGCGCTGCGCGAGGAAATCGCCGGGTTGCGGCACCAACTGGGCATGATGGAGGATATCCAGGCGGTCCGCACGCTCCAGTTCAAATATGGCTATTATATGGACAAGGGCTTGTATGAGGAGGTGGTCGACCTCTTCGCCGAGGATGGCGTCCTCCACTTCATGGGCGGTATTTTCCGGGGCCGGGCAGGCCTCTCGCGGCTCTATTGCGGCCGGCTGCGCAACGGCTTTACGGATGGCAATAACGGCCCCGTCTATGGAATGCTGGCCGAACATCTCCAGCTTCAGGATATTGTCGATATCGCGCCGGACCGGCAGAGTGCCAAAGGGCGGTTTCGCGCCTTCATGCAGGGCGGCAGCCATGTTACCAGAGAGAAGATCAACGAGCGGCTGCCGCTGCAATGGTGGGAAGCCGGCGTCTATGAGAACAGCTATGTGAAGGAGGACGGCGTCTGGAAGATCGCCGAACTGGATTATCACATGTTCTGGCAGGCGGATTATGAGACCGGCTGGGCGCACAGCAAACCCTATGAAGGGCGTTTCTTCCAGCAGACTTATCCGCAGGACCCCGGCGGCCCGGATGAACTGACCGATCGCGAGCCCTGTTTCTGGCCCGAGACACCCATCGTCGATTTTCATTATTCGCATCCGGTGACCGGCAAGCCATGGGAGCCGGGGCGCAGCGACGGTCGCCGGAAGCGCTGAGATGGCGGTGGTCACGGGTGGAGAACTGGTCGTTCGCGCATTGAAGGCGGCGGGGGTCGAGACGTTGTTCGGCTTGCACGGGGCTCATGTCGATACGATCTTCCAGGCTTGCGCGGATCATGATCTGCCGATCATCGACACGCGGCATGAGGTCGCCGCCGGCCATGCTGCCGAGGGTTATGCCCGTGCCGGCAACCGGCTGGGCGTCGCGGTGGTGACGGCGGGGCCGGGTTTCACCAACGTCGTGACCAGTCTCGCCAACGCCTATCTCGACCGAACGCCGATGCTCTGCATCGCCGGCACAGCAGGACTGGCGCAGGCCGAGACCAACACATTGCAGGCGGGCATCGATCAGGCGGCGATCGCCACGCCGATCACCAAATGGCGTCACCGTGTCTGCGTCGCATCCGACCTGCCAAGGCTGGTAACGGAGGCGATTCGTATCGCTACGGCGGCGCCTTGCGGCCCGGTGCTGCTCGATATGCCCTCGGATGTGCTCAATACGCGGATCGAGGAGGTGGCTATTCCGGGCAACGCCTGCGTCAACAGCGCCGCCGCACTGCAAACGGCCGATGTCGAGGCGATCGTCGCGCGGCTGCGTGCGGCGGCGCGTCCGGTGATCATGGTCGGCGCGGAGGCCTGGCGCTCGGGCGCGGCAGATGCGCTGGTTGCCTTCGCCGAAGCGGCGAATGTGCCGGTATTCAGCGATTTTCCCGCGCACGGCATGATGCCGGCGAGCCATCCGCTCCATGGCGGCACCTTTCACAAAATGGCCGATCTGGAGGCGCCCGACGAGCGGCCGGACCTGATCCTCGCTTTCGGTGTGCGCTTCGGCCTGTTCACGCTGGGGACGAGCGATCTCATCGTGCCGCACGCCGCCGATATTGTGCATGTCGAGGCGGACGCGCGCGAGATCGGCCTCGTCCGCCCGGCGCAAATCGGCCTGGTTGCCGATTCGCGACTGACGCTGGAGGCATTGGCGGCGGCAGTCGGCACGCAGCCGGACCGTGCCGGCTGGGTCGCACTGGTGCAGGCGAAGGCCACGACGCGGCGCACGCGGCTGGCAGCAGAAGCAGCGGCGCATCGCGGGCGTATTCATCCTTATGCGGCAGTCGCGGCGGTGGCCGAGGCCCTGCCGAAGGAGGCCATCGTCATCGGCGATGGCGCGGAGGCATATCATTGGCTTAACGAGACGATCGCGCGCGAACAGCCGGGCTGCTACCTTGCGCACGGCTTTCTTGGCACTGTCGGCATGGGATTGGGCCTCTCGCTCGGCGCACAGGCGCTGGATCGGACGCGGCCGGTCTTCTGCCTCGTCGGGGATGGCGCGGTCGGCTTCACCATCGCCGAGTTCGATACCATGGCGCGGCTGGATCTGCCCGTGGTCGTGATGGTGATGAACAACCGGAGCTGGGCAGCCTCGCAGCATTTTCAGGAGATTGCGCTCGGGCCGAATCGTGTGACGGGCACGCGGCTTGGCGGTGCGCGCTATGACCAGGTGGCCGAAGGATTTGGTTGCGCGGGCGTTTATGTGACCGAACTGGCCGATCTCGCGCCGGCGCTGACACAGGCATTTGCGTCGCGCCGGCCGACCTGCCTCAATGTAGAGATTGATCTGGGCCCCACGCCGCCGGAACTTCACCTGCTGATGAAGCGGTGACGCGTAGCCCGATCTTGGACAGACCCGGGGAATGGAGAGACGATGAAGCCGTTGGATGGAGACATTGCGCTGGTAACAGGCGCGGGGCGGGGCTTTGGCCGCGCCATCGCGGAGAAGCTGGCGCGTGAGGGCGCGGCGGTGGCGCTGGTCGCGCGCAATGCTGCGCAATTGGCCGAGGCGGTGCGGGCAATCGAGGGGCAAGGCGGCCGTGCGGTTGCCATCGTGGCGGACGTGACCGAACCGGCTGATGTGGACCGCGCGGTTTCCGAGGCGGAGGCTGCGCTGGGGCCGCTCACCATCTTCATCAACAATGCCGGTGTGCCCGGCCCGTTCGGCCCGATCTGGGAGTTGGACATGGATGCCTGGTGGGCCGCGCAGCATGTCCATATCCGCGCGCCGATGCTGTTCCTGCGGCGCATCCTGCCCGGCATGGTCAGCCGGGACCGTGGACGGCTTGTCGTCGTCTCGGCCATTGCCAGCCGCAAGGTGGCGCCGAATCTCAGCGCCTATTGCACCGGCAAGATTGCCCAGAACCGCATCGTCGCAGAGGCCGCGGCGGAGCTGAAGGGCAAGGCGATCAGGATTTTTGCTATCGATCCCGGCTTCGTGTTCACCGCGCTGGCCCATGATACGATGGTCTCACCGGATGCGCAAAAATGGCTGCCGGGCATGGTCGACCGGCTCCAGCAAGTCTCTGACGGCAAAGATGTCGCTGAGGGTCTCGCCCGCTGCGCACAGCGCTGCTTCGATCTTGTGTCCGGCCGCTACGATACACTGAGCGGCTGCTATATGGAGATACCGGACGATCTCGATGCGATGGTGCGGGAGCGCACAGCGCAGGCATAGCGACGGGTCGGTCTGATCTGACAGCCGGCGCGCATTTCCGTCGCTTTGCTCGGTGGCGGGGCGGGCGTCCGCCGGACAAGCTGGCGCATATGCCGCGCTGCTCGCCGGTATCGCCTCTTACGACATTGCCGGTGCGGGATGGCCGGGATCGGGCGGCAGGGGAATGAAGCTGTCATGATCGAGATCCGGTAGCTTCATGCGCTGTGCGCGCCAGTCGGCTCTGGCCTGCTCGATCCGTTCCTTCGAGGAGGAGACGAAGTTCCAGTCGATGAAGCGCTGGCCAATTGGTTCGCCGCCAATAGCCATCACGATGGACGGTTCCAGCGCCAATATGGCAACAGTCTGGCCGGGAGACAGAATGGCCATCTGTCCTGCACCGATACGCTGGTTATCCACCTCGATTGCGCCGGTCGTGACATAGATTGCGCGCTCGGGATAGTCGGCCGGCAGGTCCGTTCGCGCACCGGCGGCAAGGTCCCAATGCAGATAGAAGAGCGGCGAATGTGTTTTGACGTTCGCCTCCAGACCCAGCGCCTTGCCCGCCACCAGCCGGCCCCGGACGCCGGCCGCGTCGAAGGTTGGAAGATCGCCAAGGCCATGGTGGGTAAAGGCCGGATCGCATTCCTCATCGGCCTCGGGCAATGCCACCCAGGCCTGAATGCCGTGCACGCGCTCCCCTTTGCTCCGCGCACGTTCGAACCGCTCGCTATGGGTGATGCCCCGGCCCGCCGTCATCCAGTTCACCTCGCCGGGAAAAATCGCCTGCTCCGAGCCGACGCTGTCGCGGTGCATGATTTCGCCTTCGTAGAGATAGGTGACGGTGGAAAGGCCGATATGGGGGTGGGGGCGGACATCCATATCCTCGGATATGCCCGCAGGCAGATCGACCGGCCCCATATGATCGAAGAAAATGAATGGCCCGACCATCCGCCGTCTGGCAAAAGGCAATATGCGCCCGACTTCCAATCCGCCGCCCAGATCGCGGCGACGTTGATCGATCACAAGCTCAATCATCTATTCCTCCGGCAGCCTGACAGCGTTGACGGCGCATATCCGGCGCCGGGTGCGGCGCCCGATCGCCGGCGCACATGGTGCGTTACGCCTCGTTCGGCAAAACGGTGAGCACGCGCTCAATATGGTCGTGAAACTCGGCCATATAATTGCGCAGGAAGCCTCTGGTTGATTCCACCGTCACCTCACCGTCATCGCTGATCAGGCCGGGCGTGAACTGGATATAGGCTTCCGGCGCGTTCATCTGCGGGGAGTTGCAGAAGCCGAGCACGCTGCGGAGGCTTTGCTGTGCCACGGCGGTGCCGATCGCGCCGGGCGAGGTGCCGATCACGGCTGACGGCTTGTGGGTGAAGGCATTGGTGCCATAGGGGCGGCTCGCCCAGTCGATCGCGTTTTTGAGGCCGCCGGGGATCGAGCGATTATATTCCGGCGTCACGAACAATATCGCGTCGGATGCCTTGATCGCTGCCTTGAAATCGCGTGCGACCTGCGGAAAATCATCATCATAGTCATAGCTGTAGAGCGGCAGGTCGCGAAACGGGATTTCGGAAAATTCGAGGCCCTCGGGCGCAAGCTTGATCAGTGCACCCGCAAGCTTGCGGTTGATTGATTCTCTGGCGAGGCTGCCGATCAGATATCCTACCTTGAAAGTGGTCATGGCCGTCCCTCCATCTGAATGAGCTATGGCTAAACTGCACCTGATTGCCGTGCATTGCGAGCAAAATGGCTCTGTGCCCATGCCAGCGCTCTTCCACTAATCGACGACGCGGCCACCAGCTTCCGGCATCTCCACCAGTCTGAGGAAGCCCGGCGATGTTGTTAGTGCCCCGGTTTTATCAACGAGGTGGCGCCTTGCGGCCCGTCATGCCGGTTTCACGGAAGCGCTCCAGCAGCCAGGAAGCTGCCGGTCCCGGGGGAGCATCCGTTCGATAAATGGCCGACAGGCGGTAATCCGCTCCCGTATCATCCGGCATCTGCAACTCGACCAGATGCCCCGCCGCAAGATCTGCCTCGATCATCGGTTTGGGCATATTGCCCCAGCCTATTCCCTCCTTGAGCAGCGCCAGCTTGGCGCCAAGGTCCGCGAGCCGCCAGCTATGCGGGCTCACCACCGCAAATTCGCGGCCTTCGGATAATGGCGAGCGATCGGTCAGCACCAGTTGCACATGGTCGCGGCCCATGCCCGGCAGCAGCGGATGTGCCTGAGCGAGTGGATGACCGGGCGAGGCGACCGGAACCAGCGCGACGGAGCCGATCACAACCGACTCGATGCCGGGCATTTCGGCCGCCAGCGGCCCGGCGATGCCGATGACCGCCTTGCGTTCCAGGACCAGCGCCATCACCGCGCCCAGCGCCTCGACATGCAGGTTCAGTGCGACGGTCGGGAACTCTGCGGAGAATGCTCGCAGCGTCTCGCCCAGCCATGCGGATGGCAGCATGACATCAATGGCCAGATCGACCTGCGCTTCCAGCCCGCCGAGCAATCCCTTTACCTTCGCGCGCAGGCCGTCGATGCCCTTGCCGATCGAGCGGGCTTCGGCGAGCACCGCCTGACCCGCAGCGCTGAGGCGCGGTTTTCGCGTGCCCGCCCGTTCGAACAGGGTCACCCCAAGCTGGGCTTCGAGATTGGCGATGCCATAGCTGATGACGGATGTGGCCCGGTTGAGTTTCCGCCCGGCGGCTGCAAAGCTGCCGGTATCGACCACCGTCAGGAAGATCCTGAGCTGGTCGAACGTAGGGGTGCCCGGCTCTGACATTTCGGTTCCATCGAATAATTTGAACGATATTATCCGTCTAATCGCAAAAGCGGATTTCCGGTAAAGTTTCTGTCAGACACGGGAGGCGACTATGACCTACGCAACTGATGACCTCAAACTCAACCGGTCCGAATGGCGAGCGGTGTCCGTCGGTCTTCAGGATGCCGCGCAATGCGGCTGCGATGATATGCCGGGATCATGGACCTATGGCTTTACGCGGCTCGTGCGGCTGATGACCGGCCGTGAAGGGCCGCAGCCTCTGGCCGATGGCCGTCTGGAAGCGCTGCGCAATTTTATTTGTGCGACCCGGCGCCGGCGGCACCGCGCCGATGAATTTGTGCCCGATCTGCTGGAGCAGGGTTTCAACCGCAGGCAGGTTGAGGCGATCGCGCTTCTTTCCGCCTGATATCGGATAACGCTTTTACAAGGATAGGCTCAAATGGGACTTTTGATCGACGGCAAATGGCACGACCAATGGTATGATACGTCCGCCAGCGGCGGTCGCTTCATCCGCAGCGAAAGCCAGTTCCGCAACTGGATCACGGCGGATGGCACCCCCGGCCCGAGTGGCGAGGGCGGCTTTGCGGCCGAGCCGGGCCGCTATCATCTCTATGTCAGCCTGGCCTGCCCCTGGGCGCACCGCGCCCTTATCATGCGCGCGCTGAAGGGACTGGAGGGCATGATCTCGGTGTCGGTCGTCCACTGGCTGATGGGCGAGGATGGCTGGACCTTTGCGGACGGCCCCGGCGTCATTCCCGATCCGCTGAACAATGCCGCCTTCCTGCATCAGGTCTATACGGCGGCGCAGCCGGATTATAGCGGCCGCGTCACCGTGCCCATCCTGTGGGACAAGCAGCGACGCACCATCGTCAACAATGAGTCCGCCGAGATCATTCGCATGCTCACCAGCGCGTTCGACGCAGTAGGGGCGGCGCCGGGCGACTATTATCCGGCGGCGCTGCGCGCGGACATCGATGCCGTCAATATGCGGGTTTATGACGGCTTTAACAATGGCGTCTACAAGGCCGGCTTCGCAACCAGTCAGGCCGCTTATGATGAAGCGGTGGCCGGCGTGTTCGACACGCTCGACTGGCTGGAGGCGCGCCTGTCACAGCAGCGCTACCTCGTCGGCGACCAACTGACCGAGGCGGATATCCGGCTGTTCACGACACTGGTGCGTTTCGATGAAGTCTATCACGGCCACTTCAAATGCAACCGGCACCGGATCGTGGACTATCCCGATGTCTGGGGCTTTACGCGAGAGATATTCCAGCTTCCCGGTGTCGCGGCGACCGTGAACATGGCACATATCAAGCGCCATTATTATGAGAGTCACCGGACCATTAACCCCACCGGCATCGTGCCGGTCGGACCTGCCCCGGCTTTCGATGCTCCGCATGATCGGGAAGCGCTGTGACGGTCGCCTGGCCGATTACAGGCAGGATCGTCCGCGTCGTCACCGAGAGACATTGTCCTGTCCACAAAAGGCGGCGGTGCCGGGCCCGTAATAGACTATCGTCAAAACAAGAAAGGCTGCGGATGAATTGTTTGGAGGTTTGGCGCACCCGACACGATTCGAACGTGTGGCCTCTGCCTTCGGAGAATTAGAACATAGGCCACGCCACGGTTTGATGTTCTATGCCAAACTACGAAAATCTACGCTAATGCTCTATATTCATTAGCATTTTTCTAAAATAGAATACGCCGCTGGTACGCTGTTGTTTCCGGGACTTTGCTCCCACCTGCTTCCGTGGTGCTTCCGTGGTGCTTCCGTGGTGCTTCCGTGGAAGCAGCTCAGACGCTGGAGGTATTTCGCAATGGCCAAGATCAACAAGCGCAATGTGGATGCTGCTGAGGTTCGTGAAAAGGACTATTTCGTTTGGGACGACGAGCTTCCCGGTTTCGGCCTGAGGGTCTTCGCTTCAGGGAAACGCAGCTATCTCGTTCAGTACCGTGCGCTTGGACGGACCCGGCGATTCACGATCGGCTTGCACGGTGTCTGGACGCCGGAGATGGCGCGAAAGGAAGCAAAGGTGCTTCTCGGCCGGATCGCGCAAGGCGAGAATCCCGCAGAGGAGAGACAGCTCGACCACAAGTCGATCACGGTCAAGGAGCTGTGCGATCTTTACCTCAAGGATTTGGAGGAAGGGCTGATCCTGGGCAAAGGTGGCCGACCCAAACGGTCCGGAACAATCGTATCTGACAAGGGGCGTATTCATCGTCATATCGTGCCGCTGATCGGCACACGCCGGGTGAAAGATTTGACAAAGGCCGATGTCACGAAAGTTCTTAAAGATGTGATGGCAGGAAAGACCCGTCGAAACGTCAAGACGAAGACACTCCGCGGCCGCTCTATCGTCAAGGGCGGCGCCGGGACGGCGAGCCGCACTGTGGGTTTGCTCGGAGGAATTCTGACCTATGCCAAAGATGCGGGCATCATTGAGGTCAATCCTGCTGCCGGCGTCAAGAAGCCAAAGGACCAGGTCCGTACTCGACGCCTGACTGAATCGGAATATCGACGGTTTGGCGAGATTTTAAACGATGCAGGTCGGAACCCCAACTTTTCTATGACTGTAGAGATCGCGCGGCTTATTGCGCTGACGGGCGCGCGCCGCAGCGAAATCATTGGGTTGGAGTGGAGCGAATTCGACGCCGACGAAAGCTGCCTGCGATTGAACGATAGTAAGGAAGGCGCGTCCGTCAGGCCAATCGGCCTACGTGTGATCGACCGGCTCGAAAGCCTCCGTCCGATCGAGGAGCAGACATTTGTTTTCCGGGGAATCCGGAGACGCGACCAAGCCTTTGGCGGGTTTCCCCGTCAGTGGCGGGCGATCTTCAAAGGCACGGAGTTGGAGTGGATGACGCCTCACGTACTGCGTCACAGCTTCGCGAGCCTTGGCAATGACCTGGGATTCACTGAGGCGACCATATCCGCGATCGTGGGTCACTCTCGCAATAGTGTGACAAGCAAGTATATTCATACGCTCGATACGGCGCTGATCATGGCCGCAGATACCATCTCAGGCTATATTGCGGGCCTGTTGGACGGAATGTTGCTCAGCCACACATCATACGCCCTTGATCGCCTGTCGCGCCAAGCAGCCTTGTCTCGATTCCTCAGTCTTGCAGATGGTGACAGCCAGCCTGGAATCGATGATTCGTCGTGCCTACCGATGGCCGCGTAAAGTTGCCCGTGCCGACTCCAAAGCAGTTGTATTGCGATCGCTCTTCGTCCTTAAGCGGGCCGAAGGCCGGCCGGCCTGTGCTCGTATCCGGCAAAGAATGCCTCAGCGACCGCGCAACAACCGAATGAGCAGGCGACGTCGGCGGTCGATGAGAAGCCAGTACCGTCAGATTCCTCATCAGCAGAGTGTCGCCGATCTGGACGTTTTCGCGAGCGTATCAATTATCCAGTCATGTACCAGGAAAGTTCTGAGCATTGAGTGAACTGCCTGATGGCATTGCCGAACAGCCGGTCGCGCAAGGTTCGTTCGCTGCGCCCCGGAAATCACGATGTCAGCCCCGGACGCTAGGGCATGATCGATGATCACCTCGCCAGGGCGACCTTTGAGATCGGGCAAGTGGATCGCCCGGGCCGGCAAGCCCGATCGCCTGAGAAAGTCGACAACCTCGTCCAGCCTCCGCATCGCGACCTCGTCGCCAACGCCAGCAGTGCGCGCGACGCATGCAAAGCGTGCCGCGCTGCCGCGCAATCCCTCCAGGCGACAACGGCGACTACGATCGGGGCAGCCTTAATGCCGCTTTTTAGCTTGAGAACAGGTGTTCCAGAGCGAACCGCAAGGTCGATCGGGTCCGGCGTGACGCATTTACGGCTCGGTCCTGCGATCGAGACAAGCATATCCGCAGTATGGAGATGATCAAGAACGCGTCGTCCGGTTGCGCGATGCCGGTACACCAGGTTGTATCCGGAGACTTCAGGATCTTCGTTCCGGCATCCCGCACGGATGCGATTTCCATTTCCATGCGTCGCTCGAATCCGGCAGTTCCGAGCGGATTGAGAAGCGCCTCCTCGAGGTCAGATTTGGGCCAAGCGTACGACACGCATGACAAACGCGCCAGGAGCCGCTCGTTGAATCGGTCGACCCAGGAGAACAGTTGCTCGATCACCTCTTTTGGGCTCGCATCAATGACGATATCCCTGATCGGTATTCATCCTCCTCACCGTGACGGGTTTCAGACACCTTAGCGAAGCCACAGGACCGAAACGATCAAAACAAGGTGGAGCCGGTCATTGTCGATCGCCAAAAGCTCGATCGGCCTTTTCCCTCTTTGAGATAGCGGTCACATGCGGCTATTCAACATGAGCAATGGCAGGCTAATTTCAATCCGACGCGTTCGACATACGGAAGGCCGAATGATAAGAATTCTTGTGATTGTTGGGCTCTTCATCGCTTCCGTGACGATCTCTTCTTTGTCGAGCGCCGCACCTGCATCGTTACCTTATTTACAGACTACAGGTAGCTACCAGGTGCAGGAGGTCAGCGACACACATTGCGATGATATGCAAAGAAGCGGTGGGTCGGATTCACAAAATGCTATGGCTTGCGCCACGCATTGCCTTATTTCGAGTGGTCTTCCGCAAAGCCGGCTGGCCTTAATGTCAAGTAACGACATTTATACCAAGATCATTTGCTTTCCGTACGAGGAAACTTTTCTTACATCTCTTCGCGCCGATCTCGATCCACCACCTCCGCGCCTAATCTGAACTGATCAAGCTCAATTAGTTTTCAAGCGTCCCGATCACGCGATCGAGGATGCACTTCCGCTTGAGATTCCGGAGTATCGGAAAATGTTCAGATTATCTTATAATAGGCGCCGCTTTCTGCGCGATGCCGCCTCTTTCGGCGGGGCGGCCACCGCATCTATCCTGCTGCCTCAGTGGGCGCGTTCGCAAACATCGCACGATCATCACGCGCTGGCCGCTACTGGCCGCGACATCCTCTCCGGCGAAGACATCGCGCTTTCCATCAGACACAGCCCCTTCGCCGTCGGTGGGCGCACTAGTCACGCCATAACCGTCAACGGTTCTTTGCCCGCACCGCTCATCCGCCTGCGAGAAGGGCAAAATGTGCGGATCGCCGTCACCAATCATCTGGATGAAGACAGTTCGATCCACTGGCACGGCATCTTGCTGCCCTTCCAGATGGACGGCGTTCCCGGCATCAGCTTCCCAGGCATCCGTCCACACGAAACCTTCGTTTATGAATTCCCCGTGCGGCAGGCGGGCACCTATTGGTATCACAGCCATTCCGGGATGCAGGAAGCCATGGGGCTGTATGGCCCCATCGTGATCGACCCGGCCCATCACGATCCCATCTCCTATGACCGCGAACACACCATCGTTCTGTCGGACTGGAGCTTCATGCATCCGCACACGATCGTGAAGAAGCTGAAACAACAGCCCGATTATTTCAATTACCAGCAGGAAACGCTCGCCCGCCTGATCGCCGGCAAAGGCCCCGATGCGACGGAAAGGCTGCGCTGGGGCAATATGCGGATGTCGCTGGCAGATATTTCCGACGTCACCGGCGCCACTTACGATTTCCTCGTTAACGGCCATCCGCCCCAAAACAGGTGGGCCGGGCTGTTCACGTCGGGCGAACGGGTGCGGCTGCGGATCATCAACGCCTCGGCCATGACGATCTTCAACCTGCGGATCCCCGGCCTGCCGATGCAGGTGGTCAGCGCCGACGGGCAGGACGTCAGGCCCGTGGATACGGATGAATTCCAGATCGGCGTAGCCGAAACCTATGACGTCATCGTTACCCCGCAGGACCGGGCCTATACGATCTTCGCGGAAACCATCGACCGGTCGGGTTATGCCTGCGCCACTCTCGCCCCGCGCGAAGGCATGGCGGCCCCTGTCCCTCCATTGCGGGAACGCCCGACCCTCACCATGCGTGACATGGGCATGGACAAGGTCGCCATGGCCACGATGCATGGCGCACATCAGGGAATGAACCATTCCATGCGCGATGGAGCCAATGCGCCTGGCGTGGCGCTGACGCCGGGTGTGGACATGATCGCCCCTATACCGGTGGACCGCACGGGCGACCGCGGCCTTGGACTGGATGGCGTGGGCCACCGTGTTCTAGCCTATACGGAACTGGTCGCTCTAACCCCATCCCCCGACAGGCGCACGCCATCACGCCAGATCGAAATCCATCTGACGGGCAGTATGGAACGATATATGTGGTCGTTCGACGGCAAGACATTCTCCGAACAGACGGATCCGATCCGCCTCGCCCGGAACGAAAGGGTGCGGTTCAAACTGGTCAACGACACGATGATGACCCACCCCATCCACCTGCATGGCTTCTTCTTCGAACTGGTGAACGGCCAGCCAGAGGCGCAGCCACGCAAGCACACCGTCAACGTCCAGCCGGGCGGCTTCGTCCGTTTCGATCTGACGGCAGATGCCCCCGGCGACTGGGCCTTTCACTGCCATCTGCTGATGCACATGCATACGGGCATGTTCAATGTCGTGACGGTCCGTCCGCTCGACAGCCACCCGGCAGAAGGAGGTGCCGCATGATCCGCGCCAGCTTCACCGCCGCTCTGCTCGCCTGCGCTTCGCCCGCTGTCGCCCAGCATGGAGGCCATGCCGGGCACGACATGGCGCCGGCGGAAGAAAGCGCCGCCCCCGCAGAAGCCCCCCGCGCACATCAGGGCCACGACATGCCCAAAGCAGAGATGCCGCCCACCGACCATTCGATGCATGGCGGCCAGGGAGATTCCGGCAGCCATGAAGGACTCGAAGACCATGACATGGCGATGCCGAAAGAAGGGAGCGCCATCCCCCAGGCTCCTCCTCCTCCAGAAGCATTCGCAGGGCCAGAACACGCCGCCGATGCCGTTACCGCGCCTGGGCGAATGGCCGCTTCCCGCGCCGCGCTGAAGCAGGAAATGGGGCGAACGACATTGGCCACGATGCGTATTGACAGACTGGAGGCACAATCCGGCAAGGGTGGACGCAGATGGCTGTGGGATGCCGATTTTGCCTATGGCAGCGACAGGGACAAGCTGTGGCTCAAAAGCGAAGGTCATGGCGAACTGTCCTCTTCCTCATTCAAAGAGGGCGAAGTTCAGGCCCTATGGAGCCATGCCATCGGCCCATGGTTCGATGTGCAGGCGGGTGTGAGGCAGGAATGGCGCAAGGCCGGGCCGCAACGGGCGCAGCTTGCTCTCGGTCTGCAAGGTCTGGCCCCCTACTTCTTCGAGGTGGATGCGGCAGCTTTCCTTTCCACCAAAGGCGAAGTCACCGCCCGGATAGAGGCGGAATACGATCAGCGCATAACCCAGCGGCTGATCCTGCAACCGAGGGTCGAAGCCATGCTGTCGGCGCAGCACATTCCAGAGCTGGGGCTGGGCGCAGGGCTGACCTCCGTGGAGGCGGGCGCCCGCCTACGGTACGAAATCGTGCGGGAATTCGCCCCCTATCTCGGCATCGAATGGCAGAAATCCTTCGGTAGAACTGCTGATTATGTTCGCTCCGCCGGAGAGACGACGGACCGGACGATGCTGGTTGTTGGCCTGCGCTTCTGGTATTGAGGCGGTAACAAGGTGGATGAGGGTATCCGGGGGTCATGCCGGCTCCCGGATACCCTTACCATAAATCATCTCGCAGTTTGCCCGCCCCCTCGTGATTTGTTATTACATTTCATAAATTTGTGGCATTTTGAATGTAAAGTTCAGGATGACATCGCGAGCAGCCTCTGCTAGAGGTGTTCCATGTTCCGAAATGGCCTTACGATTCTGTGTTTACTGGTGACGTCGCTCTTGGCGTCGACCGTAGTGCACGCTCAGGAATTTGCTGGCACGGCTCAACTGGAATGTTCCGGTGAAATACATTCGGAGCAGAAGGAACAATCTCCGTCCGGCGATGCGGACAAAGCTGTAGCGCATCATCACGGCTGCCACAGTTTCTCGTCGTTTCTCGGTGGCGCCGGACCGCTGCAACATTGCTTTAATCCTGCTGCGCGTGTCTTTATCCAGACCCAAGCAAGCGGGCTTGTTTCGTACGCATCCGGTCCGGATTTGCGCCCTCCTATCGCCTGAACGAGTCGTAGTCCTGTCTGCGTCCTGACGCTGTCTGACGCGGATATTCTAACGTTTCAGTTCAGGGTATCCATCTATGTACCGATTGATCGCGGCCATGCTGGCCGCGGCGTCCTGCGCGACTATCGCGCAGGCGCAAAGCGCGCCGCCGCCTGTAGTAGAGGTGGGCGCGACGCTTAGCCTTGACCAGGCTCTCTCCATGGCCGGTGCCTCGGCACCGACACTCGACGCGGCTGAGGCCGACATCAACGCCGCTGCGGCCGCGCGGACGGTCGCGGGTCTGCGTCCCAATCCCAGTATCTCGGTGGAAGCCGAGAATGTCGCGGGAAGCGGTCCCTACCGGGGCACACAAAGCCTCGAGACGACGACCTCCTTCGCTTTGCCGATCGAGTTGGGCGGCAAGCGCTCGGCCCGAATCGGTGTCGCCGATGCCCGCTCGCGGCGTGTCGCGGTGCAGGCGGCGATCACCCAGGCCGATCTGCGCTTCAACGTTATTCAGGCCTATGCGGAGGCTGCTGCTGCGCAGCAGCGGCTGGTAACCGCAAGCGACCAGGCCCGGATCGCTGCCGAGGGGTTTCGGGCAGCACAGGTGCGGGTGCAGGCTGGACGTGCTTCGCCCATCGAAATGCAGCGCGCCGATGTCGCCCGCATCAACGCTGATGCCGATGTGGAGCGGGCCCAGCGCCTCGTCGAGGTGTCGCGATTCTCCCTGTCGAAACTGATCGGGCAACCTGTGTCGGGCACTCTCGACACCAACTGGTTTACGGGCGTCCGCTCTAACTATGGCCCGCTTCGCGAGATCGACAGCACCGGTACGCTGGCTATGGCGGCGGCCGAAGCGGACCTGGCTGTGGCCGACGCGGGCGTCCGTCTCGCCCGCTCCCAGCGGGTTCCCGATCTGACCGTCGGTGCGGGCGCGCGTTACATGCGCGAAACCGGCGATACCGCAGCGCTGTTCAGCCTGACGATCCCGCTGCCCCTGTTCAACAATGGCAACGCTGCGGTCGATCAGGCCTCGTCCGAGCGTCTTCGGGCCGAGGCGCAGAAGCGTGTGACCGCGCAGGAAGTCGATCAGGCAATCGCGCGGGCGCAGGCCGACGCGGCCAATGCGGCGACCTCAGCTGTCACCGCGAAGGGCCCGGCGCTGGCTGCGGCCGAAGAGGCCGCCCGGATTGCTCGGATCGGCTACCGCGAGGGCAAGTTCGGACAGCTGGAGTTGCTCGATGCCGAACGCACACTCGCTGAGACCCGGCTCGCCGCGATCGACGCGCTGCTTAATTACCACAACGCCCAGGCGCAGCTCGAACGGCTGACCGTGCGCGCGCCCGACCTTGAGGGGAACTGATTCGTGAAGACCATGTACAAGGCGGCCTTGCCGCTGACGCTTGCCGCCGTGCTGATGGCGGGATGTTCCGGCGGCGATCCGGCGCCGGAGAAAAACGAGGCAACCGAGAATGCCGCTGCCGGTGAGGAAGCCGGACATGCGGATGAAGAGGGCGAGATCGATCTGACGGCAGAGCAAATCAAGGCCGCTGGCATTGAACTTGTTCGTGCCATCCAGAGCGGTGGCGGCGCGCTCACGCTGCCTGCCACGATCGAAGGCGACCCGCAGGGAATGCAGGTCGTATCGGCCGCCATTGGGGGACGTGTCGTTTCCCTGACCCGTAACCTTGGGCAATCGGTCGGGCGCGGACAGGCACTGGCGATCATCGAAAGCCGCGAGGCCGCCTCGCTCAACGCCGAGATAGAAGCCGCGCGCGCTCGGCTTTCGCTCGCGGAATCCAACTTGCGCCGCGAGCAGCGACTGTTCGACCAGAAGGTCTCTCCCGAGCAGGATCTCATCGCCGCGCGAACGGCCGCGACCGAGGCGCGCATTGCGCTGCGTCTTGCACAGCAACAAGTAGCCGCAGCCGGCGGCGGCGGCGGCGCGCTCAACCGCATCGCCATCACCGCGCCGCTTTCGGGCCAGGTGGTCGGCCGCAGCGTGACGTTAGGTCAGACAGTTGCGGCTGATGCCGAACTGTTCCGTGTGGCGAACCTCTCGCGCGTGGCCGTCACTCTGGCGCTATCGCCTGCCGATGCCGGCAAGGTACGGCCCGGCTCGGAGATAGAGATCGTCTCGGGTGATCGCAAGTCGGTGGCGAAGGTCGATTTCGTTTCGCCGATCCTCGACGAAACCACGCGCCTCGCCACGGTGATCGCCGTGATCGACAACCGATCGAGCCAATGGCGCGTCGGCGAGCCGGTCACCGCCTCGATCCGGCTTGCTGGCGATACCGGTGGTAGCGCGGCCTCGGTCCTGGTGCCGCAAAGCGCGGTGCAGACAGTCGAGGGGCGGTCCACCGTTTTCGTGCGCACCGATCACGGGTTCCAGGCGGTTCCTGTCACGCTGGGCAGCCCAAGCGGTGACAATGTCGTCGTAACATCCGGGCTCAAGGGCGGCGAGCAGATCGCTGGCAAGAACAGTTTCACGCTCAAGGCCGAACTCGGCAAGGGCGAAACGGAGCATGGGCACTAAACCATGATCGACAAAATCGTCACATTCGCTGTCGAGCGGCGCTGGTTCGTGCTGCTCATGACGCTTATCGCCATGGTGATCGGCGGCTGGGCGCTTTCGCGCCTCCCGATCGACGCCGTTCCCGACATCACCAACAACCAGGTTCAGGTCAATATCGTCGCGCCTGCCCTCTCGCCCGAGCTGGTCGAGAAACAGGTGGCATTCCCTATCGAAACCGCGCTCGCGGGTGTGCCCGGACTTGAATATACCCGCTCGCTCAGCCGCAATGGCTTTGCGCAAGTCACGGCAGTCTTCTCGGAAAAGACCGATATCTATTTCGCCCGGCAACAGGTCGCCGAACGATTGCGAGTGGCGGAAGAAAGCCTGCCCGATGGAGCTACGCCCACCATGGGGCCAATCGCCACGGGTCTTGGCGAAGTCTATATGTGGACGGTTCATCTCGAACATCGCGACGGGGACCAACACAAGCCGGGACAACCGGGGCTTCAACCTGATGGCAGTTATATCACGCCAGAAGGCGACCGGCTCGTCAGCGAAGCGGACAAAGCGACCTATCTGCGGACCGTGCAGGACTGGATCGTCGCGCCACTCCTGAAGAATACGCAAGGTCTTGCGGGCGTCGATTCCATCGGCGGCTATGTGAAGCAGTTCCAGGTCATTCCCGATACGCAGCGACTCGCGGCCCTCGGCATGAATCTGTCCGATCTGGCGCAGGCGCTCGAAGCCAACAATGTCGGGGTCGGCGCCGGCATTGTCGATCGTGGTGGTGAAGGTCTCGCGGTTCGCTCGGACGCGCGCATTCGCAATATCGGCGAACTGGCCGCAACCGTCATCGCGACGCGCGAAGGCACGCCGATCCGGCTTGATTCCGTGGCGCAGGTGCGTCTCGGTCAGGCCATCCGGCAAGGTTCTGCATCAGAGAATGGCGAGGAAGTCGTCGTCGGCACCGCCATCATGCGGATTGGTGAGAACAGCCGAACGGTGGCATCCGCGGTCGCGGAACGGCTCGATGAGGTCAACGCCTCGATGCCGACCGACGTGGTGATCCAGCCGGTGCTGGACCGCACCGCGCTCGTTAACTCGACAATCAAAACGGTTGCAAAGAACCTTTCCGAAGGCGCTTTGCTTGTCATCGTCGTGTTGTTCCTGCTGCTCGGCAATTTCCGGGCGGCGCTGATCGCGGCGCTGGTGATCCCGATCACCATGCTGATGACCAGTTTCGGGATGTTGCAGGGCGGCGTCTCGGCCAACCTCATGAGTCTTGGCGCACTGGACTTCGGCCTCATCGTCGACGGCGCGGTCATCATCGTGGAAAACGCGCTCCGGCGCATATCGGAGCGACAGCACCATCTGGGCCGCAACTTGACGCTTGACGAACGGCTCAATTCGGTTGCGCGCGCCGCGCGGGAGATGATCCGCCCGACCGTATTCGGCCAGGCTATCATCATCCTCGTCTATGTACCGATGCTCACCCTTTCGGGGGTCGAGGGCAAAACCTTCTCGCCGATGGCGCTCACCGTCATCATCGCGCTGGCTTGCGCCTTTGTGCTTTCGCTCACCTTCGTGCCGGCGATGCTCGCCATCTGGCTGTCAAAGCCGGTTGAGGAGAAGGAAGGCCGCATCATGTCCTGGCTCAAACGAAAGTATGAGCCAGGTCTCGATAAGGCGATGAAACGCCCGACGCTGACCATGGGTGTCGGCATCGGCGCGTTCCTGGCCGCTATCCTGACCTTCTCCTTCCTGGGGCAGGAGTTCCTGCCGCAGCTCGACGAAGGCGACCTGACCGCGCAAGTCCTGCGTGTGCCGGGCACCTCAGTCGACCAGAGCCAGGCGATGCAGTCACGGATTGAAAAGGAACTTGGTAAGCTGCCGGAGGTTCGCTTCGTCTTCTCGAAGACGGGCACGGCGGAACTGGCTTCAGATCCGATGCCGCCCAACATCTCTGACACTTTTATTATTATGAAACCGAAGAAGGAGTGGCCCGACAAGAGCCTGACCAAGGCGGATCTCGTCGCCAAGGTCGAAAATGTACTGGAAGGCATTCCTGGCGGTGCGTTCGAGATCAGCCAGCCGATCCAGATGCGTTTCAACGAACTTATCGCCGGCGTGCGCGGCGATGTTGCGATCAAGGTGTTCGGCGACGACTTCGACAGTATGAACGCAACCGCCAACCAGATCGCGGCTGTTCTGCGCAAGACCGAAGGCGCCGCCGACGTTCGCGTCGAACAGACGCAAGGACTGCCGATGCTCGACATCCGCCCGAACAGGGACGCCATGTCACGGCTCGGTATCACTGCGCAGACCGTCCAGGATACCGTCTCCGCCGCGATCGGCGGGCGCGATGCCGGGATGATCTTCGAAGGCGACCGGCGCTTTGCCGTCACCATCCGTTTGTCGGATGCGGCAAGAGCCGATCTCCAGACGCTGGCGCAGGTTCCGGTGCCGCTGCCGGACGGCGGGTTCGTCCCGCTCCAGAGCGTTGCCGATATCGGCGTCACCGATGGCCCCAACCAGATCAGCCGCGAGAACGGCAAGCGGCGGGTCGTGGTGCAAGCCAATGTGCGCGGCCGCGATGTTGCCGGCGTCGTTGCCGATGCGCAGGAGATGATCGACAAGGAGGTCCGCCTGCCCGCGGGTCAGTATCTCGACTGGGGTGGACAGTTCGAGAACCTGCGTTCCGCCAGCGAACGGCTGATGCTGGTGGTGCCTGCGTGCTTCGCCTTGATTATCCTGCTGCTCTACGGGGCGTTGGGAAGCGTACGCGATGCCGCGATCGTGTTCACCGGAGTGCCGCTGGCGCTTGTTGGTGGCGTCCTCGCATTGTTCCTTCGAGGAATGCCCTTCTCCATATCGGCGGCGGTGGGCTTCATCGCCCTGTCCGGCATCGCGGTGCTGAACGGCCTTGTGATGGTGACCTCGATCCAGGCGCTGATGGAAGATGGCATGGATCGGGCGAAGGCCGCTTATGAAGGCGCCATGATGCGCTTGCGTCCGGTGGTCATGACCGCTCTGGTGGCCAGTCTTGGGTTTGTTCCCATGGCGCTCGCCACGGGATCCGGGGCCGAGGTGCAAAAGCCGCTTGCGACGGTCGTCATCGGCGGCCTCATCTCCGCGACGCTGCTCACCTTGTTCGTCCTTCCAACGCTCTATGCCCGTTATGGGCATCGGATCGGCGACGAACCCCGTGAGCTTGTGCCGGAGGAGCCTGAAGGCGGTGATGGCGGTCTTTCCGAGGCGCATACATGAGCATAGGCGACAGGCGCGTGCGCCTGACGGTCGCGCGCTCGTCCCGGCAGTGGGCGGTCTTGCCGCTTGCTGCCGGGACGGCTCTCCTTGCCGGTTGCGCTTCGGCCCCACCGCTCCAGGCTCGCATCAAGGTCGTGTCCGACGAGCGGATGGAAATATTCTGGGTGCGGGCTCATCCCGGCAAGGAGGGAGTCCTTGTCACCGGACAGGTCCGTAGAGCAGGGATAAGCAAGCCGGCGCTCGGGGGACATCTGCATGTTACCGCCGAGATGGAAGATCGCCACCAGCCCGCCAGCGTCGATACCCGCTGGACCGGCAGCCTGGCAGGACGGGTTCGCCGCTCGGCCCGCTTCAGCGTGTTGGTCCCGGCGGTTCCGGTCGACAGGCTTCGTTCGATCCGCGTCGAGTATCGCGCCGGTCTCGACGCGGCGCCCAAAGGAAAAGCCGCGGCCGACAGCCCGTCCGTTCCGGTAGCCGGAGGCAGCCACGATCGCATCTGAGCGATCGTCCTTTCCTCATGCGACCCGTGTGAAAGGTCACACAGCCGATGAAGGCAGAAACGAGTTTTACCATCAACATGGCCCCGATCCGGGTCTGGTCCCATCTCGCCGATTTCAGCGCCTATGCATTCTGGCATCCGAACTATCGTTTCGAGGCGGACGCGATGACGTCCGAACAACGCATTCCGCTGAGCTACGCTCTCTACAAGGGCGAATATCGCATAAAGGCGGAAGCGACGATCACCGCCTCTGAAAAATCAAAGCTCATCTCCTGGTCCGTCGGAATTGGCGGCATGGCGGTATTCGTGGAAAGCTATGGTCTCGAGCCGTTGACTTCGGGCACGCAGGTTCGCCATTCGATCGCGTTCGAGGGCTTCTTCAGTCGCATCATAGCTGTGCCGTTCAGGCGCGGGCTGACGAAAACGCTCGCCATCCAGGATGGCGCATTCGTTCGCTTCCTCAAGAAGGAAATGCACCGCGCCGTGGGCACCAACCTCAACCGTCACCGTCGTCGTGCGCGTGCCGCTCGCCACCCACAAAAAGGGGCTAATGATGGGTAGAAGCGATCACTTCGCCACCACCGAGCGGCGCACCTTGTGGATCGTGCTGATCCTCAATGCCGGCATTTCAGCGGCCTTCTTCCTGGTCGGCCTCTCCAGCGATTCCAGTGCCTTGATCGCCAATGGTGTCGACAATCTCTCGGACGCGCTCGTCTATCTGCTAAGCCTCATAGCGCTCAGCCGCGGCGCGGTCTGGAAAACCCGCGTGGCGGTCGCCTCCGGCGGCCTGCTGCTGCTCTTCGCTATCGGAATCCTCGTCGATGTCGGGCGCCGCTATCTCTATGGCAGCGAACCGATCGGTTCAGCCATGATGGCGATGTCAGCCGTCGCAGCCGCAGTGAACTACATCTGCCTTAGACTGCTCCAGCGCTTGGAGAACCCTGATGTCGCGCTGCGCGCCGCGACCACCTTCAGCTTCAATGATTTCATATCGAACGGTGGCATCCTTGTCGCGGGCGGCCTGGTGCTCTGGCTCGGCGGCAATTGGCCGGACCTCATCGTCGGCGTGTTGACGGCGTTCGTCGCCATCAAGGGTGGCATCGAAATCCTGAAGGACGCGCGAGACGAAGCGGACCAGCGTGCGGAGGCCGCGTCGTGACCAGAACGGTGTCTGCTCGATCCCAAAGGCCAAAGCCCGATGCGGCGGCGTTGAATGCCGTATCGCCCAGTCTGTCAAGCAAGAAGGAAGTGCCCATGGTAGAAAGCGCATCAAAGCAGGGGCTTCCCTGTCCTGTGTGCAAGATCGATCTCGTCATGAGCGAGCGGCAAGGCATCGAGATCGACTATTGCCCGCAATGCCGGGGCGTGTGGCTCGATCGCGGCGAACTCGACAAGATTATAGAGCGCAGTGCCGCCGAACCAGTTCCCCCTCCGCCCCCTCCGTCGCGCAGCGGATACGATCGCGGCCACGACCGCCACAGAGGCGATCACGGTTACGGCGATCACAAGCGCCGCCGCAAGAGCTTCTTCCAGGAGCTTTTCGACTGACATGAGAATTGGCCCCCCACAAGCCTATGCCCCCCTTGCGTGCTTGTGCGAGAAGGGTCCGCGCCGTGAACGTCCCGTCCCAGCGTTCACGGCGAAAGATAGTGCGCCGCAGCCTCGTAGTGGCGGGCCCTTTTCAGGGTGCTCCCAGCAGCGGCGCGTTGTCGCGCTGGTGGCCGGTATGTTCGCGCTGTTCGCCAACACGGCATGTTCTCCCGACGGCAACCCGGACAGGGAAGATCGCCCGGTTCCTCTCGCCGGAACGCATATCTTCACATGCGGGAGCGAAAAGAAAGTGCGGGTCGATTTCGTCGGCAACGGCCTGATGATCGATTTCACCTCCTTGCCGGATGGGAAAACCGAGCGGTTAACCTCTCCCTCTGTCGGCATCACCTATTTTGGCGATACCATGAACCTCGCAATCTCGAACGGGTCGATCGTGGTCATACGGCCCGACGCCGGATCGCAGGTGTGCAGCCGCGACGGCCCCGCCCAGGACCGGGACGGACGTCCACCTCCGTGATTTCTCACCGTTTCGCACCCTTTCCCCGGGGGCGGGCGCTTAACGATATCGACGTAGCAGAGAAATATTATGACCGAACAGATCCAACTCGAAATTCCGCTCATTCTTCCCGAGATTCCGGATGCGACCGATGCCTGCGTCGACCGCCTCACCGCCAATCTCTCCGCACGGCCAGGAATCGAAAAGGCGCATATCGTGCCAGCGCAGGATGCAAAGCCAGCGCTCTTATGCATCCATTACGATCCGGACATGGTGCCGCTCCCCCGTATTCGCGACATAGCGCTAGCAGCGGGCGTGGCTATCGCGGAGCGATATGGCCATGTGGTGTGGTCGGTTAAAGGCATCCGGCACCAGCGAAAGGCCCGATCCGTGGGCGAGCAGCTGCGGGCCTTGCCTGGCGTGCTCGAAGCCGATGCCAATGCCGCGGGCATGGTTCGCATCGAGTTCGATCTGGAACAGATCACCGAACGCCAGCTTCAGGACGCCCTTGCTGGTATGGGTGTCGAGTACAGGCGGCGATCCCTTGTTCTGTCTGCGCAGGAGACTCATGCCGGGCATGATCACGCGTCAGAGGGCGATGGGAAAGATAAGAAGACCGATGCCAACCATGATCATGATCATGGCGAATTTCTGGGCCCCAACACCGAGCTGATCTTCGCGCTCGCCTGCGGAGCCTTGCTCGGCATCGGCTTTGCGATCGAAAAACTCGTCGCCGGAGTACCCCTCTGGCTGCCGACAGCGCTTTATGTCGCGGCTTACTTCTTCGGCGGCTTCTACACGCTGCGCGAGGCGATCGACAATCTCAAACGCCGCAAGTTCGAGATCGACACGCTGATGCTGGTCGCGGCCGCTGGCGCGGCGGCGCTTGGCGCGCTCGCAGAAGGCGCGCTGCTGCTGTTTCTGTTCAGTCTGGGGCATGCGCTCGAACACTATGCGATGGGCCGAGCCAAGCGGGCGATAGAGGCACTGGCCGAACTAGCGCCGCGCACCGCCACGGTGCGGCGAGCCGACGGCACGACAGAAGAAGTCTCCGTCGATGCGCTGAAGGTCGGCGATACCGTGATCGTAAAACCAGACGCACGGGTGGCGGCAGACGGCTTCATCATCAAGGGCACCAGCGCCATCAACCAGGCCCCCGTGACGGGCGAGAGCATTCCGGTCGACAAGCAGCCTGTCATGGACGATGCGGCCGCCCGCGCCAATCCCGATCGGGTCGATGCCGCGAGCCGGGTGTTTACCGGCACGATCAATGGCAGCGGCCTAATTGAGATTGAGGTGACCCGCCTGTCGAGCGAAAGCACGCTCGCCAAGGTGGTCAAGATGGTGAGCGAGGCGGAGACGCAGAAGTCGCCGACGCAGCGGTTCACCGATCGGTTCGAGCGGGTATTCGTGCCGCTCGTCCTTGTTCTGGCGGTCGTGCTGCTGTTCGCCTGGGTCGTGGTCGACGAACCGTTCCGCGACAGCTTCTATCGTTCGATGGCAGTGCTGGTGGCGGCAAGCCCCTGCGCGCTGGCCATCGCTACCCCCAGCGCGGTCCTCTCCGGCGTCGCTCGCTCGGCGCGTGGCGGTGTCCTCGTCAAGGGCGGCGCCCCGCTCGAACTGCTCGGCTCGCTCGATGCGATCGCGTTCGACAAGACCGGCACGCTCACCAAGGGCGAGCCGCGCATCCAGCAAATCATCACCGCGCCGGGCGTGGACAAGCAGGAACTGATGGCGATCGCGGTGGCTGTCGAAAGCCTGAGCGATCATCCGCTGGCGCAGGCGATCGCGCGCGATGGGCGCGATCATGTCGGGGACTATCCGGTTCCAAAGGCGGAGAGCCTTAAAAGCCTCACGGGGCGCGGCGTCTCGGCGGTGGTCGGGGAGGATGAAGTCCTGATCGGCAAGCCGGGCATGTTCGGCGCCGATGGCATCCCGCCGCTGTCCCCGGCGCTGGCTGAGGCCGTCGAGCAATTGCGCGAAGGCGGGCAGACCAGCATGGTCGTGCAGCGCGATGGCCGTGATCTTGGCGCGATCGGCCTGCTCGACACGCCGCGCGAGACGGCGATCGTCGCACTTAAGCGGCTGCACGACATCGGCATCAAGCGGATGATCATGATCTCCGGCGACCATCAACGGGCGGCCGAAGCGATCGCGCGCGAAGTGGGGATCGACGAGGCATGGGGCGATCTCATGCCGGAGGATAAGGTAGAGGCGATCAAGAAGCTGCGCGCCGAAACCAAGGTTGCTATGGTTGGCGATGGCGTCAATGACGCGCCCGCCATGGCGACGGCGACAGTTGGCGTAGCGATGGGAGCAGCGGGTTCTGACGTGGCGCTGGAGACGGCCGACGTCGCACTTATGGCGGACGATCTCTCGCATTTGCCGTTCGCGGTTGGTCTTAGCCGCACAACGCGATCGGTGATCCGCCAGAATGTGTTCGTGAGCCTCGGGATCGTCGCCTTCCTCGTACCAGCGACTATTCTGGGGCTTGGCATTGGCCCTGCTGTAGCTGTGCACGAAGGGTCGACCTTGCTGGTGGTGTTCAACGCGCTGCGGCTGCTCGCTTATCGGGACAGTGGCGGTGCCTAAGTTCTCGACCCGAATTTCAATTCGGCCGAGGAATACCGAACAATGATCCATCCGTCTGCCACGCCGGCTATGCTTTGTCAGATCTGCCGGATTCCATTGACGCTGTCTGAGCGACGTGGAGTCGACCTGGCTTGATCGGGGCGGACTCGAGAAGATTGTCGCGTGCTCGAATGCCCGAATTCACGCGAGGGCAGACTCGCGCTTTCTTATGACCAACGACGCGATGATGGACAATCAGATTGCAAAACATCCCCGTTCGAATAACCTTAAAGAAGGCCGTTCATGCCGCTTGAAACCAAACAGCTGCGTTACGCGGTACTTGCAGCAGATATGATGAGTTTTTCAAAGGCTGCTTCCTTTTTGAATATCAAGCAGGCGACCCTCAGCCGTAATGTGTTGAATCTAGAGCATCGCTTGGGTCTAAAGCTGTTCGAACGACAAACGCGCGGTGCAATTCTCACGCCCGCAGGTATTCCAATCATTGACGCCGCTCGGCGGATATTGACCGAGGTGGATAATCTCGCGAACCGTGCCCGCGCCATGCGGAATGGCGATGCAGGCGAACTCACCATCGGCTTTTGCAGTTCGCTGACAGCAGGCGATCTACGCTTCGCCATTGTCGAGTTTCAGCGGCGCTTTCCCGATGTTCGGTTGAACGGCGTAGAGCGCGACCGGCGATTCCTCCACCATGCGCTCCATGCCGGAGTGATCGATCTAGCAGTCGTCACCGGCGAGCTCGCGGACCCGGCGGTCAAACGCCGTTCGCTCTGGTCGGAGCGGGTGCTGGTGGCTTTGCCCGAAGGTCATCCGCTCGCCGAAGCCGAGCGCGTCTATTGGCACGATCTGCGCCGTGAGAGCTTCGTTCTGGGGACACAAGACCCTGGACCGGACCTGATGCGGCTGCTGCGCGCCCGCCTCGCGGAGCCCGGCTATGAACCCGAAATCGAGACCCAGGACGTCAGCCGCGAGAATGTGGTGGCGATGGTGTCGGCGGGCTGGTTCCTGACGCTGGTATCGGAATCGGCGTTGGGCTTCCAGCATCCCGGCATTCTGTTCCGTGAGGTGCATGAACCTACTGGCCAGGCTCGCATCGACTATGGCTGTTATTGGCGCAGCAACGATAGCAGCCCGGCGCTGCGACGATTTCTCGGCCTGATCCGCGAACGCTATCCCGAAGCCTGAGATAGGCAGGCGGCCCGCGCCCGATATCCCATCACCTGATCGAAGGAGTGAGCATCATGAATGGCAGGACGATCTTCATCGCTATCGCGGCGCTCGCGATCGGCTTCGGGACCGGCTTTACGCTGCGGCCCGTCATTCTGCCGGTCGTCGCATCCAGCGCCACCAGCCAGGGTGCAGGCCTGACCCCGACAATCAGCGAGGCGCGCGGCACGCAATATTTCGAGGCCAATATCGACGAAGCCCGCACGGTCGTCGCGCAATGCGCTGCGGGCTCGGTCCGCGGACAGGAATGCGCCAATGCCGAGGTCGCGATCGTTGAGGCCGAAGGCAAGGAGCGGTTCGAAGCTTTTATGGGACGATAACCGTCCTGCCTCAGTCGGTCTTGCTGCGATAACGCCGGAACGCCCGATCGGTCGCCATGAACCGTTCCAGCATCGGCGCAATCAGCCGCGCAGGCGGAACAGGCTGGGCACCGTCGCCCGCCAGCACCCGGCCATAAGCCTCAAGATCATGGTGAACCGAGGCGGGCAGTTCGATGCTGAGGCGCACCGGCCTGGCCTCTGCGAGATCGGCAAGTTTGAGTTTGGTCATCGTGTCTGTCTCCAGGGAGAAAGCACCAGGTCACGGCTGACCAGAACGCGAACCGGATAGCCGGGCCGCACGGTCAGCGTGGGTTGGATGTTGAGCTGGCGCCGGACGATCTCCTGGCCAGCCTGATTGAGCGTATTCTGCCCGCCGTTCCTTATGGCGCGGGCGATATCATCCTCGGAGTCCGTCCCCAACTCCGCCCCGATGCTGAGCAATGTCGAAAGACCGGCGGCGCGCAGGATGCCGCCCCAATGCTCATTGACCCGGTCTTCCAGCCCGGCATAGCCAGCGGGATCACCCGCGGGCTGGCGATCGAGAATGAGCGAGCGCCCATCGGGCAAGATCAGGCGATCCCACACCAGCAGCACCCGCCGTTGGCCGAAAGCGACCTCGGCGTCATAGTTGCCGATAAGCCGCGAGCCTTGTGGAATGAGCAAGGTTCGGCCTGTTGGGCTGTCATAGACGCTCTGCGTGACGTGCGCGGTGACCTGCCCCGGAAGATCGGAGCTGATGCCGGTGATGAGTGCGGCGGCGATGACGCTGCCGGCCTGAACGACGTGAGGCGAGACCGGCGGCGTCACCTGACCGCTGTTTAGGGTGCGGCCTTCTGGCGAGCGTTCGACGAAATCGCGCTTTGCCCGCTGCATATTGGGGCCGTCCGCCGGCTCCGGCGCGGCGGGCACGGTCGCGCCCAGCGCCGCGAGATCAAGACCGGGCGTTGCACCACTGGAGGCGCTCGCGGTTGCGCCGCTCCCTGCCTGACCACCGAGAAACAAGCGGCTCGCCAGCGCCGCCTCGCGCTCTTGCGCGGCCCGCTGCGCCGCCAGTTCCTCCGGCGTCATCGCCTGCGCTCCGACAGGCGGCGGCGCGGTGGGGTCGCCAATCCCGTCGCCTTGCTGCGCGGCAAGGATCGGCCCTCCGAGATCCCCGGGAAGCGGTTCGCCAAGTTGCGGGACGCCGGGCGGCAATTCACTATAGTCGCGTGGGCCGGTCGAGACCTGCTCGGTCACCGCGCGGCTGTCGGTGTTGTAGAGTTCCTCCGGCGCTGCTCTGTCCCGGCTTTGCAGCGCGAAAGTGAGCGCGCCGCCGACCGCCAGCGCGCCGACCGCTCCCAACGTCGCCATCGCCTTGCGCGAAAGACGCATGACGCGTGGCGGATCGCCGCGCAGTTTGAAGCCCGAAGGGTCCGCAAGAGTTTCGGGGCCAACGCGCATCTCAACATCGGTGGGGCCATCCAGCTCGATGCCGGCCTCGTCGCCGCCGTCGACATCCTGTCGCTCCAGAGCGCGCAGCGTGGGTGCGTCCTCCTCCCGTTCCGGCCCGTCAGCCAGAGCGCTTTTCTTCTCGTCGCTGCTCATCGCCGATTCCTGCGCTGGGTCCGTCCATCATCACGCACGATGCGGACACGCTGCCGCCGCTCGCCGCCGAGACGAAGTTCGGCAGCGGCGAACAGGCGATCGACAATGATATGGCGTTCGCTGACACGATAATTGACCAGCTCGCCGCCGCCCTCCGGGCCGATTACGAACAATGGCGGCATTTCGCCTTGGGCGATCCCGGCAGGAAATTCGATGAAGACCTGAGTGCCATCATCAAAGGCACGAAGCGGGCGCCAGGGCGCGTCGTCGCCTTCGATCCGGTAACGGAAACTAAGCCGGGCGATATCGACACCGCTTGCCACGGGCGTCGCACCGGCGGCAGAGATATTCTGCCCGCGCAAGGCGATGAGGCGATCCTGAGGATAGGTCCAGGAGACCGATGCCATCCAGGTCGCACGCGTGGCGCGCAGTTCGATATGATAGGTTCGCCTGTCGGTATTGATGACGAGGTTGGTTGCAAGGTCGGGCCTGGTCGGTTTGACGAGGATATGAACCCGCGCCGACGTACCCGTGCCGCTCACCGTGTCCCCGATGATCCACCGCACCGTATCGCCGGCAGCGACCGGCCCCGGTCCGACCAGCTGCTCGCCTTCCTGCAGGGCGATATCCGTCACCTGACCAGGCGCGGCATAGACCTGATAGAGCGCGCCGTCCGACCAGGGATAGACCTGGATCGCATTGATGAACCCATCGCGCACCGGCTGCATCCGCGCAGCAGCATTGGCCTGATTGACGCGGACCGATGGATCACTCTGTTCGGGCGCGGGCGCGGCATCGCCCACCGGCTTTAGCTGACCCGGCAAGGGCAGCGGTTCGGGGATGGTGACGATTTCAACGGGAGCCGCCGGTGCGGGCGTCGGGACCGCCGCAATCGCGGGCGCATCGTCATAGCGTATTGCGGGCGGCTTCGCTGACGTGGTGGCGCAAGCGCCGAGCGTGGATACAGAAATCAGGAGAAGCGGAATGCTGCCGATACGCAAAAGCGCATCGCGGCGCTGTGTGGACATTGTCATTGGCCCAGCTCCTTCGACCAGTTGATAGCGTTGACGTAGAGACCGAGCGGATTCTTCTTCAGGCGCTCGGGATCACGGGGCGGCTGCACGGTGATGGTCAGGATGGCCGACCAGCGTTCGGTGGCGGCGAGGCTTCCGTCCTGATAGCGGCGCTCGACCCAGGCGACCCGGAAGCTGTCGGGCGAAGCCCGGATGACACTGGAGATTTCCGTGGCGATCTGGATGCGGCCGATATTGGCGAAGGGATCGTTCGTGCGCGCATAATCATTGAGCGCCATGGCGCCCCGGTCCGTGGTGAAGTCATAGGCACGCAGCCAGTTCTCGCGCACGATCACCGGATCTGCGGGAATGGTGCGGACCTGCTCGATGAAACGGGCGAGATGGAATGCGATCTGGGGGTCGCTCGGTCGATATTCCGCATTGGCCGGGGCAACGGTCTGGGCCTGACCGAGCTTGTCGACCTCGACGACCCATGGCGTAATCGTCCCACGCGCGCCCTGCCAGACGAGGCCACCGGCGAGTCCCGCCGAGACGGCGAGGCAGCCGAAGGCGATCAGCCGCCAGTTGCGGGCCTGAATGCGCGCCGATCCGATGCGGTCATCCCAGGCCTGGGCAGCACGCTGATAGGGCGTTTCAGGTTCGACGGCCGTACCGTATCGCAGTGAGGGTCGCTTGAACATGAGCGCTTAATCCTTTTGCTTGATGTCGGGCGACATTCCGCCGCCGCCGCGATCGCCGGAGCGGACCGCGTGCGTGACTGAGGTGACACCGCGTTGCAGCGCCTGCTGCCGCTTCATCGCCTGCGCCCATGCGGGTGGAGAGCCCCCGGCCGTCGGCGCGGACGACGATGCCGATCCAGCGCCGCCAGATGCGCCCGACCCGCCGGATATGGTGCCATCACTCGCTCCGAAGCCGGCGCGCGCACCGGAACGGAAGCTCGATTTCACACTGTCGCCGGCCTTGGCGGCGGCTTTTTTGAGCGGAGCTGTCGCCGCCTTGGCGGCACCGCTGGCGGCGGATTGACCAACAGCGGCTAGTCCGCCCGCGACCGCGCTGGCGCCGCTCTTGCCAAGCGATCCCATGCTGTAGCTGCTGGCGGCGGCGCCGGCGGCAAAGGACCCGCCGCGCGAAGCCGCCGCGCCGGCTTTCATACCGCCGCCGATGACCGAAGCTGCACCGCCTGTCGCCATGCGGGCACCCATTGCGCCGCCCACGGCCATGCCGCCTGCCGCGAGCGCGGTTCCGACAGCTGCACCGGCCCCGAGCTGCGGGGCGCCGGAGACAAGGCCGGTCGCGATACCCGGACCGAAGATGGAAAGCCCCAAGAGCGCCAAAGCGGCGAGCGCCACCGACATCGCCTGTTCGGCCGTCGGCATTTCACCAAACGCGCTTTCGAACTGCGCGAACAGGCCGGTGCCGATTCCAACGATGACGGCCAGCACCAGCACCTTGATGCCGGAGGTGACCACATTGCCCAGGACCTTTTCGGCTAGGAAGGCGGTCTTGTTGAACAGCGCGAACGGCAGCAGGACGAAACCAGCAAGCGTGGTCAGCTTGAACTCGATCAACGTCGCGAAGAGCTGGACGCTCATGATGAAGAAGGCGATCAGGATGATCACCCAGGCGATGAGCAGGATCGCGATCTGGACGAAGTTGGTGAACAGGCCGACCGGCCCGGTCAGTTCACCCGCAGAATTCAGCAGCGGCTCGCCAGCGTTGAACCCGGCGGCGGCGACGCTGCCCGGTTTCATGAAATCGGCAAGGCTGATCGCCGATCCGCTGGCTTTCAGGCCGAGCCCGGCAAAGCTCTCGAACACGATCCCGGCGAGCGCGGAAAAATTGCCGATCACAAAGGCGAAGAAGCCGACATACATGACCTTCTTCACCAGGCGGTGCATCACATCTTCATCGGCGCCCCAGGCCCAGAACAGCCCGGCAAGCGTGATGTCGATGACGATGAGCGTGGTCGAAAGGAACGCCACTTCGCCGCCGAGCAGTCCGAATCCGCTGTCGATGTAGCTGTTGAAAGTGTCGAGGAAGGTATTGATGACGCCGGTGTCGTTCATGTCCGTTTTTCCTCACGATCCAGAAACCGGCGGCGATGCTCCTGCCATGCGGCGTCGCAACCAGACTCCGGCATGGTGATCGTGCGGCAGCGGGCGAGTTCGTCGCGCAGCGGATCGTGCGGCGTCAGTTCTTCAGGTGACGGCAGCGGCTGCGCCGGCTTGCGGTCATCGACGGCAATCGCAATCGCAGTCGCCATCAATATGCCCCCGGCGAGAGCGACCCCGGCTATTCTGGCGCTGCGGCTCATCGTCCATTCCTTTCCGTCAGCGCGGCGTCACTGACCGCTGCGCTGCATGAAACGCCGGAAATGCTCGCGGCCCTGTTCTTCGGTCGCGGCGTTGCGAGCGGATTCGAGCGCCTGGGCCCGTCCCTGCGCGGCGACGAGACCTGTCAGGTCGGCGATCTGGCGCGATTGCAGGGCAAGAAGCTGATTGCCGGCCTGGGCCGCCTGAAGCGCGCCGGTCGCCGACTGGCTGGCGCCGACGATATTCGCCATTGCGGTCTGCGAGCCTTCGATATTGCCAACGACGCCGGCCTGGACACGCAGCGCATCCTCGAAACTGCCGACACTGTCTTTCCAGCGCTCGCGCGCATTGGCGATCAGCGTCGCGTCGGACGCGCTCATATCGACATCGCGGTAGCGCTGGGTGAAGGCGTCCTCGATCGTCTTCACATCATAGGCGATGCGCTGGGCTTCGTTCAGCAATTGCCGGGTTTGCTGGATTTGTGCCTGGAGCTCGTTGAGGCTGCTGAACGGCAGCGACGCAAGGTTGCGGGCCTCGTTGATCAGCGAGGTCGCCTGCTGCTGAATCTGCTGGATCTGGTTGTTGATCTGCTGAAGTGTTCGCGCGGCGGTCAGCACATTCTGCGCGTAGTTGGTGGGATCATAGACGATCCCGCCAAACCCGAATTGGGCGCTGACGGGGGCCGAAACCGCCGTCAGCCCCAGCACGGCGATGCTGGTGATCAGGCTGCGACGCAGGTTGCGATGGGTCATGGCACTCTCTCCTCTGTGAAGGCTGGCAAAAGATCGGCGGCCCAATGGAGGCTGCGATGGCGCAGCCAGGCGGCCGCGAAGCCGTCCGCCCCATGGGCGTCCATGAGGTCGCCAATGGCGATCTGGTCGGTCTTGGAAGAGGCAGCGGCGAAGGCGAGCGCCACATCGCCCAGACCCAGCTCGAACAGCCGGTTGCCGCGCGGGGACTGGCAATAATAATCGCGCCTGGGCGTAGAACGCGCGAGGATCTCGATCTGCCGGTCATTGAGACCGAATGCGCGGTAGATACGGGCGATCTGCGGTTCGAGCGCCCGCTCGTTCGGGAGCAGGATGCGGGTCTTGCAGCTCTCGATGATCGCCGGCGCGACACTGCTGCCCTCGATCTGGGCGAGCGACTGGGTGGCGAAGATCACGCTGGCATTTTTCTTGCGAAGCGTGACCAGCCAGGTCGAAAGCTGCTGGGCGAAGGCCGGAGAATTGAGCGCCAGCCAGCCTTCGTCGATGATGATGAGCGTGGGGCTCCCGTCGAGCCGATCGGCGATGCGGTGGAACAGATAAGCCAGAACGGCGGGCGCCGCGCCGCTGTCCATCAGCCCTTCGGTTTCGAACGCCTGCACGGACGCGCTCCCCAGGCGCTCCTGTTCGGCATCGAGCAGCCGACCCCATGCGCCGCCGACACACCAGGGCGCGAGCGCTTGCTTGAGTTCCTGCGACTGGAGCAGCACGGCAAGACCCGTGAGGGTGCGCTCGCCGGGCGGGGCGCTGGCGAGCGAGGTCAAGGCCGACCAGATATGCTCCTTCGCCTGTGGATCGATCGTGGCGCCTTCGGCCTCGAAGATGCCAGCCAGCCATTCCGCTGCCCATGCGCGCTCGGCGGCATCGTCAATCCGCGCCAGCGGCTGCAACAGCACGCCGCTATCATCTTCCCTCCCGGCCTCGCTGGCGAACAGGCTGCCGCCAAGATCATGCCAGTCGCCCCCCATGGCGAGCGCGGCGGCACGGATGCTGCCGCCAAAATCGAAGGCGAAGATCTGACTGCCGGGATAGCGGCGGAACTGGAGCGTCATGGTCGCGAGCAGCACGGATTTGCCCGCGCCGGTTGGACCGACGATCAGCGTATGGCCGACATCGCCGACATGAAGCGACAGGCGAAACGGCGTGCTGCCTTCGGTCTTGGCGAAGAGCAGCGGCGGCGCCTTGAAATGCTCATCGCGCGCTTGTCCTGCCCAGATCGCCGAGAGTGGGATCATATGGGCAAGGTTCATCGTCGAAAGCGGTGGCTGCCGGACATTGGCATAAACATGGCCGGGGAGCGATCCGAGCCAGGCCTCGATCGCGTTCATGCCTTCGGGGATACAGGTGAAATCGCGGCTCTGGATGACCTTCTCGGCCAGCCGCAATTTCTCGGCGGCGATGCCGGGATCTTCGTCCCAGACCGTGACGGTCGCGGTCACATAGGCCTGGCCGACATCATCGGCGCCCAGTTCCTGTAACGCCGCGTCAGCATCGGCGGCCTTGTTCGAGGCATCACTGTCCATCAGGACGGACGCTTCGTTGGTCATCACCTCCTTGACGATCGCGGCGATCGACTTGCGCTTGGCGAACCATTGCCGCCGGATCTTGCTCAGGAGTTTGGTCGCGTCGCTCTTGTCGAGCATGATCGCGCGGGTCGACCAGCGATAGGGAAAGGCGAGCCGGTTCAGCTCATCGAGAATGCCCGGCCAGGTCATTGTCGGAAAGCCGATCACGGTGAGGACGCGCAGATGATGCTGGCCGAGCCGGGGTTCGAGACCGCCGGTCAGCGGTTCATCGGCGAGCAGTGCGTCGAGATACATCGGCGCTTCCGGCACGCGGACCCGCTGGCGTCGCGTCGAGATCGTCGAATGGAGATAGGTCAGGGTCTCGCCGTCATCGAGCCAGCCAGATTCCGGGACAAAACCTTCGATCAGATTGAGAATCTGGGCGCAGCGATCGGTGAAGCTCTTGACCATTTCCCAGGGATCGACCCCGTCTCTGGCCTTGCCTTCATAGAGCCAGCTCTCGGCGCGCGCGGCATCCTCGGCGGGCGGCATCCAGAGCAGGGTCAGATAATAGCGGCTCTCGAAATGCGCGCCTGTATCGACAAACTGGGCACGGCGTTCCTCATCAACCAGTGCCGAGACCGGATCGGGGAACTCGGAGACCGGATAATCGTCGGACGGAATGCGCTGGGCTTCAACGAAGATCGACCATCCCGATCCCAAGCGGCGCAGAGCATTATTCAACCGATGCGTGACGCCCACCAACTCGGAGGATGTGGCGGAATCGAGATCGGGACCGCGAAAGCGTGCGGTGCGCTGGAAAGAACCATCCTTGTTGAGGATCACGCCCTCGGCGATCAGTGCAGCCCAGGGCAGGAAGTCGCTGAGCCAGGCGGCGCGATGGCGGTATTCAGCGAGGTTCATCATAGTGTTGGCTCCTCGTCACACGCGCAAAAAGGCGGGGTATCGAAGGTGGCGGCGAGCGACGTCGGCGAACTGCGCATCGCGGCGGGCGGCCCAGACGGCGGCGAGATGACCGACCAGCCAGGACACCCCGCCGGCGATCCATAGCTGGAGACCGAGACCGATCGCGGCCGCCAGCGTGCCATTGGCGATGGCGAGCGTGCGCGGGGCGCCGCCGAGGAGAATGGGCTCCGTGAGCGCCCGGTGGACCGGGGCGTAGAAGCCCGCCACCTCATCGCCGCCGCCCTGCATCAGATGACGGCCCCGCCGCCGAAGCTGAAGAAAGAGAGAAAGAAGGAACTGGCGGCAAAGGCGATGCTGAGACCGAAGACGATCTGGATCAGCCGCCGAAAGCCGCCATTAGTGTCACCGAAGGCGAGCGTCAGGCCGGTGACGATGATGATGATCACCGCGACGATCTTGGCGACCGGCCCTTCGATGGACTGGAGGATCGACTGGAGCGGCGCTTCCCAGGGCATGGACGAACCCGATGCCTTGGCGGCGCTGGACATGGCGAGCGCGACGGCGACGCCGATGATGGCGGTGTTCGCTGTGCTGCGAATACGAGAAAATGCGTTGGTCATGCGAGTTCTCCTGGCTGATGGATCGGAAATTCTGCCACGTTGCGGATGGGTTCGAGCGGGCCAGGGAGCTGGCGCAGCGCATATTCGCCGGCGGCATTGAGCCCATCGACGCGGGTAAGTTCGGACAGGCGACGGCCATGGCCATCGCGAACAAGGACCGCGACGAGATTGATAGTTTCTGCGATCAGCGCGCGCGGTACGGTCACCACCGCTTCCTGGATAAGTTGCTCCATGCGCCGCAGCGCGCCGATCGCTGTGCCGGCATGAATCGTACCGACGCCGCCAGGATGCCCGGTTCCCCAGGCCTTCAGAAGATCGAGCGCCTCGGCGCCGCGCACCTCGCCGATGGGGATGCGATCGGGGCGCAGGCGCAGCGAGGAGCGGACAAGATCCGACAGGCTGGCGACGCCATCCTTCGTCCGCATCGCCACCAGATTGGGCGCGCTGCACTGGAGTTCGCGCGTATCCTCGATCAGCACCACACGGTCGCCGGTCTTGGCGATCTCGGCGAGCAGCGCATTGGTGAGTGTGGTCTTGCCTGTCCCGGTGCCGCCCGCGACGAGGATATTCGCCTTGTCCGCGACTGCGATGCGAAGTGCTGACGCCTGCAACCGCGTCAGAATTCCGTCGGTGACATAATCATCGAGGGTGAAGACGGCGACGGCGGGCTTACGGATCGCAAAGGCCGGGCCCGCGACGACAGGCGGCAGCAAGCCTTCGAATCGTTCCCCGCTTTCCGGCAGTTCCGCCGAGACGCGCGGACTTCCCGCATGAACCTCGGCGCCGACATGATGCGCGACCAGCCGGATGATCCGTTCGCCGTCTGCCGGTGCGAGCCGTTCGCCGGTGTCGGACAGGCCTTCGCCTAGCCGGTCGATCCAGAGCCGGCCATCGGGGTTCAGCATCACCTCGACGGTTTTCGGGTCCGCCAGCCAGCTCGCAATTCCGGCACCCAGCGCTGTGCGCAGCATCCGTGCGCCGCGAGATAGGCTCTCCGATTTGAGACTGGTCGCCAAGTAATCGTCCCCTGATTGCGCCTGCACGCAGACCGCGTGCGGCCATGGGGACAGTTAGAAGAGACAGAAAAAACGCTATCGCAACAACAATTTGCGTTTAGCGTAGGGCGTCGAAGTAATAGAAAGATAAGCGTAGGGCGCGATCAATCCTCGAACCCCGATGCGGCCGTTCCCGGCTGCGAGTTCACATCGAACGATATTTCCCGCGCCAGACTCGATCCCGATTCGACGCGGCGCGCCAGAGCTTCGATGAAACCCTTATAGCGTTCATTGCCACTGACCTTTGCGGCGCCGAGCGCGGTATCCGGCAAGGGCGGCGTGGTCGTCAGCCAGAAGCGAACGAACAGCGCGACAGCCTCATTCGATATGGTGATATTCTGCTCAAGGCGATCGAGCTGACGTGATAGCCGGTCCAGTCTCCGGGCCAGGGTCGCTTCGAGACGTTCAGGGCCATCAGGCGACAGAAAGGACAGGAGCGCCGCTTCGAGGATCTGGGTGTGGGGCACTCGTTTGCGAGCGGCATAGTCTTCGATCTGGTCCGCCAGTTCCGACGGCAGGCGATAGGTGCGTTTGACGCGCATGATGAAAAGTCTCCTCGTTAGAGTTGGATGCCATCGTCTGGATCTAGGCTCGCAATGCAGGCGATTCGGTGCATCCGGCGCTGCGTGGCGGCATCATCGGCACTCGCATCCGGTTCATCGAAGTCGAATTCCTGCACGGGTGCTGGCGGCTCGCGGACAATTTCCTCATGATCCGGCAGACCGGGCTCGCGGCGGATATTGGCATTGGCGTCGTCGCTGTCCGCAGGTTCAGCAGGCTGCGCCATCGCCCCGGACTGGCCTGGAGGTGCGTCATCGGGAGATGGCGGCGGCTCGATCCCGGTCCAGTCGTCGGGACGCGGCGGCTTTCGGGACCCATTGGGTTTGGGTGCAGGCAACAGGCGCCGGGTCAGGCGCGGGTCAGTGAAGTAGCGCGCCTTCTTCGCCCGTACTGGCGGCGTGCCGGCGACCATCACGATCTCATCGTCTGGCGGAAGCTGCATGATCTCGCCCGGCGTGAGGAGCTGGCGGGCGGTCTCGGAGCGCGAGACCATCAGATGTCCGAGCCAGGGCGACAAGCGATGCCCGGCATAATTCTTCATTGCCCGCATCTCGGTCGCCGTGCCGAGCGCATCGCTCACGCGCTTTGCGGTTCGTTCATCGTTGGTCGCGAACGATACGCGCACATGGCAGTTGTCGAGGATCGAATGATTGACGCGATAGGCCTTCTCAATCTGGTTGAGGCTCTGGGCGATAAGAAAGGATTTCATGCCGTAGCCCGCCATGAATGCCAGAGCGCTTTCGAAAAAATCCAGCCGCCCCAGCGCGGGAAACTCGTCCAGCATCAGCAGCAGGCGCTGGCGTTTGGCGGTCGAGGCCAGTTCCTCGGTCAACCGGCGACCGATCTGATTGAGGATGAGGCGCACCAGTGGCTTGGTGCGGTTGATGTCGGAAGGCGGAACGACGAGGTAGAGCGAGACCGGATGCGGCCCGTTCACCAGATCGGCGATGCGCCAATCGCATTGGCGGGTGACGGCCGCCACGACCGGATCGCGGTAAAGCCCCAGGAAGGACATGGCCGTTGAGAGAACGCCGGAGCGTTCATTGTCGCTCTTGTTGAGCAGCTCGCGCGCGGCCGAGGCGATGACGGGATGGACGCCGGCTTCACCGAGATGCGGGGTGAGCATCATCGCCCGCAGCGTGGTCTCGATCGGCCGCCCTGGATCGCTCAAGAAATTGGCGACGCCGGCCAGCGTCTTGTCGGGTTCGGCATAGAGAACATGGAGGATGGCTCCGACCAGGAGCGCGTGGCTGGTTTTTTCCCAGTGGTTGCGTTTCTCCAGCGAGCCTTCGGGATCGACAAGTATGTCGGCGATGTTCTGAACGTCGCGGACCTCCCATTCCCCACGGCGCACTTCGAGCAGCGGATTATAGGCCGCGCTCGCCGCATTGGTCGGATCGAACAGCAGTACCTTGCCGAACCGGCTGCGGAAGCCTGCGGTCAGACCCCAATTCTCGCCCTTGATGTCATGGACGATGCAGCTACCCGGCCAGGTCAGCAGACTGGGGACCACAAGGCCCACGCCCTTGCCCGATCGCGTTGGCGCGAAGCAGAGAATATGCTCCGGCCCATCGTGGCGCAGATAGTCGGTTCCCAGTTTGCCGAGGATCACACCATCGTCGCCGAGTAGCCCGGCGGCGCGGGCTTCGCTCTCGGTCGCCCAGCGCGCCGACCCGTATGTCTCGGCGTTCTTGAGTTCGCGCGCGCGCCAGACCGACATGCCGATGGCGACCGCGATCGAGATGAACCCGCCCGATACGGCGATGTAGGCACCATGGAGGAAGATGTCTGGCGCATAGGCGTCGAAGGAGAACCACCACCAGAAGAAAGCCGGCGGCGGATAGACTGGCCAGTCGCCTATGGTGAACCAGGGCGATCCGAGCTGGGGCTGATGAGCAAGGGCCGCGGCGGTCCACTGCGTCGCGGACCAGACCGACAGCAATACGATGGTGAAGACAGCGAGTATCTGACCCCAGAGAATCTTGGTCGCAGACACATCCTTTCCTTTCCGGCCAAAAGCCAGAAGGTCGGGATTGAACTTACGATATTACAATGTCTTAGAGCAGGATGGCGAAGGAATACAAAGGCCGTCGCGCAAATAGAAACGATGGCGTAGGTGCGGATCTATAGGCGGTTTGTAGTTTGACCGCTTCGATCCTCATTCAGTCGCAAAGACGCGCGGCGATTGATCTCGCGTTGAACCAATGCCTCCATTGCTTCGTGCACAAGCGGCGTGATGGCCTCTATCCCGGTGAGCGCCCTGGCCTTCGCTACCAAATTCTCATCCAGCTCCAATGTTACGCGCATATGGGGTCTCTTTCGTGGGAGGCGGCGGTGCGCGATGGGGATCGCACTCAGGCTGATGCAATCAGCAACTGGGCGAGTTTCGGATGAGGCTCATCGGCGAGCGGGTTAACGATCGTAAGCCCACGGGTGACAAAGCCTGATTGCATATCTTCGGACAGTAGAAGCGAGCAGCCCGCATCCGCGGCCGCCGTCAGAATCAGAGCGTCCCAAAATTGCAGCTTGTGATCGACTACGAGATCAGCAGCCGTCAGGGCAGTGCGGACTTCGGATGCGGAAGTTCCGAACGCCTCTGAAAACTCAAGAAGGATCGCGCGCGCCTCCGAGGCTGTAGCGCCGCTCCGCCGCAGAACCACGAACAGTTCCCCCAATGTCTGCGCGGGAGCAATCAGGCTAACCCGGTCGGAGAGGCGTCCCATCATCTGACGGGTCTGCGCGATTTTCGCGTCATCCTCTTCCGCGCGGGAAACTCCGGCCAGATAGGCTAGAATGTTTGTATCAAGTGCGACCCGACTCATTCGTAGAGGTCATCCCGCGTCCATTTGCCAGCGCGCCGGATGGGCAGTCCCGAAACGAAGTCGAGGAGACGTGTGACAGCCTGATGCTCCTGCTGACGATCGACAGGCAGGACGCGCGCAACGGGCCGTCCCCGCGACATCACGGTGAAACTCTCTCCTTCCGCCACATCGCGGAGGAGTTCGGAGAAGCGCTGGTTGGCTTCGCTAGCGGAAATGGCTCTATCCATGAACCCTAGTTAGTGGATAACACTAAAAACATCAAGGTGAGCCTATAGACCCAGTCCACGCTGCCGTCCAAAGGACCAGTCCACGCCTCCGCCCGGCGTCATCGTACCGGAGACATGGCGACCGAGATGCTGTTCGAGCGCCGGTCGCCAAGGGACGAGCTGGAAGCCCAGCCCATTGTCGATCATGGCAAAACGGCCTGAGGCCAACGTCACACGCTGCCGATAGATACCCGCGACATGATCGCCGGGCCGCGACGGTAGAGGCGAAAGGCCGGTCCGGTTCACGAGGTCCGTCTTGATGTGCAGCATTTCGCGGTCCTTGAGCGTCTGGATAAGCGCGCGGGCAAATATGACACGGGCGCCGCGCCGTTCCGCCAGTCCCTCATTGACCAGATGATCGGTGCGCGCCTCCATGGCTGCGGCGACGTCCGAACCAAAGCCGCCGCCCAATATCGGCCGTTCGGGAGCGATGAGATTGCGATCGAGCCAGGTCGCGCCATCGGAGGTGATCTGTTCTCCAAGCGACAGATCGGATCTGGTCGCGAGCGAGTGGCGTTGCTGCCCCCTCGCATCTTCCCAGGAACGCAGTTCGACGATCGCGCCGGGCTTCGCATCTCCTGTCATGTCGATGTCTGCGAAACGCAAATGGTGGGTCCGGCCATCAACGCCATCGACGACAGCATAGGCGCTGCCCTTGAGTTCGTCATACAGCCCCCGATCCACCAGACGGCCGACGACGGGATCGACCGGCGGGCCATGATGGATCGCAAAGCGCGACACGTCCGGGTTCGGCCTGTCTTTCGCCATCGCCTTGTGCATCGTCTTGATGATGTCCCCGCGAGTAGCGAGATCGCGAAGCTTGTCTTCCAGGCCCGACTTCATAGTCCAGGCCGCAAGACCGAGCGGTTCGACCAGCCCCATGGCCTCCAGCTTCTGCGCGCGGCCCACCAACAGGTGTCGGTTCTCAGGTCCGCGTCCATTGGAGTCCGGGCGCAGATCGACAATGCCTCCGTGGCGGTCGGCGATATCCCGCAAGCTGCGATCGAGGCTGGTCCAGCGATCGGCCTGCACCTCGCGGCCGAGCGCCGCATGGATCTCGCGCTGCGTCCGTGGCCCCAGTTCGAGGGTCACGCGATCTTCGGCCCGATGACGGAAGCCCTCGCGGATATAGTCCCGGCTTATGACGAGGTCGCGGCCGTCGTCACCGCGACCCCGAACCAGCACATGAATATGGGGGTCATCGGTATTCCAATGATCGACCGCCACCCAATCGAGCGATGTGCCGAGGTCGCGCTGCGCGTCCGCCATCAGTTCGCGGGTAAAGGCCCGCAGGTCTTCCATCTCCCGCGCATCCTCCGGCGAGATGATCATGCGAAAATGATGGCGATCATCCTCGCAGCGATCGGCAAAGGCGTTCCCGTTGGCCTGATCGCCAGCCGCGTCGAACAATCGGCCCGGCGTGCCGTCACGGGTCACACCTTCGCGTTCGAGATAGCTGGCGTGCCGCGCGAGTGGCGCCGCACGAAACTTGACGCCCTGGTGCCGGACGATCCGCATCTTGACGACGACGCGCCGGTCGGTCGCCTGGCGGCCTCGTCGTGGGGCAGTCACCCTGCCGCGCCCGAAGCGGGAAACGCTGCCCCTTTTCCGGTGAGGAGTATAAGTCCGCCCACTGTACCCGCCGCGTCCGCCCTTGTTCGCCGCGCGCATGACCTGACCGACGAAGGACTTGGCCTGCCGGCCTTTTGTCCCGCCGTCGCGGGACCGTCCCGGTCTGACCTCGAACTCGTCGTCGCGGTCGCTCATTGGTGGAAGAAACTACAGACGAAATCGCCTGCCAGACGCCGAAGCGCGGCGAAATCGGCAATTCCAAGAAAAGATGCTGGCAGGCTTCTCAAGGAGCCATACGCAAAAACCCCATCCAACCAACCATCTGGACCCAGCCTGCTGGCGGTCCTTTTATCTTGCCGTGCCTCCTTCTTTTCCCTGCTTTCCCAGCACCTTCCACTATAGCGACCGCCATTGCGCGCCTGATTACGCCTGCCTGCGAGCGCGCACCTCATGATGGCTGTTGACCGGAAAGAGGAACGAACAGACCGTCTCCGACTTCGGAGGCGTCTGCTTCAGGCGGATTTCCGGCATCGTTCTGCGGCGTGTCGGACGGCTCGGGCGCTGCGCCAGAGGCGACGTTCACAGGTCGCGAGAAGAGCGGCGCGTGAGTCCACGCTAGCACATCGGCGGGCGGGCTGGAGGCCATGCGACCGGGCGCACCGCTGATCATCGGCGTGAGCATGGCAAGATAGGCACGCGTCTCTCGCGGTAACGGACGACCGGTCGCGAGATGTTCATCATAGCGACCAGGACCGGCGTTGTAGGCAGCCAGCATTGCGGTCGGGTTGCCGTATCGATCATGCAATTCGCGCAGATAGGCAGTGCCTGCAATGACGTTGTCGCGGGGATCATAGGGGTTGCGGCCAAGACGGTATCGCACACGAAGTTCCGCCCAGGTGCCGGGCATGATCTGCATCAGGCCCATGGCGCCAGCGTGCGAGATCGCGCTCACATCGCCCGCGCTTTCGACCCGCATGACCGCCCATATCCAGCGTTCCGGGATCGCGAAGCGGCGAGACGCCTCGGCGACATGGGCGGCGATCGGCGAGATAGGTGATGGTCTGGCGGACGGTTTGTCTTTGGGACGGGCGAAAACCGTCGCCGGTGCGCTCGCAAGACAGGCGAGCAACACCAGCGACAGCGCCCGACGACACGCAGAATAGCGGCGCGGGCGCATCGGATCAGCCCCTTTCTTCGCGGGGGCGCGGGCGGCTGATCGACAGCCGAAACGCGGTCCCATCATCATCGGCGCGGAAGAGATGGGCGCGCAGATTCTGGCCGCCAAATAGCGGGCTCTCGATCTCCAGCGAGACATAGTCGCCCGCGCGTTCGCCGACATCCTTCCACGCGGCGCCGACTCTCGGGCCATGTTCGTCGTCGAGCAGGACGCGGAAATCCGGCGCCTTGTCTGCGTCACTGGGTTCGGCGGGAACGAGGCTGACAACCTCGTCTATGCCGAACATACGGATGCGGCCCGTATAGCCATCATCGGTGGGTTTGAAGATGTTAGGTTGCATTGCCAGTCTCCTTTGCTTGGCGGGGTGAAAATGGAATCGCTGTGCGCTACGCGCTCACATCGGCGTCGCCCGTCCGATCACGGTCGCGGCGGGAAGCGGCCCGAAATAGCGGCCGTCGAGGCTGTCCTCGCGGTCGGCGTTGAGGAAGAAAAGCCGATCCGCTGCGAGGGTTCGGCAGCCCGACCAGGCGGGCAGCAGACGGCCGAGCCGGTCGGTTCTCTGCGCCAGTGCGACAGCATCGCCGTCGATGATGATCGTGTCGCCGATCCGGCAGACCGTCTGTCCCGGAACACCCGCGACGCGCTTGAGGAGCGGCAGGCCGAGCGGCAGAAAACCGCCCTTGTCGAGGAACCGGGCGATGGCCGGCGGTGGCGCCACGACGGCAAGATCGCCGCGCGATACCGGCTCGCCGACCCGCACGCGGTAGAAGCCGATCGGGACGCTGGGACTGGCGTTCCAGATCAGTCGCGGCGGCGGATCGATCCACATCGAGATGCCGATCAGACTGATCGCGACGACGGCGAGCGCGAGGGTTTTTCTGTGACAGGTCATTGCACGGAGCCTTTGCGGGCGAGCCAGGCGCGGTGGCGCTCCAGCGTGTAGGGCCGCGGCGTCTCGCGGGCAGCGAGGCGATTATGGACGTGGCGCCAATGGTCCGGCGCCGTGTCAGTGGGGTCGATGCCGAGCGCGTCCACCGCGTCGATCGCCTCGAACACCCACTGGACCTTGGGCCAGCCGGAAACCCGCAGCAGAATGTCACCTCCAGGATCGACGCCGGGCACGGTCTGATAGGGCTCGCCCGGCAGGACAGCGCGCAGGATGTCGATGCGGGAAACGACCGTTCCGAAGTCGTTGGACGCCCAGCGCACGAAGGCGAACAGGCTGTCGGGTGCGAAGCCGAGGCGGCGGCGACGACGGTCGAGTATCTGATCCTCGACCGGTCGCCCGAAGCGTATCCAGCGCTCGATCTTCTTTTCGATCCACAGCAGATCGACGCGAGTGCGATCATCGCGAACGGCGATCATGGCGCGCTCCCCTGATCTTCGTCGGGGAAAGCCTCGACCAGCATGGCGCGCAACAGATCGGCCAGTGTCAGCCCGCGCTGAAGCGCCGCCAGCTTGATCCGTTTGCGCAGTTCCGGTGTCACGTCGATGGTGAGCCGCGCGGTGTTGGCGCTTCGCGACGGCGGCGCCGGTGGCTTCCCATCGCCTGCGGAAATCCAGGCATCGACGTTGCGCGGGCGCGCTGCAAAGCGTCGGGACGATTTGTCCGGCGCGCTCATGATCGGTGATTCCCGACCTGCTGCGCCAGTGCGGCGATCTCGTTTGCGGCGATGCTGTCGGGGGCCAGTTCGGCAACGAGGCGCCCGGTCCGCAGCGCATCGGCGAAGATGACCCGCTGACCGATATGTTCCGCCAGCAAGGTCGGGTCGTGGTCGGCAAGGCTGTCCGCGGTGGCGCGTCCGATCAGCGTGCGGGCGGGATAGCGATTGAGGACGAAATGCGCCCTGATGTTGGGCTTGAAGATGCGCGCCTGGTCGAGCAGCGCCAGCATCTCGGCCGATGCCCAGCCATCAAGCGGCGAAGGCTGCACGGGGATGAGGACGAGATCCGCGGCAAGCAAAGCCGAGCGCAACAGTCCCGCAACGCGCGGCGGTCCGTCGATCACCACATGGTCGACGCTGCGCGCCAGCTCGGGCACCTCGTGGTGCAGCGTGTCGCGAGCCAGACCGACCACGCCGAACAGCCGTGGCAGGCCTTGCGATGCACGCTCTTGCGCCCAGTCCAGGGCTGAGCCCTGCGGATCGGCATCGATCAGCAGGACACGCTTGCCGGTGATCGCCCACTGACCCGCCAGATGGAGCGCGAGAGTCGTCTTGCCGACACCGCCCTTCTGATTGAGGAACGCGACGATCATCGCGTTTCGTCCACAGGCAAGCTGCGCGTTAGCATGAATCCGAAGGATTCAGAGTTAGCAATGTTAAGGGGCGGAATCGCGCAATGATTCCATGACCTTATACCCTGTTTCGGTTCCCGATAGTCCGAGGATCGGGTTCCCGATCGTCCGATAGTTGCGGTTCCTGATAGTCCGTGTCTCATGGCAACTTATCCACAGGCGGATAGCCCATTTGCCGCATGGCGGCGTCGAGCGGATGGATGGGGATCGGCGCGAAGTTCAGCCGCTGGCGGCCGAGTTCGAAACTGAGGGTCAGCCGGTATCCGGGAAGCGGTTGGCGGCGAACGATATCGCGCAGTTCGAAGCTGAAGCGCTTGAGCGGCGAGAGGACGCCAGACTTCAGATGGAGATGGGCGACGTCGAAACTCCACCCATGTTCCTGGCGCCCGCCATGCTTGCGGACGAGGCGATAGAGCCAGCGTTCCAGTCCGCCCGTGAGCGAGAAATAGGCGCGGTCGATGGTGAGAACGAGCGCGTGATCCAGCAAACCGGCATAGAACCAGTCGGGCACGATCATCTCGATGCCGAGCGCGCGACCTTTGCCGTCGAGCCGCTCCCGCCATTCATTGATCCAGGAGAAGCGATGGCGTCGGCGCTGAGTGGACTGGCGGATACTCGTGGCGATCGTCGTTGACTGGAGCCGGTCCAGACCGGCGCGCAGCCGCTCATAGCTGGCCTTGCCGGTGCCCCGCCGGGTGAAGGTCAGGATGTCATAGGGTGTCGCGGCGATGAGGCGCGAGGTCGGCAGACCCGCATCATGGGCTTCAACAATCTGGCTTGCGGCCCAGATCAGGATATCGGCGTCCCAGATGGTCGCCATGCCATGTTCGGGCGTCGCTTCGACATG
>Ga0182736_1000486_pt1 | contig 60252 bp, 43 predicted proteins | sample eDN5th30CKraftBY_FD_128882 | JGI IMG/M metagenome (GOLD analysis project Ga0182736, IMG submission 128882) | Enriched backyard soil microbial communities from Emeryville, California, USA - eDNA 5th pass 30_C Kraft BY (version 2) (version 2) | ecosystem: Environmental > Terrestrial > Soil >... | reverse complement strand
TTAAATTTTTTTTTAATCTTAAACCACTGATTGGTAATGAACTTCTTCCCCCGTTTTAACCAAGAACCTTTTCGATGTTTATAAAAATCCTTTACAGCTGCTAGGGCGGTTAGGTTTTCTTTTATCTCTTTAGGGAAAATGGTAATGGGCTTTCTGGACGGGTGCACTTGATAGGTATCTTCGATAATCGAGTGTACTCCACTTCCATCGTGTCCAATATTTTCAATTAATGATTTGGCTGGATAAAGCACTAAACCATTATACAAAAAAACAGCGGCATGCCACCTAATTGCCCAAGAATTGTTCCTCCCGTTTTTGTTTTCTACCAACTGTTGCCAATAATTCTGCATGGTATTGTCTACCGTAAAGCGATAGATCATCTCTTCATCAAATTGCTCGTAAAGGCGGTTGATATCGGGTTCAAAATGTTGCCAGGCCCGTTTCCATGTTGCCCAGCCCCAACTGCTAATAGAACGTAAGAAGAATGTTTCCGGAAGTATTTCTGTAGATTTTAAAGGAAACATATAAGCGGCTATTTGCATAAGTTTGTCTTCGTTCTCGTATCGATCTAACGCCTCATTGAAATAGGTAAGACTATGAGGGGAGGCAAGCAGATCATCTTCGAAAACGATGACCTTCTCATACTCATTCACAAGCTGTGTCACCCCTATAATAATAGATTGCGCCAATCCCAAATTTTCAGTGCGCTCAATCAGCTTAATTGACTTAAATCCATCTATACCCCGCACCATATTACGGGTTTCTTGCACGGCTTCTATATCCTTGTCAGATTTAGGACCATCTGAAAAAACGAAAAGTCGAGACTCATCTGCAAAAAGGTTCTTTTGAAGAAAAGAAAGCGTACGCCGAGTATGTTCCGGTCTGTTGTAAACAAAAAGTGCAATGGGAGCCAAGTGATTCATCGTGCTAATTTAAAAGTAAAAACCAACTATTTTTATTTTTTACATTATAAGCTTATTTTTTCTACTTTTGACGCAGTCCGACGATACCTGTAAAGTATGTAGTCCTAAGGGGCGAATTGCATTATGGTGACCATTTTAGTTAAGTTTGGGGCAAAAAATTAATTGAACAATGTTTTTAAAGTTTTATCACAGCCACACCATGAGAATTGTCCGAAAGGCAATTCGATCCATTGTACTCAAACCGGTAAATGTATGGAACTTTTTTAAGTTGAAATCTAAAATTAAAAATAGCACGGGGGCATTATATATCGTAATCGGATCTGAAAAAACCAGATACAATAACTGGCTCTCTACGAACATTGAGCATCTTAATTTATTAAAGCTGGATTCTTTCGAAGCCTTATTTGGGAATAAAAAAGTGGATCGATTTTTAGCAGAACATGTCTTTGAACACCTCCATTACGAAGATGTGTTGCTGGCTTTAAAGCACTGCTATCAATATATGAATAAAGGAGGGGTTATCAGGATAGCCGTACCCGATGGATTTCATCCCAATCCAGACTACATCAATATGGTCAAACCCGGAGGATCAGGATACGGATCAGATGATCATAAACTGTTATACAATTATCGCTTACTCTCGGAAGCGCTCGAAGCTACGGGATTTAAACCGTACGTTTTAGAGTATTATGATGAAGAAGGAAAATTCCATTTTAATGAATGGAAGAGTGAAGACGGTCACGTCAATCGATCCATGAGGTATGACAAAAGATTCCATGAGCCGATTGCTTATTCTTCTTTAATCGTAGATGGCATAAAATAGAGGAGAGATGATCTGCTATTTAAAGACTTTATATATTGATTAAAGCGATTATCTTTTTCGTACGAAAAAGTTATCTATCATTTCATTAACATCTGTAGAAATTCGACCATAATAAGTTAATAAGGCAAATATAACGCCAATTGCGACGGAACGGGCGAATATGTCTACTATAAAATGGGGCATAGTCGGTATAAGAGATCCAACAAACAAACTTATCAACGAAATGAGTATTATTAATGCAATTTTGCCTGTAAATGGTTGGAGTCTGAATTTAAGTTTCAAATATAACCAAAAGCTAAAATTCGTTAGTAACATCGTCAGTAGGTAACTCCATGCTGCCCCTTCTAATCCGTACAGTGGAATGAGCCATATATTAAATAAAAAGCATGCAATGGCTGCAATAGCCATAAATAACATAACTAAGCGGTAATGTTTTGAAAAACCAATAATCGCTTGATTGATGCCTCCGGTAGCGTCTACTAGAAAAGCAACTCCAACAATAATTAATACATCAAAATATGCCGGATATTCCGGTTTCTTCAATAAAAGCAAAATATTATCTCTATTGGCAATCAGGCCTATCAGCAATAAACTACCTGCCAAACATTGGATAAGCGTTGTTTTCTTGTAAATTTTTTCAATTTTATACAAATCGTTCTCTTTCCAAGCATTGGCAACGATTTGATAAGAGGTAATATTTAATGCCCTGGACGATAGTGTAATGATCTGGGCCATAGCGAAAAAAGTACCATAAATTCCAACCATTCCTTCCCCCATGAAGATTTTGATTAGGATAACATCGAAGTTCTGTAATAAGGCAAAAGAACTACCCCCAACCATCGAATAAAAACCAAAGCGTAACATGTGGCTATATTCGGTCTTTAACACTGGTTCTATAACTCCAAAACGATAAATTTTTGTTTTTGCTATATACCAAGTTATGGTAATAACCAGCAATATATTGCCTACTAAATATAAATCGATAAAACCTTGATAGGTTAGAACGCCCACAAGCATCAAAAGAGCTCCTAATGTGCTAAACAACCGTAGTACGACTTCCCTTAAAAAGGAGGGAAGTATCGTTTTAAAACTTGTCCGTGCAAAAGATTCTTGAATAAGGAATAGGGTGGAACAGGCGGCAATAGGTAGGAAATAGACATAATACTGATCCATTAAAGATGCTGCCTCACCGTCATCGGTCTTTAACGAGATAACCTCGCCTTTTAATAAAATAAAACCGATGCTAAATAAAGCGAATGTAATCAAGCAAACTACAAATATATAAGTGGCAAAGCCGTGATGTTTCTTATCGTCTGTTCTAAAGAAGGGTAGAAAACGAGTAATCACATTGCTTATACCTAAGGAAGCAAATTGTGTGTATAGAATAACAACGGCTACCAGGATATTGTAAAAGCCAATCTCCTCTAGGCTAAGGCTTCTTTGGAAAATAATCATCAGATTGATAAATCCCAATGCCGTACCCAAATAGAGCAAAATGCTATTAATAATGCCTTGTTTTTTTAGGAGATTCATGTGTTACTTCCTTGCCACTTCTTGTAAAATTCGATTTAGTTTGGCTATTTGTTTACGAATATCGTAGTGTTTTAATATATGTTCACGGGCTGCTTGACCCATTTGTATGGCAAGGTGTCTGGAGGAGCTTAGGTTGAGCATACATTGCGCCATGGCTTCCTGATCATATTCGTCAACTAAACATCCGGTTGTCCCTTCTATTACGGCCTCTTTTATGCCGGCATGACGCGTGCTGACGATGGGTAATCCGGCAGCAGATGCTTCTAAAATGGTATTAGGTGTGCCTTCCATGTCGCCATCTTTGGCCGTGACAGAATGTTGTAGGTAGCCATATGCATGGGCCATGAGGTGAATAATTGCTTCTCGATCTAAGACCCCGGTAAAGGTCACGTGTTTTTCAATGCCCAGTTCTTTTACTCTTGTTCTGGCTTCCTGTGCTAAAGGGCCTTCTCCAACCATCGATAAGTGTGCAGTAGGAAATTGCTGCGCCACTTGGGCAAAAGCATTTAAGGTAATAATCGGTGCTTTTTTGTCTATCAGTCTGCCAATACTGAGAAAATGGGGCTCATCCGACAGTTTGGTAGGCTTAAATAAGTCCGTACGCACACCATAAGGAATAAGATGAATTTTACGGTTATCGGCGCCCAATTGGATAAGGCTTTCACGCATATCTTCAGAAACCACAATTAAGGCTGAGGCATAAGCGAAAGCTTTTTTATACAAGTCTCTAAAGGTGTTTAACAGTTGATACTGGTGGGCATCAACCCCATGAAAATGAATAACGAGTGGTACTTCGGCCATGGTGCACGCTTTGGCCACTGTAGCTCCAACAGTACCATATTGCGCTAACACCACATCGATTTTGTGTCTTTTCAAATAGCTTACTAAGTCGCGATTTCGCACGGCAATATCTCGCTTTTTGAATAAGCGTTTTAGTATTAAATACCATAGGATACCGGTAACAGACCTAATTAAAAATTTTCCGTCACTTTGATAAACCGGAAAATCGCCACCATACAAAACATATTTTTCTCCTGTTAACAGTTCTATTTGTGTCTGGATAAATGTTTCGGAATAGCTGGATTTATTGGGCTTTATTATGCATATTTTTAGGGAATCCATGGCTAGCTGAGTTTTTTTCTGGCGCTGATTTCCCGTACCTTTCCCACCATTTTATCCCGAACCCGCTTTATTCCCCGTACTATTTTTCCGGGTAAGCTGAGTGGTTTGCGTTGGAAAAATGCTGCTTCGAAGTCGCTATTTCTTTCAAAAACAATATGCGCATAATCACCTACCCTCCAAATCGCTTTAATTTGATACAGCAGTACTTCGGTGTCTGTATCTAAAGCCAACTGATTGATAACCGATAATGAAATATGCTCATCAACAGGTTGCATGGTCTCTGGTTTATGGACAGCAGACCATTTTAAGTTATGCGGGGTTGGAACGGATAGCACTAACCGCCCGTGGTCGGCTAAAAGCTTACGGAGAGCGGTATGGACAGTAGGGCGGTCTTCTACGGCGATGTGTTCATATACATCCATAAAGATAATTAAATCAAAATTGCCGTGAAAGGTTTCTGGGGTTAAGATGCCTTCAACAAAGGTGGTATATTGATTCCCAAAAAGCTTGTTCGCGATTTCGATCGATTTAGAACTAATGTCGATGCCCGTAATCTGCGCATCGGGCCACTTTTTATGCATGCGATGGCAAATGGAGCCAACACCGCAACCTACCTCCAATATGCGCAAACGTTGTTTTTTTTGAGGGACGTATTTCAATATGGTTTTCCAAGCAGCATCAACCCTTGGGTTCCCATAGAGATAGTTATGGAGTTTTGTCTGCACTACAGTGTTGTAGTAGGATACTACTTCTTCTTCTCTTAATTGATCTGGCATGATAGTATATCTGTGGCCCTAAAGTTAAAGGGGTTTTTTTGCAAATACAACATAAATTGCGGCATCCCTATTACGTTGTTCCTGACTGTGCATTTTATCAAACAGGAATATGATGCTCTGCATCACTAAGGCTACGGGACTATGTAGAAATTTAGGTAATTTATTTATCAGCGAATCTTGGAATAATTGTATTCCACTTGCCGATAGCCCCAATATACCCGTAAATTCTTTTATTTCAAATTTTCTACTTTTAATGAGCTTCTGTAACCCTGCGCTGGTCCAGCGCCAATAATCATTCGGTGTAGGATGGTAATACCAATAACCATGAGTTGAGAGTATTAAGGTGCCTCCGGGTTTAAGTAATCGCCAGGCTTCATCTAAGTAGCCGTTCGGCGAGTCTACATGCTCCAGCACTTGATTAGACAGGATAATATCGGTAATTTCGTCTGGTAGAGTTGTTTTACTGTCATAATCAATGTGATGCTGCGCTAATGGATTACCTTTTAAATCAACACCGATATATTCATCAACGAGGGGCCTAATAATCTCGTAGTAAGGCATTTCACCACATCCGAAATCAACCAAATGTAAGTGGCTCTGATGCTTGCTAACCCGCTTAATGGTATTACAAGTGATGTCACGCAGTTTGCTGAGAGCACTATATCGTGTAGAAAATATGCTAGGGTTTAGACGCTTATTTTTTGCCATAGAAGAATGTTTACTTTATTAACGCAAAAAGGCAGCCTTTAGCTGCCTTTTCTTGTAAAAAAATTAATTACTGGAACTTCTTCGCGTTTACCTTCCGCTCATTTTCTGTCAGGTATATCTTCCTTAACCGTATACTTTGGGGTGTAACCTCAATATATTCATCTGATTGGATATATTCCATTGCCTCTTCCAAAGAAAACTTAATAGCGGGAGCTATCCGCACGTTATCATCACTTCCGGATGCACGCATATTTGTTAATTGTTTTCCCTTAACTATATTGACAGACAGGTCATTATCACGCGTATGTTCGCCCACAATCTGTCCTTCATAAATATCCACACCCGGGTCAATAAAGAAGCGCCCACGATCTTGTAATTTATCGATAGAATACGCGGTGGTTTGTCCTTTATCCATAGAGACCAATACACCGGCTAAGCGGCCGGGAATAGTGCCTTTCCAAGGTTGATAGTCTTTAATCCGATGGGCCATAACGGCTTCGCCAGCAGTGGCTGTTAACACATTATTACGTAGTCCGATAATGCCACGCGATGGAATTTCAAACTCAAGATGCTGCATATCACCCTTGGTTTCCATTACTAACAGTTCGCCTTTGCGTTGTGTAACCAATTCGATTACTTTACCAGATACTTCTGCCGGCACATCAACCACTAAGGTTTCGATAGGCTCGCATTTTACACCATCAATCTCTTTTAATATTACTTGAGGTTGTCCTACCTGTAATTCGTATCCCTCCCGACGCATGGTTTCTATTAATACGGATAAGTGGAGAATACCGCGTCCGTATACTAGAAATGCATCGGCAGAATCTGTAGGAAGAACCTTAAGCGCAAGATTCTTCTCCATCTCTTTATGTAAACGATCATGCAAGTGACGAGAAGTTACAAATTTACCTTCCTTCCCAAAAAATGGAGAGTTATTGATGGTAAACAACATGTTCATGGTGGGCTCATCAATATGGATAACCTCCAATTGTTCCGGATTTTCAAAATCAGCAATTGTGTCGCCAATATCAAAACCTTCGATTCCCACAACGGCACAGATATCTCCTGCGGATACTTCCTGAACCCTAATTTTTCCTAAACCTTCAAAGGTATATAACTCTTTGATGCGTGATTTTACAACCTTTCCCTCACGTTTCATCAATGAAACAGGCTGATTTTCTTTAATTACCCCTCTAGCAACGCGGCCTATGGCAATCCTGCCAACAAATGAGGAGTAATCTAATGACGTAATTTGCATTTGCAAAGTACCTTCATTGTAAGGAGCTGGCGGAATATGTTCTAATATCGCATCAAGCAGAGCGGTAAAATCTTCGGTGGGCTCTTTCCAATCTTTAGACATCCAGCCTAATTTAGAAGACCCATAAAGCACAGGGAAATCAAGTTGTTCTTCCGTTGCGTCTAAATTGAAGAATAATTCAAAAACCTGTTCGTATACCTCTTCAGGTCTACAGTTTTCTTTATCTACTTTATTTACAACAACGATTGGTTTTAAACCTAATGCTAAGGCTTTTTGCGTCACGAAGCGGGTTTGTGGCATTGGTCCTTCAAAGGCGTCAACTAAAAGGATAACCCCATCTGCCATTTTTAAAACACGTTCAACCTCTCCGCCAAAATCTGCGTGACCAGGTGTATCAATGATATTGATTTTTACATCGTTATAACGGATCGCTACGTTCTTTGAAACAATGGTAATACCACGTTCGCGTTCCAGGTCGTTGTTATCCAATATAAGCTCCCCCGTTTGTTCATTGTCTCGAAAGAGTTTAGTAAAGTGTAAAATTTTATCAACCAAGGTGGTTTTTCCGTGGTCAACGTGTGCGATAATCGCGATGTTTCTAATTTTTTGCATCCAAGTACTTATATCTCAAATTAAGATAAATTGCTTTTTGCAATTTACCGAGCTCTCATCTGCCTTTGAGAATCAAAATGCTAGATGAAAAATTTGGCGCAAAGGTAACCATTCAAATTGAAAAAATTTAATCTATAAGTGCTTTTGCATTAATTTATTGTCAGGTTTTTATAAGATTATGTTTTAAACCTTGTATATTAACCCGCAGGCTTTGTATATTTCCTCAATAGAAAGTTCTCAATGGTAGAGGAGAGCGATAACGGCTTTAGCCCTCATGAATGCCTTATAGAGTATACCCGTATAAATAAACCCCTTTTATATGCAGCTTGATTATATTGCATATAAAAGAAAATTTATCTAAGTTTGTGTATGGATGTGCAATTAATAGTCGTTTTGTTATTGTTTGCTGCGGCAGCATTTTACATCGGGAAAATGTTGTATAGCAATCTGAAACCAAAGAAGGGTGGTTCTTGTGGTACTAACTGCAAATGTGGAATGGATTTTTCTGATGTGCAACAACCTAATAAAGCTTAATTTACAGCTTATTGATTAAACATACGGCATAAGCCACTACTCCTTCTTCTCTTCCTATAAAACCCATAGTCTCGTTGGTAGTGGCTTTAATGGAGATATCTTCTTCATCAATCCCAGCTGCTTGCGCAATATGCTGTTTCATCTCCGGTATATAAGGTTTTATTTTTGGAGCTTCTAAACAAAGCATGGCGTCGATATTGCCAATATTCCAACCCTTGTCTTTTAATAGTTTTACACATTTCTCCAATAAGATCAAGCTGCTAATTCCTTTCCACTGCTCCTCGGTATTCGGAAAGTGATAGCCGATATCTTCTAGATTTGCGGCTCCTAAGACTGCATCGCATATGGCATGTACCAGAACATCAGCATCAGAATGCCCAAAAGCCCCCGAGCTATGATTAATCTTGGCTCCCCCCAATATAAATGGATGATTCTCTTGGAGCTGGTGTACATCAAAACCGAAACCTACTTTAATTTTCATTTGTATAAATCGTTTGTTACTATTTATGGTCTAATAAACCTAATCATGTTTGTTCATTTTGTTCAGTATTTGATATCAAAGCACTGGCGCGATTTAATTTATCACGCACAATAGAAACATGCTATTTTAAAAGAATATGCACTGAACAACCACCTAAACCACTTTTTCCAAACATATCAAAATCTTGGTACAAATAAAAAAATAAAACAGTATTGCTTAGCGGCTTTTTAGGGCGAAGAGGTAGACCAAGCTTGGTTGCTGTAGTAATTTTAATGTGCTAATTTTGGGTTGCAGTGCACTTGAATAATTATATGAAGAAGAACTTTACACTTTTAACCATAGGTTTTTGCTGTTTGGCTACCCTTTTTTCGGGATGTAGTAAAAAGGGAAGTATGGGAGATCGATCATCAAAAACGGGGATGAAGTATAATGATCCTTACAATGGCGGCTTTCAAGTAAATAGGAAAGTTAAGCCGGGACCGGGGCCAGGGTTAGTTGTTATTGAGGGAGGGACTTTTGTTATGGGGGGAAGCTTAGATCAGGATTTAGGTTATGAGAATGACAATAAGCGACGACGGGTAACGGTTGCTTCATTTTACATGGACGAAACTGAGGTGGCCAATGTTGATTGGTTGGAATACCTCTACTGGTTAAACCAGAATTTTCCGGATGATCGCGAGCTTTACTATAATGCTCTGCCAGACACCTTGGTCTGGCGTAATCCTTTATCTTATAATGAACCTTATGTTGATAATTACCTACGCCACCCAGCCTATCAGGATTATCCTGTGGTAGGTGTTACTTGGGAACAAGCAAATGATTATTGTGTATGGAGAACAGATCGTGTAAATGAAGAAATCTTACGGTCAAAAGGTATATTGTTGGATTATAAGAGTAAAGCAGGAAGCACAAGTGACGCGCAGCCATTCAATACAGATATTTATTTAAACGGTCAATATCGGGGAGAGGGTGTAGACGGTAAAAGCATGCCAAAGGATTTACGGCCAGGTGCAGAAAAAGATGCCAGAAGAACAGTGCGTTTAGAGGATGGTTTTCTTAAAGTACCTTATCGCCTACCTACCGAAGCTGAATGGGAATATGCCGCTCTCGGGCTTATTGGAAATACGGTTTATGGAAATGTAGAAGGTTATAGGATTTACCCCTGGGATGGCTTAGGAGTGCGTTCGGATAAAAAGAGAACCCAAGGACTTATTATGGCTAATTTCAAACTAGGGGCGGGTGACAATATGGGGTCTGCAGGTTATCTAAATGACGGTGGCGATATAACAAAACCGGTGAAAGCCTATCAGGCCAATGATTTTGGTTTGTATAATATGGCTGGTAACGTGAACGAGTGGGTAGGAGATGTTTACCGGAAATTAAGTTTTGAAGATGTTGAGGATTTTAACCCGTTCAGGGGCAATGTTTATACAAATAAGAAATTAGAAGATGTGGAGAAAGGTATTTATGCGAAAGATAAATATGGAAGACCTATCAAAGAAATGGCTACTGCTCCCAGAAAACAGACTTGGGAAGAGCTTCAGGGGCAATCTGCCTCGCAAGAAAGCGGAACGACAAGTGTAGAATCATATAACCCCGATATGAGAGGCTATGGTGATGCTCCGAACGACTCCCTGTACGGTGAGACTACCCTTGTGAACAATAAATCCCGTGTATATAAGGGCGGTTCTTGGAATGATAGAGCCTATTGGCTTAACCCAGCTACAAGGCGGTTTATGCAGCAGAATGAGTCTTCGGCAACTGTAGGATTCCGTTGCGCAATGACGCTAGTTGGCGATCCAGAAATAAATACTAAAGGTATGCCTCGATTCAAATCGGCAAAAGCAGCCAAAGGAGCGAGGCGAAAAACCACTAAATCAACACCATAAGCAAACGAAATAGAAAAGGTTAATAGAACGGATTAAAAATCATAATATGCAATCCATATAACACAAAGAGTCGTTTGGAATATTCCAAACGACTCTCTTTGTATCGATTATATAAATTTTAGTCTAACTGTGTGTAATAAATATTAAGCTTTGTGCGAACTTCCTTCTTGGCCTTGGCATCAGCCTCATTATAGCCTTTTAGTACAACGCTCGTCGGGGTATTGATATCTGGCCAGAAAGGTATGCCATTAACATTTACATTGTCCCAAATGGGAGCTAAGTATACTGCAGTGTTTTGTACTTTTCCTAAGATAACGTCTTGAATATAAGACGTCATGTTAAACACATAGCGCTTGTTGGCTTTGTCATAAAAACCACCAAGTGCATAGGGCCCTGCTATTTGGTACTGCGAGCGAGGGTCTCTTGAGTATCTGAAATCGCCATCAGGAATAGGTTGGTTATTACCGGCAATATCTTTTCTATATAATGTTAATCTTGGTGCCGGAGCAGCCGTTGTTCCCATATTGTCTTCGTCAACATATACCACTAACTCCGCTTTATTAACAGCTATCTTCTTTCCTTTTAATTGATCAATGTTAGGAAAAGACACCCGCGTTTTTAGTCCACCCATAGCTTGCGCATAAACCGTAGTTTGATTAGCAGACGAATTTCCCAATTGCTGTTGCACAGCAGTGGAATAAGTGTTTTTTACACTGGCCGACATGAATGAGCTGGTTTCTGTAGTAGATGGAAGCGCTATCGGAAATAGTTTCGTCAATGTGGTATCTCTTTCTCCATCTTCAGTCTTGACGCGATAAGTAACTGTTATACCGTTGGGAGATATTGGCGTATTGCTCGTATTTACATAATCAACGAATCCTAAAGTTGCCAGTCCGCCAACCCCTTGTTGACTTGCCTTATCCACTGTTAAATAGAAGCCTTTTACACGGTCGTTGAATCCGGCGTCACTGTTTATTGTCGCAGAGTCTGCATCATGAGCAAAAAGATCACTTATAAAGCTATTATCAAGCCTTAATCTCATCTGCGGACTTGTCTTTGCAGTGCTATCCTCACCTGTACTTCCGCGAACGGTAATGGCCACACTATCTTTTAGATTAAATTTGTGAATCTGTGCCGAAGCTATCGCTTGGTCTTTTACATCCCAAACTTTAGTGCTATAATAAGCCGATCTAGGGGCATAAGCCTCGTTCAATTGTTTTACTTTAACGCTAAAGGTAGAAGCTGTAGAGTCACCAATAAATGTACTACCATAACGAAGCGTCAGTACAGCCGAATCGATCTGTGCATCTTCTGGTAAACGTGCATCGCCTTCATCGGGCCGAAGTACCATAAAAGCAACATCCGCTTGGGTCTCGCCCAACACGTCGTCTTTAAAATAACCAAAAGGGAGTTGACTAATGGTGATGGCGGGGATATTTGCATTTTGATCGGCCAATAACATAACACTTCTAGCACTGTCATCCTTAACAGTAACGGTGTTTAAAGCTAATGTATCATTTAATATGCCATAAAAAGAATCTCCCGGATTGCCATCTAAGCCTATTCCTGACGGATTTTTACAGCTACTTAAAATAGAGAGACTTATTAACAAAGTCAATAAGTCTCGCGTATAATATTTCATCAAAATATAAATTGTTTTTGTCGGCCTCCCGCAACACGCATAACTTGATTAACAAACCAAGATGAACGTTTCATTTTCTTAATGAACACGATAACCGTTTCCTTTAAAAATTCTTGCAACAATTGCCGCGGCCAGCTTTCCTCACTACGCTACGGTTTCCAATTCTTCATTGGAAAATTGCTCGTAAAGGTTGCAATAATTTTCGAATTCTGCATCATTTTTGCAGTCCGTAACCGGAATTTCGCTGCTTTTAACAATATTTAACAATTCTTTATCTATGTTCTCTTCTGAAAGAACAATAGCATCCGTATAACTTAAGGCTCCTTTGTATAAGCCGTAATAGTCAGCCGTGTTATAGTTTTTTAGATCATCGTTATTCATGTTGCCGGTAACAGCTTTCTCTGCGAATCTGGCGTTTAACTCGTGATCAAATTTATCCGCATATAAAGAGTAGATAATTTTCGCATCCTTAAAAGTAGGATCATCTTTATAGGCGGTTTTTACGTACGCAGGAACTAATGCGCTCATCCAACCATGGCAGTGTACCACATCGGGAGACCAACCTAATTTCTTGACCGTCTCGAGGGCTCCCTTGCAAAAGAATATAGCACGTTCGTCATTATCTTTAAAGAATTTGCCTTCCTTGTCGGTAAATACATGTTTACGCTGAAAATACTCTTCATTATCTAAAAAGTAAACTTGCATTCTAGCCGACGGAATCGACGCAACTTTGATAATCAATGGGTTGTCATTGTTATCCACTACAATATTCATTCCCGAAAGCCGAATTACCTCATGTAAGCGGTTTCTACGTTCGTTAATATTGCCAAAACGAGGCATCAAAATGCGTATTTCAAATCCCTTTTCCTGCATGGCCTGCGGTAACTCTCTTGTTATCTCAGAAATTTTGCTTAGTTCGAGGAAAGGCGACATCTCGTGGGTAATGTACAATATCTTCGTTTTTGCCATCTCCAATAAATTATGTTTTTTAGAATTTTTGAAATGTGATACTATCAAACACCACCAATTAGTCCGGAAGAGTACGGAAAACCTGTTTTGTTGATAGTCTATTAGTCATTAAAATAATTGCTCTACTGAGAATCGATCTGCAAAGATACGCATTATCTTGTGATATATCAACGATTTATGAAAAAACCTTTGCTTTTGTCTATAAATTGTTCAACTTTGCTCCCTTGTCTTAATACCAGAAAAATTGGAAATTTTTACTACCAAAATTGCGCTTGATACGTATTTAGCTGCGTATAGGTTAAGCAATAGACGTATAGGTTTTGTAGCAACTATGGGGGCCCTACATGAAGGGCATCTTGCCTTAATTAAAGAAGCGATCAAGGATACTGATTTAACAGTGTGCAGTATATTTGTAAACCCAACACAATTTAATGATCCTGCGGATTTGGCTAAATACCCCCGTCCAATTGAAAAGGATATAGCACTTTTACAATCGGCAAAGTGTGATGCGCTGTTTTTGCCAACTGTAGAAGAAATGTATCCCGAAGAAAGAGAGAAATGGGAACTTGATCTTGGCAATCTGGATAAGATCTGGGAAGGGGCAAAAAGACCGGGCCATTATCAAGGCGTTACACAGATTGTTAAAAAACTTTTTGATGCTGTGCGGCCTACTACAGCTTTTTTTGGGCAGAAGGATTTTCAACAATGTATGGTGGTGCAACATATGGTAGACCAGCTGGGTTTATCGGTGCAGTTAAAAATTGTAGAGACAGTAAGAGACCCTGATGGGTTGGCGATGAGCTCCAGAAATGTACGACTATCTCCCGAAGGGCGTGAAAATGCATTGGCCCTTTCCCAAGCTTTGTTTATGGTCAAAAAGAAATTTAAGGAAGGCGAAGCCTTGCTTGATCTAAAAAAGAAGGCAGTTGATTTTCTTCAACAATCACCAGGAGTAGAGCTGGAGTATTTTGCCATCTGTAGTACTGATACGTTAACAGAAGTAGAGATATTAGAGATTAATGACAACTCTCTGGTAGCTATTCTTGCCGCCTGGGTAGACGGGGTGCGGTTGATTGATAATGTATTGTTGAATCGTTGAGCGAAAAAGCACAGAGCTTCCTGTATAACGTCTAAGTATACACTGGCAATCAGTAAGTAGAATTTGCTTTAATGCGTATGGAAAGTAGCACTAACCCTCATTAGCTAACTGGCGAATCGATTAATTGGCTAATTCATTACTGATCGCTCTGCGTATATAATCTACAAATCATATTTCCCGATCGTTTTGGCTGATTAACTAACAAATCTGTATCTTTGCTGCATGATTATCGAGGTGTTGAAATCGAAAATTCATCGGGTAAAGGTTACGCAGGCAGAATTAAACTATGTTGGAAGCATTACCATTGATGAAGATTTAATAGAAGCGGCTAATATTATCCCCAATGAGAAAGTGCAGATTGTGAACAACAACAATGGTGCGCGCTTTGAAACCTATGTCATTAAGGGAGAACGTGGTTCGGGCATTGTATGTTTAAACGGTGCGGCTGCTCGCTTGGCGCAAGTTGGAGATGTGGTAATTATCATTTCTTATTGCCAATTGCCATTTGAGGAGGCAAAAAAATATGAACCTGTCTTAGTTTTTCCTGATCATAATAATAAACTGGTAAAATAAGATTTGCTGTTAAAGCGCACGCTCATTCACCCGCTAAGAGTGGATCTCCTCCATCTATAGACAAATAAAATAAAACAATTGTAACACGTTGTATATACGCTGTGCTTACATTGCTGTTGTGCTACTTTAATCTCTATCGAACAATACTTAAGGCACTTTTTTATTATGCTTGCATAGCAAAAATTGCTAACTTTGGTAAAACCCACGAGTTATGACATTTGATTTATCTGAAGAACAGTTGCTTATCCGGGATGCTGCACGGAGTTTTGCTGAAACTGAACTTAAGCCCGGTGTTATTGAGCGGGATGAAAAACAACAATTTCCCACAGAACAGATTAAGAAATTAGGAGAATTAGGCTTTTTAGGCATGATGACCAGTCCGGAATATAATGGTGCCGGATTGGATACCATCTCTTATGTATTGGTAATGGAAGAATTGTCGAAGATTGATGCGTCAACTTCTGTTGTGGTATCGGTTAATAATTCACTGGTGTGTTACGGCTTAGAGAAGTTCGGAACGGCCGAACAAAAGGAAAAATATCTTAAGCCTTTAGCTGCAGGAACCCAAATCGGGGCCTTCTGCCTATCAGAACCCGATGCAGGCTCTGATGCCACTTCCCAACATACAACAGCAGTAGATAGAGGCGATTATTACCTGCTCAATGGTGCTAAAAATTGGATTACCAATGGCAACAGCGCAGCCACTTACCTTGTCATGGCCCAAACTCATCCTGAATTGGGACATCGTGGCATTAATGCTTTTATTGTAGAAAAAGGCATGGAAGGGTTTACAATTGGCCCTAAGGAAAATAAGTTAGGTATCAGGGGGTCGGATACGCATTCGCTCCTTTTTTCGGATGTGAAAATACCCAAAGAGAACAGGGTGGGGGCAGATGGATTTGGATTTAAGTTTGCTATGAAAACATTGGAAGGTGGGCGTATAGGGATTGCTGCGCAAGCTTTAGGTATAGCTTCTGGCGCTTTCGAATTAGCAACAAAGTATGCCAAAGAACGTAAAACCTTTGGCAACGCGATTGCAGAACATCAAGCTATACAGTTTAAGCTTGCAGATATGCACACGCAAATTGAAGCGGCGCGGTTGTTGTGTTTAAGAGCAGCTTGGTTGAAAGATCAAGGTCTGCCTTATGGAGAAGCATCGGCAATGGCCAAATTGTATGCATCAGAAGTTGCTATGAAGGTAACTGTTGAAGCTGTACAGATTCACGGTGGATACGGATTTGTGAAAGAATACCATGTAGAACGGTTAATGCGCGATGCTAAGGTAACCCAAATTTACGAGGGAACTTCAGAAATCCAGCGCTTGGTAATTGCCAGGGCGATATTAAAAGATTAGAAAGATTAGTACCTTAGCAGAATTAATTTTTAGCTTAAAAAAATTATACAGATGAAAGAAAGGATACGTTTTTTTGTCTTTGGAGCATGCATAGCCGGATTAGCTTCAGGATGTACCAATAGTGTGCAGAAATTTCAAGACGGGATTTGGAGAGGAACATTAACAACAGATTCTACCATAGATATACCTTTTAATTTTGAGGTATATGATTCTTTAGGAACTAAGCAGGTTGCCTTCTTAAACGGGAAAGAACGTTTAAATATTAACGAGGTTGAAGAAACGCCAGATTCTGTGTTTATTAAAACACCGCTATATGAAGGTGAGATCAGGGCCGAAAAATCTGCTGAAGGTTTACAAGGGTTTTGGATAAAACAGCTGCCCGATAAGATCGTAAAGATGCCATTTACCGCAGAAGCTAATGAATCGCATCGCTTCGTAAAGGTAGAAACAGAAAATGTAGATGGTATCAATATTACCGGTAGGTGGTCTGTACAGTTTTATAAAAATAAAGGAAGGGATAGCTCCTTTGCCGTCGGTGAATTTGAGCAATCAGGCAATCAAGTGAATGGCTCGTTTCTTACTACAACCGGCGATTATCGCTTTTTAAGTGGTGTAGTAGATAAAAATACCTTTATGCTATCTGCTTTCAGCGGATCAAATCCAATGCTTTTTACGGGTGAATTATCCGACGGGGATAATATTGTTAATGGTAAGCTATATGCAGGACCTAATGCAATTGTAGACTGGTCTGCAAGACGTGATGAAGATGCCATGTTGCCAGATGCTTACAAAATAGCTGGCCTGAAACCCGGGAACGATCGGATAGATTTTAACTTTACCGATTTAGAAGGGAACCCCGTATCGCTTGATGATAAACGTTTTCAGAATAAAGTAGTGGTTGTACAGTTTCTTGGTTCCTGGTGCCCCAATTGTATGGACGAAACCGCGTTCTTGGCGCCCTTCTACGATCAATATAAAGATAAGGGCTTAGAAATCATTGGCCTTGCCTATGAGCGGTATAAAGAACCTGAAAAAGCAAAAGCCGCAGTTATGAACTTAAAGAATAGATTTAAGGTGAATTATCCCATATTGCTTACTGGTTATACTAATGGTAAAGGGCAGGTAGAAGAGAGTATACCCGCACTAGATCATTTTTCGGCATTTCCAACAACCATCATTATTGATAAAAGTGGCGCCGTTTATAAAATACATACTGGCTTTACTGGCCCGGCCACAGGGAAACACTATACAGACTTCGTTCAGGAGTTTAAGCATGAAATTGATAGTTTACTGGCGCAGTGACAAAGTTATGAGTTGTGCGTTGTAAGTTAACTGTTTTAGTATCAAGACTTTTTTCAGTTGTAAGTCTTAAGTTCTAGGTTATAAGTACGCTCTTACCCATTGCACACTTAAAACTATAGTGTAACTTTAGACTTTTCATTTTCTGCTCTTAAAACGTAAACTTAAAACTCAAAAGTGCTTTTTACTTTTGAATTTTTACTTTTGAATTATTGATGAATAAACACGCATGCTTATTGCCTATTCTTGTAGGCGCTTTTATCGCTTTTTCCTGTGCTACTACTAAACATGTAGATATACCGCCTGTCACCGTATATGCGAACGCCCCCGGTGCAGTAATCTACCAAGGTTCATATCCTGTTAAAGTAGCTATAAAGCATACTGCGCTTGAGTTGAAATTTGACTGGGAAAAAGCCTGGGTATTTGGCAAAGCCAACTTAACTGTACAACCCTATTTTTATCCTCAAGATTCAGTTGTACTGGATGCAAATGGCTTTGAGATACATGAAGTGGCGCTGCTAAACGGTGCCGAGAAAAAGGTGTTACACTTTAATTATAACGGAAAAAAATTAGCGATTGCGCTTGATAAACAATACCGCAAGGACGAAACCTGTAATTTATTCATCAGCTATACAGCTAAGCCAAATGAACTAAAGGTAGGAGAAGATATTGCTTCGATGGATGATAGAGGACTGTATTTTATCCAACCGGAAGCATCTACAGGAACACCTCGGCAGCTGTGGTCGCAAGGCGAAACAGAATGTAATGCCAACTGGTTTCCTACCATTAATAATACCATGCTGAAAATGACACAGCAAATCACCCTGACGGTACCCGACTCGATGGTAACCTTGTCAAATGGCTCGCTGAAAACGTCAACAAAAAATGCCGACGGTAGCAGAACAGATACATGGGTACAAAACCTGCCTCACGCGCCTTATTTAACCATGATAGCCGCCGGTGTATTTCAGGTAACGAAAGACCAATGGAACGGCAAAGAGGTGAGTTATTATATGGAGCCTAAGTTCGCACCCTATGCTAAAATGATTTTTGGGAATACACCCGAAATGATTGCCTTCTATTCACAGAAGTTAGGTGTAGATTATCCGTGGGACAAATATGCACAAATTGTAGTGCGCAATTTTGTGAGTGGGGCAATGGAAAATACCACGGCAACGGTTTTCTTTGACCGGATGAATATGACACCCGCAGCATATAAAGACGAAACCTATGAAGATATTATAGCGCATGAACTTTTTCACCATTGGTTTGGTGATCTTGTTACTGCCGAATCTTGGGCTAATCTACCGTTGAACGAATCGTTCGCAACCTATGGCGAGTACCTTTGGATTGAACATAAATATGGTTCGGAAGCGGCTGATATGCATGCCCTAAACGATATTTTGGCTTATTTTGCTAAAGAAAAGAATGCGTCGCTTGATGTAATACGCTTCGACTATGCGGATCGTGAGCAAATGTTTGACGAGGTTTCTTACCAAAAGGGCGGAAGGATATTGCACATGTTGCGAAAAACGGTTGGGGATGAGGCCTTTTTTGCTGCCCTCCAATTGTATTTAAATGAACATGCCTATCAGTCAGTAGAAGTTCATGATTTAAGGCTGGCTTTTGAAAAGGTAACGGGCCAAGACCTGAATTGGTTTTTTAACCAATGGTTTCTTGCAAAAGGCAATCCTGCTTTGCAAATAACAACGCATTATGACGATAGCACCAAAGAGGCCGTTGTACAGCTTGCACAGCAGCAAGACCTTGCTGAAAATCCGCTATATCGTTTGCCTATGGCGATTGATATTTATGTAAAGGGCACGGTAGCGCGCAAGGCCATTACCTTAACCAAAGAACAGGAAGAATTTAGGTTTCCTGTAACAGCACGCCCGGAACTGATAAATGTAGATGCTGATAAATATATTTTAGCTAGGAAGGAAGAGAACAAAACAACAACTGAATGGGTTTATCAATACCAGCAAGCCCCGTTATTTATGGATAGATTTGAAGCGATCCAACATCTTTCTGATCAACTGGAAAATTCACGGGCAAAGGCCGTTTTCATTGAAGCTTTACACGATAAAGCATGGATGATTCGTTTAATGGTTCTGCAAACCTTGGATAGGTTGCCTAAAGAGGATTTAAAAGAAATCTATGCAACGATAAAGAAAATGGCTGTTGAAGACGATCGCTCGTATGTCAGGGCAAGTGCCGTTATGCTGCTTAACACCGTTTATAAAGGATACGATAATAAGGAAATTCTAAAAATAGCGGCTAAAGACGACGCCCCGAGTGTGCGTCAAGCTGTAGGCTTAAAGCCTTAGGCTAATTGTAACGCACAAATCAATTAGCCACGCTACTGGCTTAATAATTTCCAACCCGCAAGGCCACTTGGGCAATCTTTATCTCATGAAATTCAACGGTATGGTTTAATGCGCGCTTAATTTCGGACAAGGTTTTATCCGGAAACTTTTTCAGTATAGGGATGATGGTTTCCAACTTATCCGGAGATAGTAATTCAGAAACATCCAAATCAGTACCGATATAATGGCTTAGGTGACTAATAACGGTTCCTGGAGTAAGTCCTCGCAATGAAGCAATTTCCTCAACTGTATTACCTTGTTTAAACAGATCAAGACTGATGCGTTTAGTTTCTCCTCTATTGGTTTTCTTTTGAGGCTTATCTTGCTGTTCATTTGCACTAACTAGTAATTGGCTAGCGGTTACCTCGTTTATAACATCCTGAATGTCGCGCCCGTCTTTAATCGCTTGTGTAATCAGCGTACATTGCTTAATTTGCTCTTTTTTGCGGTTATAACTAAGCAATAGATCGTCGAGCTCCTTAAGATATTTTTTATTTTTCTTCTTTACCGACCAAGCATCAATATGCTCCTGTAAAAGGTATATAAGTTCTTTATCAATACGCTCCAAAAACCAGGTTGCTGCTTTTTCGGTTCGCTCGTGTATTAAATCGATGTTCAAAGCATCCAGCGCTAGGAATTGTTTGTTCAACCAAGCTCTAAATTTTTCGGCCACATCGAATTGTTTGTTACAGGCAATAGCTATTGCAGCCACTTTTTTATAGGCAAGGGGCTTGTCGGGGATGTTCTTTGCCATCAATTCGTTTTTTAAATTGTTAGTTTCCAGCGTAAGATTATTCCAGAAAAAGGTATTGCTGAGGTTACTGAGCAAATAAGCCTGTTGTTCCTGTAATAGAATATCACTAATAAGCTCGTCTTTTAATACCATGCTATAAAAGGCTGCCACATTTGCGTCAGTTCTAATACTGCTGGGCGAAATTTTAGAGCGTAATACAAGACCTCTTAGGTTAGTTAGCCGACTTAAAGCTACGTAAACCTGTCCCGCTGCAAAACTAGCACCAGCGTCAATAACCGCCTTATCAAAGGTTAAACCCTGACTTTTATGAATGGTAACTGCCCAAGCAAGGCGTATGGGGTACTGCTTAAATGTTCCTAAAGTTTCCTCGTTTATTTTGTCGGTTTGCTTATCATAGTTGTAGCGAAGATTTTTCCATTCTTCCTGCTCTACGGTAAAAGAAGTGCTTTCACCCGGAAAATTGACGCTTATTTCTTTCGTTCGTTGGTTGATTTTTTCAATAATCCCAATCTTTCCGTTATAAAAACGCCTTTCATCACCTTTATCATTCTTAATGAACATAATTTGCGCACCTTCTTTTAAGTAGAGCCTGTTTTCTGTTGGATAAGAATTTTCAGCAAAATCGCCCTTAATAGCTGCTTCAAAACAGACACTACGGCCTGGTAGTTTGTCGAGCTCCTGTTGGTTGATGGCGTCTGCCAAATGGTTGTGCGACGTCAACGTGATGTAGGCTTCTTCACGTTTTGGACTGAAATCGGGCTGATAATATTGGTTCAATTCATGGAGTTCTTCTTGTGAACAGCAATTGTTTCGAATATTGTTCAACAGAGATATAAAGTTTATATCCTGCTGCCGGTAAATTTTGCTCAATTCCAGTTGCACGGGTGGGGCTTCCTGCATAACATGCGCATCAAAAAAGAAAGGGCTTTTATAATATTGAAATAGCAAGGCTTGCTCATGGCTCTTAACAACCGGAGGCAACTGATAAAGGTCGCCAATAAATAAGAGTTGTACGCCTCCATAAGGAGCAGCATTGCGCCTGGCCCAGCGCAGGATGGCATCGATAGCGTCTAACGTATCGGCACGAAGCATCGAAACCTCATCGATAATTAGAAGATCGAGTTCTTGCAATATAGCTCTGCGTTGCTTAGTGAGTTTTACCTTTCCAAAGAGTCGTTGTTTATTATAAATATAGTGGTCGCTTTCATTCCATGCAAGTTCATAATCGGCTAAATACATGCCAAAGGGAAGGAAGAATAAAGAGTGGATGGTAGTTCCGCCGGCATTAATCGCAGCAACTCCAGTAGGAGCTACAATAGCCATCTTCTTATAAGTATGCTCCTTGATATATCTTAGGAAGGTGGTTTTCCCCGTTCCTGCCTTGCCTGTTAAAAAGATAGGTCGGTTCGTATGGTTAACAAACGATACCGCTTGGGCGAAAGTAGTGTTTTGATTATCAAGATTAGACATACTACAAAATTGATTAACGGAAATTAAATCCAGATTCAGCGTTAGAAATTTAAACGAAATGACATTATCCACAATAACCATGAAAGACCGATGGAGCCGTACCAGTTTATGGTGATGGCGACGTTGAAATGGATATAAAGGAGAATGGCATCGCAGTAAATAAGCTAATGCGGATTCTTGGTTAAAATAGTAAATATTTTATAAAACCGAAACTTAAGGGAATATTAAGTTGAAGATAGTGCCTGTTGGCATATTAGCTTCAATACTTATTTTAATGTGATGAAGGTCTAAAATCTGCTTACTGAGATAGAGACCTATGCCATGTCCCGGAATAAGTCGGCTTTTCGCGCTCCTATAAAAAAGGTCGAAAACAGTATTGCGCTCCTGAACGTCGATTCCGATGCCCTGGTCTTTTATGGCCAACTGTAATCGCTGCCCCTGTTTGCTTAATACAATTGAAACTGCTTGGCCATCAGAAAACTTAAGCGCATTGTCTATAAAATTCCCTATAGCCATCAATAGCAAATCGCGGTTGGCACATATTTCCAGTAATTGCGGGTCATCCGCTAAGCTATCCAAATTTATATGGATTTCGGCCTTTGGCTTGGTAAGGTTTACTTTCTCTAGCAAATCCCATAAAAGCTCATCGATTCTGATGAGCGTCAGTTTCACATCCTTCGAGGCTTCAAGTCCGGAAAGAAATAACAGGCCATTCAACATCGATTTAATGTGCAAAGCATCCGTATATAAGGATTCCATGCGTGCCCTGTATTCTGTACTGCTCCGCTTTCTCGAGCGTGTAACTTCTAAATTGCTTATAATGGCTGCCAAAGGGGTTTTTAGCTCGTGTGAAGCGTGTTTTAAGAAGTTTTGCTGACTGTTTACGCCATTCTCTAAGCGCTCTAAGAACAAGTTAAAAGCGCTGGTCAGGGCGGCTAATTCATCCTTTTTACTGCCGTTTATTTCAATACGGGCATGCAGGTTGTTGGTTGTAATCGTATGTACTTTGGCAATGAGTTTTGAAAAGGGGCCAAAGGTTTGTTTGGCAAGTATAAGCGTTAGTATAAATCCCATACCAAGTCCAACTAGGAAAAAGACCGATAAGTATAGTCTTAGCTTAGCTAATTGCAACTGTCCTTCATGATCAATAGCCGAAGTGAGCACAACATAATCCCCCTCATTATCCTGATAAAATATGCCGGCAAACTGCCGGCCATCTACGTTAAAATAATACACTTTACGTGCCCGGATCTGCTCTAAAAGTTCCGCTGTAATGTGATATGTTAAGGTATCGTGCTCAAAAACCATTTTATTATGATTGTCAAAAAAGCGGATGGATTCGTGCTGGATCTCCTGATATTTCCGTTCGATCTCTTCGTACTTCTTTGCATTAAGTTCATCTTTTTCTAGATGAAAGAAAGCTGCGGTTATCGCATGTGATTGCAATCTTTCATAAAAGGATTGAATGATATGCTGCTTAAATAAAAAATAAGTACCAGAAAAAGTGAGACCTAAAATTAGCGCCACAATAATTGTCGTATTCCATGCTAATTTAAGCCGTAAGGTCATGCTATTGAATGTTTAAATAAGTAACCCCGCCCTTTAACGGTATGGATTAAGGGAAATGCAAAACCTTTATCTACCTTATTTCGTAAATAATTGATATATACATCCACTACGTTGGTGTGCGTGTTAAAATGGATGTCCCATACCGCTTCAGCTATCTGTGTTCGTGAAACCACGCGTTCCCGGTTATTCAGCAGGAAAAGAAGCAATTTGTATTCGCGGGGCGAGAGGAATATTGTTTTTCCAGCGCGTTTTGCACTTTGTTGGGCAATATTGAGCTCCAGATCTGCGTATTTTTGGGTATCAGTTATTCCCTTTTCAAAAGATTTACGGCGTAACTGCGCATTAATCCGCGCTAATAGCTCCTCAAAGTGAAATGGTTTACTTAAGTAATCGTCTGCGCCAGCTTGTAGCCCTTTTATCTTTTCATCGGTTGTATCTAAGGCGCTTAAGATAATGATGGCAGTAGTTATCTTGCGCTCTCGAAGCGTCTCGCAGACTTGAAAGCCGGACATATCCGGCAACATAATGTCTAGAATAATTAAATCGAAAATGATATCCTTTGTAATAGCAAGCGCCTCATAGCCGTTGCCGGCTCTGGAAACAGAATACAGTTGCTCAGCCAAACCTTTCAGCATGAAACTAGCCAGATGATCGTCGTCTTCTATCAGGAGTATTTTTGCCATTTTACGTGTTGATGCAAAGTAAGAATATTATACGCTTATTTCAAACTTAGCTAAATTGGCTTTTTTTTACAAGTGTTCATTTTTGGCGTTCAAATTTCCGGCATCAGCCTCTCTTCTCTCATACCGTGTTTATTTTATGAACGAAATTACGTCTGGTGTTGGTGAATAAAAGCTAGTACCATTATAAAAAAACTCATTATCTTAGCAAAAAAATAAACGATAATGACAGATTTAGCTAAACAAGAAGTTTTCTCAGGAATAGAGGCAACGCTTAAAGAGCAAGGATTTACAATAGATAAACAAGATCAAACCCGTCCTTGGGGAGGGTTTTTTGTGATTGCCGAAAGTGAAGCACAAAAGTTTGCTGATACCTATTTTGATGGTTTGAATGTACAAGATCTAAAAATTTCTGGCAAACTAAGCCCAAAAATATTGGTGGTTGCTCCGCACAAACGCTTATCTTGGCAATATCATCATCGGCGTGCCGAGATCTGGCAGGTAGTTAAAGGTGATGTGGGAGTGGTAATTAGTGATACCGATATAGAAAATGAAGTAAAAACAAAGCATCCGGGCGATGTGATTAAATTAGAAAAAGGTGAGCGTCATCGTTTGGTTGGTTTAGAAGGATGGGGCGTATTGGCCGAAATATGGCAGCATACTGATATTGATAACCCTTCAGACGAAGACGATATCGTACGTGTGCAGGATGATTTTGGAAGATAGAAATTAGTTAAGTAGTGATAGTTGTAGAGTAGTAATAGTAGTTACGTGAAATAGCCAATTTAACTATTGAACTACTCAACAACTAAACTATTCAACAACCCACAACCAACAACCAACAACGAAAAGACATGACAAATTACAATGAAGATAGTATCCGTTCATTAGACTGGAAAGAACACATCAGGTTACGTCCCGGAATGTATATTGGTAAACTGGGCGATGGTTCTGCTTATGATGATGGAATTTATGTGCTACTGAAAGAGGTGGTGGATAATTCAATTGACGAATTTGTAATGGGGGCGGGGAAGACAATCGATATCAGTGTGAGCGAGCTAAAGGTTTCCGTTCGCGATTATGGTAGAGGTATACCTATTGGCAGTGTGGTAGATGTAGTATCTAAAATCAATACAGGAGGAAAATACGATAGTAAAGCCTTCCAGAAATCTGTAGGATTGAATGGGGTAGGTACTAAGGCGGTTAACGCCCTATCGTCCTCGTTTACTGTGCAATCATACCGTGCAGGACATACCCGGATAGCCGACTTCAGTAGAGGGGAGCTGTTGCAAGATGAGGAAAAGGATACCACCCAGCGTAACGGTACCGCGGTAACTTTCATGCCAGACGATAGTATCTTCCGTAACTATAAATACCGGCCGGAGTTTGTGGAGAACATGATCTGGAACTACGTTTTCCTAAATACAGGCTTAACCGTTAACTTTAACGGACAAAAATTTATCTCCGAACATGGCTTGCGTGATTTATTGGAACGGAATATTGATGTAGAAGGGATGCGCTACCCCATTATACACCTTAAAGGAGAAGATATAGAAATAGCCATAACTCACGGACAACAGTATGGAGAAGAATATTATTCTTTTGTAAATGGTCAGCATACCACACAAGGCGGGACACACCAAGCTGCGTTCCGCGAAGCGCTGGTAAAAACAGTACGTGAATTCTATAAAAAGGAATTTGATGCCGCGGATATTCGGTCGTCTATTATTGGTGCCATTGCTATAAAAGTTCAAGAGCCTGTATTTGAATCACAAACGAAGACCAAACTCGGATCGCAAAGCATCGGTCCTGACGGCCCAACGGTAAGAACATTTATCAACGACTTTATTAAAAAAGCACTCGATAACTATTTGCATAAGCATACCGATACTGCAGACGCTTTGTTGAAACGTATCCTTCAATCCGAACGAGAGCGCAAAGATATTGCAGGCATAAAAAAGTTAGCCAATGAGCGGGCGAAAAAAGCGTCTTTACATAATCGCAAATTGCGCGATTGTAAAGTGCATTACGATGATAAAAATGAACGAAATCAGGAAACAACCCTTTTCATTACCGAAGGAGATTCTGCCAGTGGTTCAATTACAAAATCAAGAGACGTACAAACACAAGCTGTATTCAGTTTAAAAGGTAAACCGCTTAATGCCTATGGGCTAACGAAGAAAGTGGTGTACGAGAATGAAGAGTTCAACCTTTTACAGCATGCGCTTAATATAGAAGACGGACTGGAAGGCCTGCGCTATAATAATATAGTCGTAGCAACCGATGCCGATGTGGATGGTATGCATATCCGTTTACTGCTCATGACTTTTTTCCTGCAGTTTTTTCCCGAATTGGTGAAAGCGGGCCACGTTTCTATTTTGCAGACTCCCCTATTTAGGGTAAGAAACAAAAAGGAAACGATTTATTGTTATAGCGATGAAGAGCGGCAGCGGGCAATCTTTAAGCTAGGTGGAAAGCCAGAAATTACTCGTTTTAAAGGGTTGGGTGAGATCTCACCGGATGAGTTTGGGTTGTTTATTGGAAAAGATATGCGGTTAGATCCGGTTATCTTGTCGAAAGAACAAAAAATACAACAATTATTGGAATATTATATGGGAAAAAATACTCCCGATCGCCAAAAACATATTGTCAATAATCTTCGCGTGGAACAAGATGTATTAGAAGAAGAAGCTGCAATGTTAGCGAAAGATCTAAAAGAGGCTGTCTAAGTTTAATGATGGAATGGAACAGACGTTAATACTAATACATTGCAATGACTCAGTAGGCCTGGTTTCGTCTATAGCCCATGTGCTGGCGGCGTATGAGTTGAATATCATTACGATGCGGGAATATGTAGACGAATCTACCAAGCAGTTTTTCTCTCGCGTTATTTGTACAGGAAAAACCATTGAACCGGAAGGACTAAAGTTAAAACTGGAAGCTGTATTGCCAAAAGGGGCACAGGTAAAGGTAAACCCTACTGAGCAGAAGAAGCTGGCAATTTTGGTTACAAAAGAACCCCACTGTTTGGGAGATACCCTCGTTCGCTATTTTTTTAATACTTTAGGGGCGGAGGTATGTTGTGTAATAGGGAATTACGATAACCTTAGAGAATTTACAGAACGGTTCAATGTTCCTTTTCATCATATAAGCCATGAAGGAAAAACAAAAGATGCATTCGAAAAAGAGTTGCACAAAACAATTTACAGCTATAATCCAGATTATGTAGTGCTTGCAAAATTCATGCGAATTTTATCTGCTACTTTTGTGGCGCATTATCGTGGAAGGATTATTAACATCCACCATTCATTTTTGCCTGCATTCATAGGGGCTAATCCTTATCAGCAAGCGTATACGCGAGGGGTTAAATTAATTGGCGCAACGGCACATTTTGTAACAGATGATTTAGATCAGGGACCAATTATTGCACAAGATATAAAACCTGTTAATCATAGTTATACCGCAGAAGATATGCGGAAAGCAGGTAAAGAAATTGAAAAGTCGGTATTGAGTAAGGCCATATCGCTCGCTATTGAAGATAGGGTGTTCATTACCGGAAATAAAACTGTTGTTTTTGATTGAGGAATGATTCGTAACGCGACTTGTTATAATAGCCATCTAAGCTTTTTACCATTAAAAACATAAATATTTGACTATAGTTTTTACCTTATTTGCGTGTTTCTAATTCTCTCGAAATGGTCCCAACAGAAGGAGAGGAATGTGCCTCATTTTTTGTTTTTTTATTTTCGAGTTTTTTTTGTAGAGAAATTAGTTCTTCCTGAAGCGCTATAATCTTATCCTTTAAATTGGAAATCTCCTCAAGTCGTTGTTGAGCGGTGTTTCGTTCGCTGTTGTTTTTGAGCATTTCCCCTTTTCCCGTCAATAACCATGCTGCATTAATGTCTAAACAATTGTCTAAAATCTTTACAAGCACTTCCTCTCCCAAACCGCCCTTTCTTTTTTTCTGTGTACCTAAGTAACCATTGGAAAAACCATTTTCTTTCTCAAATTTGAAGGGGTTGCTTCCTTTGAATTGTATATATTGATATAATCGATCTATGGCCTTCATTTGCTTTTTTAGAAAATTGTTTAACAATGTCTTGATTTATTAGAAAATTGTTTATACAATTGCATTGTAATACGATGCAGAAAATACAATAAGCAAAAGTATCAAAACAATGGATAAAAAGAGCATGAAAGTTCAAACTAGGCGATATAATCAAGTAGCAATCAACAAGCTGCGGGAAAAGTATGCGCTCAGTGCTGTTTTTATTCGTCAGTGTTTAAATGGTACCCGACAAAGTATAACTGCTGATACCATTAAGAAAGAGTATAAGGAGCTGGTAGATAAGATAGACAAGCTTTAAACTGCTTAAGGGCGGATGCTTGTCTATTAACATAAGCTTTTTCTAATCCTAGTGGTATCGGTTATTTCTTACAGTAACTGATTTAACGCCAATTGGCAAACCAATTATATTATAACCAGCATTTTTTTAATGTCAATAAATGTGTTATGAACAAGTATAGCCTTTTAAAATAAACTTAAAACAATAACCAATCATTATGAATGTAAATTACAAAACTACTAAAAGGGTTTTGTGCCCAATGCTTATGTTGGCGCTCGCATTCCCTCCCAGTTCCGGCTGGGCAAAAGATGGCGCAGCCAAAGCTATCGTACAGTATGAACCCCATCTTAATCAACAACAGATTTCCATTACCGGGAGAGTAAACTCCATGGCTGGCAATGAAGGAATACCGGGAGTGAGTGTTATTATCAAAGGTACACAGCAGGGGACAAGTACCGATGGTGAAGGAAAATTTCATCTGGAGAATATTCCTGCTAATGCCATATTGGTCTTCACTATTGTGGGGTATAAAACGCTTGAAGAGCCCGTAAATAACAGAAAAGTAATTTCTGTTGTCCTACAGGATGATTTAGCCAATTTAGATGAAGTAGTGGTTGTAGGATACGGGACGCAGAAAAAAGAAACTATCGCGGGTTCTGTTGTGGCGGTTAAGAGTGCCGATCTGGTAAAATCACCTGCGCTAAACGTATCGAACTCTTTAGCAGGCAGGTTGCCTGGAGTAATTGCTACACAGGGAAGTGCCGAACCTGGCTATGATGGTTCCACTGTCCGCATCAGGGGTACAAATACCTTGGGTGATAGTAGTCCATTGGTGGTAGTTGATGGTATTCCCGCAAGACAGGGTGGGTTTGAGCGCATTAACCCAGCAGATATCGATAACATCTCCGTATTGAAAGATGCGTCAGCAGCTATTTACGGTGCACGGGCAGCCAATGGCGTTATCCTCATTACTACCAAGAGAGGAAAAACAGGTAAGCCTTCGCTATCCTATACCTTTAATCAGGGATTCTCGCAGCCAACCTTTGTTCCTAAATTGGCCGACGCAACACAATATGCAGAAATGCGCAACGAACTGGAAGTCTTTAAGCTTAACGTGAACGAATGGAGCAGCGCTAATCAGGCTTTCAAGGAAAGTGGTGTTTATAATGGCAGTGATGGTACAATAACAGCACCGTTTTCACCAGAAGATTTTCAACTTTTTAGAGATGGTTCGGATCCCTGGTTCCACCCTAATACAGATTGGTACGGGGCAGCGTTGAAGAACTGGTCGCCACAATCGCAGCATAATCTTCAGTTAAACGGCGGGTCGGAAAACTTTCAGTACTTAACTTCTGTAGGCTATCAAAAGCAGGATGCTTTTTATAAAAATTCGGCTACTAACTATAAACAGTATGATCTCCGTATTAACCTCGACGCTAAGATCAATAAATATATTAGCACCAAAATCGGGGTGTTGGGCAGAGAAGAAGACCGGAATTTTCCAACGAAAAGTGCCGGTACCATTTTCAGGATGCTGATGCGGGGAAACCCAACACAACCCGCTTTTTGGCCCAATGGCTTACCCGGGCCTGATATTGAAAACGGAGAAAACCCCGTGGTCATTACAACCGATCAAACGGGTTATAACCGAGATAAACGATACTATTTTCAAACCAATGGCCAAATCGATATCACTATTCCATGGATTGAGGGCTTAAAATTTACGGGTACAGCATCCGCAGACAAGTATATTAAGCAAACCAAAGAATGGGATATTCCCTGGTATCTATATACTTGGCAGGGCGATTATGAAAGCGACGGGACAACACCTCAATTGGTGGCGGGGAAAAGAGGGCCGTATGCCGATCCTAGATTAGCACAGGGTAATGAAGATCAGCTAAACATTTTATTAGGTGGAGTGCTGAATTACGATAAAACTATTGGCGATCATAAGTTCAACATATTGGCGGGGATAAACCGTGAAACCATTAGAAACGATAATTTTAGTGCTTTACGTAAATACTTTATCTCCGCAGCAATTGATGAGTTATTTGCCGGCGGAGATGCCGAAAAAGATAACGGCGGCGGTGCATGGGAGCGCGCACGTTTAAATTATTTCGGCCGCGTCAATTACAACTATAAGGATAAATATATAGCCGAATTCTTATGGCGTTATGATGGTTCGTATATGTTCCCTGAAAGCAGCCGTTATGGGTTTTTTCCGGGTATAATGGGCGCTTGGCGTATATCAGAAGAAAATTTTTGGAAAAACAATATACCGGTAGTGAACTACTTGAAACTTAGAGCTTCTTATGGGCAGATGGGTAACGATAATATCTACTACCAGGATGCACTTCAGGAATACCAATATTTTTCTACCTACGGTTTCGGAACCTACATTGTAGATGGCGCCTTGGTGAAATCCCTATTTGAAAGCCGTGTGCCTAACAGTTTTATTACCTGGGAAGTTGCCAACAACTATGATATAGGTTTAGACGGACAATTGTTTGATGGCAAGGTTAACTTCGAATTAGATGTCTTTATGAATAAACGGAACAGTATTTTATGGCAACGGAATGCTTCCATCCCACAAAGTACTGGGATGACCTTGCCTGCTGAAAATATAGGTAAGGTTAACAATAAGGGTTGGGAGTTTAATGTGGGTTATAATGGGGCCTCTGGCGATCTGAAATACAATGTAAGCGTAAACGGCGGTTATGCCAAAAATAAGATCATCTTCTGGGATGAAGCTGCCGGAGCCCCGGCGTGGCAACGCACCACCGGAAAGGTAACGGGCTCAGAAATGTATTACATTTACGATGGGGTGTTTAAAGACCAAGCCGATATCGCTAGCAATACACTAGACTATAGTTCAATTACCAATAACCTACGTCCGGGAGACATGAAATATAAAGACTACGATGGCGATGGTAAAATTACACCTGATGATAGGGTACGAAGAGATAAAAATACCGATCCAACTTTCCAAGGCGGCTTAAACATCGGCTTGCAGTATAAAAACTTTGATTTGACTATCCTTTTCCAAGGAGCAACAGGGGGCGAACTGTTTGTAAGCACGGCCGAGTCGGGTGCCATAGGAAATTACTTAAAACAGTTTTACGATGACCGGTGGACGGTAGATAATCCAAGTGATAAATATCCACGGATTGCCGACCGAAGCGATCAATATTATTCAAGCGGAAATACTTATTGGCTGGAAAGCACGAATTACGTTCGTTTGAAAAATTTAGAACTGGGTTATACCTTTCCCATTGAATGGTTGCATAAAATCGGCGTGAGTAATTTAAGGATCTATGCCAACGGATTAAACCTCTTTACCATTAGCGGTATTAAGGCATACGATCCGGAATCGCTTAATCAAACCGGACAGTATTATCCACAGGCAAGAATTATGAATTTTGGAGCTTCCGTAACCTTTTAACTTTTTTTATCATGAAAAATACAAAAATAATTTTTCAATATATCCTCCTACTGCTACCCACAATCTACTTAACTTCATGTAATGACGATTTTGTGAGTACACAACCTCTTGGAGAGGTGCCGAAAGACGTAACGTGGAGCGATGCCGCCTTGGCTCAGGCCTTTGTGCTGGAAATCTATAATGGATTAGCACAAGGTGGATTTGATGAACAAATGCAAGCGTCTTTAACAGACGAGGCGATGTTTACCCATCCGGGTAGAGATATCACTGTTATTACCGAATCGCGTTCCAATCCGGCCGGTCAAGGATGGATTTACGATAGCTATAGCTGGGCTGAGCTTTATAAAAGAATCCGTGCAGCCAATATTGCGATCGAAAATCTTAGCGAGCCTAAGTTTGATGATGCAGACAAGGCTAAACAATTATCGGGCGAGGCTTATTTCTTGCGTGCTTATTACTATCAGCAATTACTACGTTTTTACGGTAGTGTACCCCTAGTGGATAAAGTGTATGAACTGGGTGAAGAAGACTACATGTTAGCGAGAAGTTCTTATGAAGATTGTGTAAACTTCATTATTGCAGATTGCGATAAAGCGGCCGAGCTGTTGTCTGGCGGAGTAATGAGCCAAGGGCGTGCCAATGATGTGGCAGCTATGGCTTTAAAAGCCCGGGTTTTGCTGTATGCCGCCAGCGATTTACATGACATTCCAACAGCATCGGCTAAATCGTCTACTATTGCCGGCTTTAAAAATCCGGAGTACCTGGGCTATGTCAATGGCGATCGTACCGAACGGTGGAGAAAAGCCAAGGAGGCGGCTTTAGCAGTAGTGAATCAAACCGCTTATGCGTACAAATTGGATTTAACAGAACCCGTAAGCCCCGAAGACGGAACGGAAAACTATAAGGAATTGTCTTTAGGAGGAGGAAGTGCGGTGGTAGCTACTGATGGAGCGAGGGAGCTCTTGCTAGGTAGGTTCTTTAGTTTATTGAAAGATGATCGGGGCACTTACGTTGGTCGCGATAATGGTCCTAATGGTTATCACAATTGGGCTGGCAATACACCCATACAGAATTTGGTAGATGATTATGAGATGATTGATGGCTCCAAATTCAGTTGGACTAATCCTACACACAAAGCCGCTCCATACCAAAACCGTGACCCACGTTTTTATGCGACGGTATTGTATGATGGAGCGGATTGGAAGCCACGTACAGACGATGTGAAGGGACTGGATCCTAATAACCAGATCCAAACAGGGTCGTACCAGATTAGCACTTCCTCGGGTGGAACAACTACTCAACCTGGGCTGGATACTAGAAATAGCGCGGTAGAAGATTGGAATGGCACACAAACTGGGTATTATTATCGGAAATTTACAGACCCTAATCCAGCAATTGAAGACCAAAACACACGCCAAACCATTCCTTGGCCGGTACTTAAATATACAGAAGCCGTGTTGAACTATGTGGAGGCATGTATCGAGCTCGGTGAAGATGGGGAAGCAAGAGCCTGGTTAAATAAAATACGGTTTAGAGCAGGCATGCCTGCAATTACCGAAAGCGGCGATGCGCTAAGACAACGCTACCGCAATGAACGCCGGATAGAACTCGTTTACGAAGAACACCGCTTTTTTGATGCCAGAAGGTGGATGATTGCAAAGGAAACTCTAGGGCGTAAAATTGGAGTGATCAAGATATCAGGAACGTTGAAACCAGGTAAACAGGTGAAAATCTACCAATATAATCCAGAAAACTATACCTACACCTATACGCCTACGGAACTTCAACCCGGTATCGAAAACCGTCAATGGCTCGATAAAATGTATTTTATGTGCATTAGTAGGGATGAGACGAATAGAAATACCAAGTTAGTACAAAATCCAGGATACGATTAAGAAGAGTGATGAAATCTAAATTTTAGTGTAGTTTTTAGTAGCCCGGTGAAATAATAATTAGCCGGGCTCTTTTATTTTTTAATCAGTTCCGCGGGCATAATCTCCAGTACATTGCAAATTTTTACTAAAGTTAATAGTCGTATATCTGTATTAATAGATAAGTAAATTTAATTTACTTGTTCCTTTTACCAAAAACCACTATTTTCCGCTACTCCTCTTTCTTAGATTTATTTCTATCTTGGTGGCGTAAATTAATCAATTATAATGGAAGAAGTACTGATCATCCTTTCGATCATCATACTCGTTATCGTAGCGGGTATCAAGAGTTTTATTGATAAGAAAACAAATCTGCTCAATCAAAAGTTGGATTTTTTATATAAGGAAGTTACGGATTTAAAAGAGCTTCTAACAAAAGCTCCTTCTGCCACAATAAGCCCTGAAGACACCCAGCAAGATGCCGAGACTGCTTTTCCTGATCAGCTTACAACCCCGTCGTCGGAAATGAGCGATGAAAGTACGACTGGAGATCAGCCGGAAATAGACCTCGAAAATAGTGCGGTAGAACCGGAAGAAGAGGAAGCCATTTACCAAGCTGCTTATACTTATACGCGGCCAGCAGAAGAAGAACTGCATCAAGAAACAGGAACCGATCCTATGGATGCGGTTAAAGCAGAAATTAAAGAACCTAGGCCCAGCTTTTGGCAACGTAATCCCGATCTGGAGAAATTCATCGGCGAAAATCTATTCAATAAAATAGGAATTGCCATCTTGGTTATCGGTATGGGCTTTTTCCTCAAATATGCCATCGATAAAGAATGGATCAATGAAATAGGCAGAGCCTTTATCGGCCTATTGTGCGGAGCTGCGCTTATCGGACTTGCACATCGCTTGCGAAATACCTTTGCAGCCTTCAGCTCCGTACTTATAGGCGGGGGTATTGCCATTCTCTATTATACTATTACCATTTGTTTTCAGGAGTACCACTTAATTAATCAGTCCGTAGCTTTTATATTGCTGATCTTCATCACAGCCTTCACCGTATTACTCTCCATCCGTTATGATCGTAAGGAGCTTGCCATACTCGCTATATTGGGTGGGTTTAGCTCGCCGCTCATGATCAGTACCGGAAGCGGAAATTATATCGTATTATTTACCTACATTTTACTTCTTAACATCGGCATGCTCGTGCTGGCATATTTTAAAAAATGGAACCTCGTTACTATTGTCTCATTTGTGGCAACCGTTATCTTGTTTGGGGCATGGTTGGCAGACAGTGTGATCGGTAAGTTATCCGCCCCCTATGGTGGGGCACTGGTCTTTGCGACGCTATTTTATTTTGTGTTTTTAGCGATGACAATTGTGAATAATCTTAAATCACGGACAAAATTCAATGCCACAGAAATAAGCCTGCTGCTTGGCAATACCTTTCTATATTTAGGCGCCGGACTGTTAATATTAAGCTATATTCATCAGGGGCAGTTTCGCGGACTTTTTGTAGCGTTACTGGGCGTGCTTAACTTTATTTTTGCTTACTCACTCTTTAAAAATGGAAGGGTAGACAGAACCTTGGTTTATTTGTTTATAGGCTTGGTACTCACTTTTGTGAGTTTAATTGCTCCTATTCAGCTTAAGGGACATTATATTACACTGTTTTGGGCCTCGGAGGCAGTATTGTTATTATGGCTATCTGAAAAATCTGGATTAACCATGCTCCGAAAGACGGCATTTTTCGTGCTCGGCCTCATGCTGATAAGCTTGGTAATGGATTGGCAGCTCTACTATCAGGCAGGGTATAATCTTGAACACCGTTTCCCAGTTCTAAATAGAGCCTTTATCACATCTGCTTTTGCAACAATAGCCATAGCGCTATTCTATTATCGCTATAGCAAACAGATGCAAGTTATATCCACCGCTGATGCGCAGAAACCAAATGACTGGGGCATTACCGTCCAACAGCTCCAGCTGCCCTTTCAATTATTGGTCCTGGCTGTTCTATATGTGGGGATATTACTTGAGCTTAACAATCAGGTAATTTACTATGCGCCACAGGTGCTGGTAATGGCAAACGGTATATACCATTATGTCTTGTTAACCTATTTGCTTTTCCGCGTAAAGAACCAATCGAAACTAATTCACCAGATCTTGTCGGCTATTGCTGTCCTGCTCCTTTTATGCTACCCATTGTGGTACAACCATGAGGTCATCGCCGTAAGAATGCAGTACGTATTGAATGAGATGGGTATTGGCTATTTTCTGCTACATTACGTACTCATTTTAACATACCTTGCCTGCCTTTTGGGTGTAAAAAAACAACTGACATCGCTGAATTTTAAGCAAGTGAAAGATTTTTTTGCTTGGGGAGCGTGTTTGCTCTTGGTATATCTCGCGAGTGCAGAGCTTGATCATTTTATGGTGCTCGCAAAATACCGGGAGCTAAAGGATTTATGGGTAATCTTATATGAAAGCCATGGCGTTGGTTATGCAATTTTGTGGGGTGTAAGCTCTTTCTTGCTCATGTATTTCGGTATGCGATGGAAATCTAGAACAATCCGGATCATTTCTTTATCGCTCTTCGGGGTTACACTATTGAAATTATTCCTTTTCGATTTACGCGGATTGTCTGAAGGAGGAAAAATTGCCGCATTTTTATCCTTGGGCGTACTGCTGTTAATCATTTCATTTATGTATCAACGATTAAAATTGTTACTTTTAAAAGATGAACCGGCACAGCAACAATTAAATCCTGATGCCGCTAACAGTACAAATCAAGAAGAGAAACAAGATGAATAAAATACTTCAGGTATATTTTTATAATGTCTTTTTACTTGTTTTTTTCTTTACCGCAGCTGATGGACAGGAAAAGGACTATGCGTGGCAGGCGGTTATAGCGCCTGTCACGCATTCGGGTTTTTATCAGCTGCATTTATCACCGAACATTATAGGCCTTTCTATGCAACCGCAAGTGGTAGATTTACGGATTTATGAGGGTAATCAGGAAGTTCCTTACCTTATCCGGGAGAAAAAACTGCAGGCAACCACTTCTTTTGATACCTTGTCTATACTTTCCTATAAGCAGGATAATACAAAGCATTCTGTATTGACTATCGGTAATCCGAAAGAACGGCAGCTCAATCAGCTGTTAGTCATTATGAATAATGCTTCAACAGACAAAGAAATACAACTTAGTGGGAGCTATGATCAGCAGAAATGGTATGCGGTGAAGGAAAAATTCCCTTTAAGCGCCACAATTGTACGTAGTGCAGGTACGGAAATGGTCGCCTTATTAAATTTCCCCAATACCTCCTATACTTACTATAGGCTTGTCGTTTCCGATTCATTATCGGCACCCTTATTTATTAAAAAGGTTGGCATTGATAGCGTATTGGCCGAACAACGAAATCCTTACCTGGATAGCTTGTCTTTCGCCAAAATGGAGGAAGTGCCCCATAAGCAAGATCTAAGCAGCCTATGGCGGGTTTCTTACGATCAAGCATATCTTATTCAACAATTGACATTCCGGGTATCTACTCCGAAGTTGTTCAGGCGGGAAGTGAAGATTTTATTGAAAGAACAGCTCAAAGATGCCCAAGGTAGAAAAAGGGAAGATTATATGCCGGTCGGAAGTGGTGTGCTGACGCCAAACAACTTAGTCGTTTCGCTGGACGGCGAAATAAAAACGAATGAATTCTTTGTCGAAATAAACAATGCCAATAATGCACCCTTATCCCTGCAAACGGTTACCGCCTGGCAAAGGCAATATGATTTAATCACTTATCTGGAAGAAGGGACTGCTTATAAACTCGTGCTGGGTAATCCAAAAGCTGCTAAACCCAATTATGATCTTTCTTATTTTGAAAACACCATTAAAGAGGATATCCCCCTGCTTAAACTGGAAGAATTTCATCCGCTTAATCAGCAAGGCACAGCAGAAAGTCCACGTGTATTTAAAACAGTATATTGGCTTTGGGCCGGTTTAGCACTCGTATTGGCCTTATTGCTCTGGATGTCTAATAATCTACTTCGAGAGATGAAAAAAAAGAAATAGTACGGTTATTGATTATCCGCTGCGCTAATTCAATGTCAATGTCATCATTTCCCTTTTAATCCAAACTTTTCGCTGTATTCCTTAGTTATTACCTTAATCGAGTTTAACAAAAACAATATGGAATATAGAAGAATGGGCCGTACAGGGCTACAATTAAGTGCATTATCTTTTGGCTCTTGGGTCACTTTTGCCAATCAGGTAGACGATGGCCTGAGCGATCGGCTCATGGGGATGGCCTATGATGCAGGAGTAAACTTCTTTGACAATGCCGAGGTATATTCAGGAGGGGAGTCGGAGAAGATGATGGGGAGGGTGTTAAAAGCAAAAAATTGGGAACGCTCTTCCTTTATAGTGTCCAGCAAAGTATTTTTCGGCTGGAAAGGTAAGGATAAAAAGCCTAATCAACATGGGTTAAGCCGCAAGCATATTATGGAAGCTTGCCACGAAGCGCTAGAACGTTTGCAGGTAGAATATCTCGACCTGTATTATTGCCATCGCCCAGACAAGAGTACACCAATCGAAGAAGTGGTACGTACCATGAATACCCTTATTCAGCAAGGAAAGATCTTCTATTGGGGTACTAGCGAATGGAGCGCCGCCGAGATAGTAGAGGCGCATGCCACTGCCGCTAAATTAAACTTAGAACCCCCTGTAGTAGAGCAACCGGAATATAACCTCTTTAACCGGCAGAAAATGGAGGTCGATTATCTGCCGATCTTCCGTAATCTGGGCATGGGTACTACCATTTGGAGTCCTTTGGCATCGGGATTATTAACCGGTAAATATAATGACGGAATTCCAGCGGGCTCAAGGCTTACCTTGGAGGGGTACGCCTGGTTAAAAGATAAATCGTATACTGAGCAGAAACTAACCGCTGTTAAAAATCTCGGAAAATTGGCCCAAGATCTCGACGTGAGTTTACCAACGCTTTCACTGGCTTGGACGCTGAGCAATCCACATGTTTCTACCACCATCCTAGGAGCCACTAAGGCTAGTCAGCTACAGGAAAACTTGAAAGCCTTAGATGTACTTCCGAAATTAACTTCAACAGTATTAGCGCAAATCGATAACATCATGGGCACGAAGCCCGAGGTGCCAGAATATTAAGTTATAAGTAGTACGTTATACGTTGTAAGTTATAGTGCTATAAGCAAAACCTTTGACAGACCTTAGCTAATTATCACATATTAGTTAAGGCCTGTCCGACTTACCTACTATCCCCTTATTAGCTAATTGGCTAATCATCACATTAGCTCATTCAAGACTCAACTACTATCACTACTCAACGACTCAACAATCCACAACTACCGTTTTTCTCCCGCTGCTTTAAACTCTGATCCATCTTTCCATTTAGGAAATGTAGTTTCCATACTTAACGTATAACCCACGTCAAAAAACAAACGTAAATCTTCTACCATACCATCTAGTTTCCAAGAGTCATTAAATTCGTCTGCGGGTTGATGATAACGATGTTCATTAAAATCTTCTTTTTGTGCCAATCCGTAGGCCTCTCCTTGCCCTACTACATCATCGCCGGTACTCGGGTATAGTGCTGGAACACCCACTTTAGCAAAATTGAAGTGGTCTGATCGGAAGAAATGCCCTGCAGAAGGACTGGAATCGGGCTTAATTGTACGACCTTGTTTCTCGGCTGCCCGCTGCGCATAATCATCCATATCCGATTGCCCTAAACCGGTTACAATCAAATCTTTTGTGCGGCCGATAGGATAGAGCATATCAACATTAATATCGGCAACGGTTTTAGCTAAAGGAAAAATTGGATGAGAAGCATAATATTCCGAGCCTAATAGGCCTTCCTCTTCTCCGGTTAGTGCAATAAAGAGGATGGAACGCTCCGGTGCGGCTTTAGCGGCCTTAAATGCTTTGGCAATTTCGAGAAGACCGGCAACTCCTGTGGCATTGTCTGCGGCACCGTTGTAAATAGAATCTCCATCTATAGCTTCTCCTATACCCAAATGATCCCAATGGGCAGAATAAATAATACATTCGTCGGGGCGTTTGCTTCCTGCTATCTTTGCTACCACATTATTTGAGGTAGATTTCTTCGTTTCCTGTTTAATCGTTGTGCCGGTGGTAACATGCAGATCCACGGCCTTAAAACCGGGTTTTTTAGCCTGCTCCATCACATTGGGCGAAACTCCGGCAAAAGTAAAGAGCTTTTTGGCGGCATCGGCATTTAGCCAGCCTTCGAAGGAACACGCCGAGGCACCGTTATCCTCAGTTTGTAGATTTAGCTGCGGTCCGCTCCAACCACTCCGTACCACATTCCACCCATAGCTTGCCGCATCGGTATCATGGATGATGAGCACACCGGTGGCCCCTTGGCGGGCTGCCTCTTCGTATTTATAGGTCCAACGACCGTAGTAAGTCATGGTTTCACCCTTAAATAGGCTTTTATCATAGAAGCCGGGATCGTTTACCAACACCACTACGGTCTTCCCCTTTACATCGAGCCCCTCATAATCATTCCAATGAAATTCAGGAGCTACAATCCCAAAGCCGGCAAATACTACCTCTGATAGCGGCACATCAATTGTGGGCTGAACGCGGCGGCTCCCCAGCACAAATTCATCCAGTAATTTGAAATCTATTTGCCCTTTATTGTTTTTAAAAGTTAAACGGTTATTAGGCGTCGATTTTATCTCAACCATGGGTACCTCCTGGAAAAAACTTTGCCCATTGCCTGGGTTTAAATCCAGCGCTTTAAAGGCATCTTGTAAATAGTTTATGGTTTTTTGCTCACCCGCGGTAAAGGGCTTTCTACCTTCGAAGCTGTCGGCCGACAGGTCTTTTATATAGCTTGTCAAACCTGCTTCGGTAATTTGATTAAAAGCCGTAGAATCTGTAGTGGTAGCAGATTTCTCTCTACTGTTACAGGCCAATAGCCACGGAAAGATTAGGGCTAAAAGGTAAATCGTTTTTCTCATGCTGTTAAAATTATAGTTAAATTTAGCTAATTATTCCACTTTTTCCCGCAAACCACGAAGTAGCTTGAATACCTTTTAAACAAGCGCGTGATGAAAAAAGTGACGCAAAACCGAGCAACGCGAGCTCATGAACACCTATTGAAATAAACAATAGGTGAATAAGCTCCCGCTGTAGAGAGCTGCTACAAAGTTAGTGCCTCCACTTGCAAACCGCAAACTCAAAAGCGGTTTTTTAAGCAAAACGGAGAGATATTGCGGACAGCGCACGGGTGATACCGAAGGACAAATTGACCTTGAGCGTGGGAAGGACGGCCTTGGAGGATACGGTGGCAGCGAGCAGCAAAGCATTGGTAGAATTGTTCATTTTGCTTTATCCAAGCGGATTGAGGAAGTGAAACGGCTCCAATACGCGCTATAGATGCTTCGCAATCAGCTGCAACATAGCCTACACAGCCTTGATGCTTTGCTTCTTTCTTATCAAGAAGAAAGAAGTTGAATAAAATCCCAAATTGTTTAGTATTTTTACCTGCCAATAGCTTGTCTAAATACCAGGTACATCGTACTAAATACTAAAAAATGAGTGAAATATTAGATAACAGTGAAATTCCGGGAAAAAACGAAGACGATGATTTAAAACATAATCAAACGATTCCATTATCGGGTTTATATGAGAATTGGTTTCTTGACTATGCGTCTTATGTAATATTAGATCGGGCAGTGCCGCATATTAACGACGGTTTGAAGCCGGTGCAACGCCGCATTCTTCATTCGCTGAAGGAGATGGACGATGGCCGGTTCAACAAGGCAGCCAATGTTATTGGGAATACCATGAAATACCATCCCCATGGCGATGCGTCTATTGGCGATGCCATGGTGCAGATTGGACAGAAAAGTCTGCTGATAGATTGCCAGGGAAACTGGGGAGATCCAATTACCGGTGATTCTGCCGCCGCACCCCGTTATATTGAAGGGCGTTTAAGTAAGTTCGCGAATGATGTAGTGTTTAACCCAGATACAACGGAGTGGCAGCTCAGTTATGATGGCCGGAATAGAGAACCGGTTACTTTACCCGTTAAATTCCCTCTGTTGTTAGCACAGGGAGCAGAAGGCATAGCCGTTGGTTTGGCAACGAAGATTATGCCGCATAATTTTATAGAGTTAATAGACAGTTCTATTGAGGTACTTAAGGGAGGGCGGCCAAATTTATTTCCTGATTTTCCAACTGGGGGCATGGCCGATATATCAGCTTATAACGAAGGTATGCGAGGGGGAAAAGTTAAGGTTAGGGCCCGGATTGAGGAGCGCGATAAGAAGATTTTGGCAATTACCGAAATTCCGTTTGGAACGACTACGGGAGGCTTAATCGATAGCGTGATCGCTGCCAATGATAAAGGTAAAATTAAGATTAAGAAAATTGAAGACAATACTGCCGCTTCAGTCGAAATTATTGTCCATTTAGCGCCGGGCATCTCCCCCGATGTTACCATTGATGCATTGTATGCTTTTACCGACTGTGAAGTGTCTATCTCGCCTAATACCTGCGTAATCAAGGAGGAGAAACCGCATTTCATGAGTGTAAATGATATTCTCATTGAAAACACCAAACAAACAAAGGCTCTCCTTAAAGAAGAGCTGGAAATACGGCTGAATGAGCTATTGGAAAAAATCTTTTTTAGCTCCTTGCTGAAGATTTTTATACAGGAGGGGATGTATAAGCACCCTGATTATGAAAATTCGGGGAACTTTGAAGTCGTAGTAGATGTCTTAAATCGATTATTTACGCCTTTCTTTGATCAATTCTACCGGGAGATCTTACCGGAAGATTATAAAAAACTCATTGATAAGCCGATGAGCAGTATCACCCGCTTTGATGTGAAAAAGGCCGACGAGCAGATGAATGCGCTGGCGGAGGAGATCAAAGTGGTAAAGAACCACCTGAAGCACCTAACGGATTATGCTATAGCTTGGTTTCAGAGACTGAAAGACAAATACGGAAAAGGGAGGGAACGGAAAACAGAAATCCGTGTATTCGAGAAAGTGGAAGCCTCGCAGGTAGCCTTAGCAAATGTGAAGCTGTATGTTAACCGTGTCGATGGCTTTATTGGAACAGGCTTAAAGAAAGATGAATATGTAGGCGACTGCTCGGATATTGATGATATCATCACCTTTCTCGAAAATGGAACATGCCTGGTCACTAAAGTACAGGATAAAGTATTTGTAGGTAAAGATATTATCCACGTAGGCGTATTTAAAAAAGGTGACGAACGTACTGTATATAATCTGGTTTATCGGGACGCAAAAACAGGTGTTTCTTATATTAAGCGTTTTTCAATTCTAGGCGTTACGCGCGATAAAGAATACGATTTGACCAAAGGTAGTAAAGGCTCGAAAGTGCTTTATTTCACCGCCAATCCAAATGGGGAAGCAGAGGTGGTAAATGTACAGTTAAAGCCGCATTCTAAACTACGCAAACTGCAGTTCGACCTTGATTTTGCCGAGATTGCTATTAAGGGAAGGGGTTCGCAAGGTAATATCGTAAGCAAATATCCAATAAAGAAAATCGTTTTAAAAGCGAAAGGTGTATCAACACTTGCGGGTAGAAAGATATGGTTTGATGATGTGCTCCATCGTTTGAATGTAGATGGGCGTGGTAAATACCTAGGCGAGTTTGATGGGGATGACAGGATTTTAATTGTTATGCCAGATGGCAGTTATAGTTTAAATAGTTTTGAACTAACCAATCACTTTGATCCAAAATTATTGCGCATTGAGAAATATTTTCCAGCATATGTGTATACAGCCGTTCATGTAGACGGTAAATCGGGCAATTACCTGGTGAAGCGTTTTTCCTTTGAACATACACCTTTAGGTAAAAGTACCAGTATTATCAATGAAGAAGCTGGGTCGAAACTTGTATTTTTAACCAACGGTAAAGATCCGATTGTTAAACTGGATATTCTAAAAGGTAAGAGTCAGCTCTTTGAAGAATTAGAGCAACATCTTAATGAAGTGGTTGATGTGAAAGGAATGAAAGCCCAGGGCAACCGCTTAAGCCAACACGATATAAAAAAGGTAGTACTGCTAAGCGGAGAGGAAGATTTGGCCGAAATATCAAAACCGGAATCAAAGGACGAAGAAGAGACAGGGGACTCTACGAAAGAGCCGGATACACAAGAGGGCGCAGAAGATGGAGCAGAGAACGAAGTGAATTTAGCGGGTGAAGGGGGAGTAAAAACTGAAGAAACTGCCGTGAGGCCAAAACCAAAAGTGGATTTTGAAATTACCAATCCGGATGATATTGATTTGGAAGATAACGGTCAACAATCCTTATTTTAGTTGTAAGTTATGCGCTGTGAGTTGCGCGTTTAAGTTTCGTTATACATTTTGGATTGTATGGTTTAAGTTTTAAGTTATACGTTATAAAGTGTAATGAGATGGGAGCTAACTTTTTACTTTTTAATATCTAATATCTCAAGTCTAACATCTCAAATCTAATGTCTCATATCTAAATACTAAATACTAAAATTATGAAAGCAACATTCGGAGGAGGTTGCTTCTGGTGTACAGAAGCTATTTTTCAACAACTTGAAGGTGTAACGAATATAAAGCCCGGTTATATGGGCGGCAGCACAGAAAATCCTACTTATGAGGCGGTCTGTACCGGGGATACAGGCCATGCGGAGGTTATACAAATCGATTATGATCCAGATAAGATTGCTTACAAGAAGCTATTGAGTGTTTTCTTCAAAACGCATGACCCAACAACCTTAAATCGCCAGGGGAATGATGTGGGCACGCAATACCGTTCGGTAATTTTTTATCATAATCCAGAACAAAAGTTTGAGGCAGAAACCCTAATCAATAAGTTAGAGGAAGAACAAGTGTATAATACGCTCATAGTAACTGAAGTTACAGAGGCTCAGCCTTTTTATGAGGCAGAAAACTATCATCGTGATTATTTTAATAATAACCCGGATAATCCCTATTGCGCTGCCGTTATCCAGCCAAAATTGCATAAATTTCTGAAAAGCTTAGAGCAGGAGACCAAGTAGTGGTAACAAAGGTATTAGTTCTCAGGTATATTATCCAAGAGCTAATACCTAACTAAAGCGCTTGACTATTGATATTGTATGTAGCTTGGTATGGGTTTAAGCTTCATTATTTCCATCGGTGTAAGCATGCGATTAGGCTTTTGTTTCGTATCATTTTTGTAAAAAAGCTTGAAGCCCGTAAATTGCACAGGTTCCGGAAAAATAAACTGGTTGTAGGTAGCTCTTTTTAAAGCTGGGCTTCCCCAGCCATCCATATCGATTATACATTGAACTTCCGATAGAAGCTGAATGTCTTTATAATCTTGCAGCATACCCTTTGTGAAACGGTGAACCACCAGCATCTTCGGTGGTAAGTGGTATTTTTTAACAAGCCCAGCCAAGTAGGCCGTCGCATAATTAACATCTTTTGCATTGAAAGAGCCGATACGGGTGCCTGGCTTGCTACCATCTTTCATAGAAAATTCGGGATCAATACCCAAATGTACCTGCGGTAACTGTAAATACTTCTCCAATCGGGGTATTTCTTCCTCTAAAGAGCTTAAGGCCACCTGGATATCTAGAAATACCAATAAATTGCCATGTCCTTTAGCTATGTGCAATACAGAGTCGATTTGTTGATCGGGCATACGAAGTCGATGTTTACCATCCTTACCCGCGTCACCCTGCGCCGTAACCGCAATATAATGCAAAGCGGGAATAGCAAGTGTTGAGGTATCTGCCTCATTCCATTTCTCAACTTCGCGATCTAATTCGCTTAACATCTCTTTTGGCGGTAACTCACCTAATATGCCCATCCGCTTAGAATAAAGGTTTCCATAATAGGCAATAATGCGATGGGCTGGCAAAATAGCACCAGCTAAGGGCAAGGGTTGCGGATTAACTGGCCATTTACCTGTGGTATCGCCATTAGCAAGCGTCTTTAATTTGGAAAAATAGGTTAAACTATCGCTATAGACAGCTAGTGTGTCAGCAATATGTAGGCTGTCTGGCTCAGCCGTTGTTGTACGTACATCCGCTAATTGTGCACAAGAAAAAGTGATGTTCAAGCCAAGAATGGAAAACAACAGCAAAAATCTTGTAGGAAATAAAAGGCGGTTGGCCATAAAGCAGCCTGCAGGGAATAGATGCAGGTAGCAAAAATAGAGATAATAAACTGAATTGGGAGGAGCATATTCTAAATTAAAAATATTATTTGTACTTAATCTAAATAAGCATTATACTTGCCAAGTAATTAATAACGATTCTAAATAATGCTCAGATTCTTGATCAGTACGCTTGTAATATCGATGCTAACGTATTTTAATGTTAGCGGGCAGGAGAAAACAGAAGCTGTTATAGCAGGAAAGCTGCTTACCGCAGATGGACTTGCGGCTGCCAATATTACCGTATTGGCAAAAAATACACGTTATTTCACTAAAACAGACGAAGAAGGATTCTATTCTTTAAAACTCCCCGCAGGGAAATACGACATTCAGTTAAAGTGCTTGGGGATTCTGGATCAATCCATTCCCGTAGCGGTGCAGGCCGGAGAGGTAAAAAACTTACATGATATTATTTTAAAAGCCACAGCATACGAACTTAAAGAAGTTGTGGTAACAGGGCAATATGAGCCGCAGTCATTAAAAAACTCCGTTTATCGCGTGCGTACTATCGATCAGGAACAGATTCTCGCCAGGGCCGCAACCAATGTAGAAAATATATTAAATACCGAGCTAGGCGTGCGTTTTTCTAATGATATGGCGCTTGGGGAATCTGGGATTGAATTAATGGGTATGAGCGGACGGAATGTAAAGATTCTTTTAGACGGTTTGCCTTTGGTAGATCGGGGCGATTTAACCCAAAGTTTAAGTCAGATTGACGTAAATACCATCGAGCGGATTGAGATCGTAGAGGGGCCTATGGCAGTTGCATACGGAACAGACGCATTAGCTGGTGTGATTAATATTATTACGAAAAATGTTGAGGGGCAGCAATTGCTATTGTCTGCTCGTTTTCAAGAAGAAACCATAGCGAAGAACTATAAGTTTTTGAAAGACGATGGCATTCATAATGCTAACTTGAGTGCTTTTTGGGCAAACAAGGGGTGGAAAGTGAATGCCTCCGGGAGCCGGAATAATTCTGGGGGATTTGTAGGTGGTGGAAGTGGTGCCATTGATCATTGGATGCCGAAAGACCAATGGTTTGGCTCGGGTAGCGTAGGTTATGGCAATACCAACTGGAATATTAATTACCGGTTGGATTACACCAATGAAGATCTCCTCAGCCTAGGTGTTTTAAATCCAAACACCTACAGGCAGTCGCGCATAAATTACCTAACTGACCGTTGGACACACCAAGTGCAGGCCGGCTATATGGTGAACCATGACCTGTCGTTTAATTTCAGCGGTTCTTACCAAGATTATTCTCGACGCACCCATTCTGTGGTCCGGGATTATCGACAAGGAACAACCGAGCTTTCTACACAAGCTGGTGCTCAAGATACATCTACCTTTTTAACAACGGTATTGCGGGCCACTGCACAGTATACTGCCGCCAAGAATCTGATGATACAACCTGGAGTGGAGTACCGTTCGGATAAAAGCACGGGCCAACGTATAGATGGACAACCGCGCATTAATGATTATGCCTTTTTTATTTCGGGTGAGTGGACATTGTTTGACAGACTTAAGCTTCGGCCGGGCTTACGTTTCCTACATAACTCAGTGTATGATGCACCGCCTGTTATACCATCCTTTAATGCCAAACTGCACTTAAATGATCAGCTGGATTTACGGGCGTCTTATGGCAGAGGTTTTCGTTCCCCAGCTCTGCGTGAGCTATACTTCAGTTTTTTTGACGCCAATCACGCCATTGTTGGTAATCCTAATCTGAAAGCCGAACATTCCAATAGCTACCAGTCCAGTCTAAATTGGGAAGGTATTCAACATGGTGATTTTAAATGGACGAGTACGCTTACGGGTTTTTATAATGATTTTCATGACCAGATCAACCTGGGTATAGACCCCAATAGTCCAACAGTGAATACCTACATCAACATTGATAAATTCCGTACTGCGGGAGGAACTTGGGAAAATGGGTTGACCTATAAGGACTTGGTGGTTAAGGTGGGTTTCTCCTACATAGGTCGTTATAATAAATTGATTAATGAAGTAGACAATATTCCGAGTATGCAGTGGACACCGGAAGTCAATAGCGTCATTAATTACCACATCCCACAATGGAAGGTCGGATTTAATTTCTATTATAAATTTAATGGTAGGCGGACTGGTTTTAATGCTATAACCGCTGATGACGGGAGCTTAACCGCTAAAAGGTTTGAAGTGCAAGCTTACCATACTGCAGACTTTACTGTTAATAAGCAATTAATTAAGGGCTTGGTTCTTAATGCAGGCGTACGCAATCTTTTTAATGTTACCACACTGGATAACACCTCCTTAGGGTCGGGATCAGCCCATGCAACGGATACCGGACCAATACCGATTAGCTATGGCAGATCTTATTTTATGGGATTAAAATATGATATCAACATCAATAATTTATAAATTTTAAAATTAAATAATATGAAAACAAATACCTTTTTAAACTATGCATTATTTACATGGGTAATGGTGGGCGCATTGAGTGCTTGCAGCAGCGACAAAAATGAGGAGATCATTCCAGATATTCCGCCTTCTGATGGAACCGTAATGACCCTTGAAGGGGGTGAAGGAGGAGCATCGGCAGCAAATACGGTGTTTGTAGATTTTAGTACAGAAAAGCAAGTGTCGGTTAAGCGGAATGCTTGGAATTTAGGATTTTATTCAGGAAATGCCTTTCGCGTAATCTTAAATGGTACAACAGGCTCTTCCGCCATTCGTGTAGATAAGGCTGATTTAAATACCGTTGGCGAGAGTGATATTAATTTAGATGATCTGACTATTCCAACCACCGAAGCATTGGGAGAACCTCCCGTTTTTACGAATGTAGACGATCCACGGGGCGATTTGACCAAGACAATTATTCCTGAAATTTCTGCTACTGAAGGGGATAATAAAGTGTACGTAGTCAATTTAGAAGGTGGCTCATGGAATTCAACTATTACTCCGGATAAATTATATAAAATAAGGGTTCTCAGAAGTAATGATGGCTATACTTTGCAATATGCAAAATTAAATGATACGGATTTTCAAACGGCACAAATTAGCAAAGACGCCGATTACAACTTTAGCTATTTTTCTTTTAATACCGGGCCGGTTACTGTTGAACCTCCAAAAGCTGACTGGGATATTAAATGGACGTGGTCTATGTACATGGGCGGAGAAGGCGCAGGACAATACCTGTATGCTTTTTCAGATTTAGTATTTAGTAATAACTTGGCAGGGGTAACTGTTGCGGAGGTTTTAACAGATAATGTTTCTTACAATGATTTCAACGAGAGTAACTTGGCTTCAATCTCGCCTAGCAATGATATGGATGTAATTGGAGCGGAATGGAGAAGTACTAGCCCGGCAACAGGCGCGAAAACTGATCGTTTCTATGTGATAAAGGATACGGCGGGCAACTTTTATAAGCTTAAGTTTAACAGTATGGGAGCTGGTGATAGCGGAGAACGCGGTCGGCCAGAAATTGAATTCAAATTGGTTAAAAGAGGATAAAAATAATAGGTTCATGTTTAGTTTGGTTAGTTAAATATTTCGGCCCCATCAATTCCAATATAATGGGGCCGGATATTTTTAAAAGCCTTATAACGTTCAGTTGATTAAATAAGCCCTCGATAGCAATAAAAAACTAAACCCTAACTACTAACAAAAAATAATAATAAAATGACTAAAAAATTAATATTAATAGCGGTCTTGTTTGCCAGTATTTGTGCTGCCTGTAGGAGCAGCAATCAGCAAGCAGATGATGCTATTATAGGGGATTCAACGCGCATTGTTTCCATCAACGGAACAGTTACCGAGATTTTAGCCGGGCTTGGCTTGGAAGAGCATATTGTAGGTGTGGATGTGGCCAGCACTTATCCGCAAGCTGTGCAGCAAAAGCCTAAAGTTGGTCATAGCAAGCAAATATCCGCGGAAGGGGTGTTAGCACTTAAACCTGATTTAGTGATTGGGATAAGTAACGATGTGAATCCCGAATTGAAAGAACAGTTGGCTTCTTCCGGCGTGCGTGTGCTTTTATTCAATCAGGAATATACTATTGATGGTACCAAAAACCTAATCGCTGCGGTAGCAGATAGTTTAGGACTTAAACAAAAAGGAGATACGATTTTAAATGCCTTGAATAAAGATTTGGAGGAGGCGAACAACCAGCCTAAAGCGGAGACAAAGCCTAAAGTATTATTTATCTATGCCCGTGGTACAGGAACCATGATGGTAGCAGGCGATGATACCCCTATAGCAAAAATAATTGCATTGGCTGGCGGAGAAAATGCAGTAAGTGGGTTTGCCGATTTTAAACCTTTAACATCTGAAGCACTAGTGGCAGCAAATCCTGATGTAATCTTATTGTTTTCTTCCGGGCTCGAAAGTCTGGGTGGGCCAAAGGGACTATTGGAAGTGCAGGGGATAAAAGAAACGAACGCCGGCAAAAACCAAAAGTTTGTAGAAATGGATGGACAATTGTTATCCGGCTTCAGCCAACGCTTGGGACAGGCCGTAAAAGAGCTGTCAACAAAAATACATTAAGAAGTAAAAAGTGCTTCCGAGTTATAAGTTTTAAGTAATACGTTTTAAGTGTGGTGTAATGGGTAAGCGCGTACTTATAACCTAAAACTTAATACTTACAACAAAAAAGTTGATACTAACGACTAACAACAAAACAGGTGAAGAACTTCAATATCATATTGATCGGCTTAAGTGTCTTACTGTTACTATCAGCAACCTTGTCTGTTTGTATTGGTGCGGTAAAGATCAGTACGGCAGAATTATTTTCCATAATAGCTTACCGGCTCAACCTGAGTGATCATATCAATTTTACAGGACAACAAGAAGCGGTGTTGTTTAGTTTACGTTTGCCAAGGGTAGTTTTAGGTATGTTGGTGGGAAGCAGCCTCTCCATATCGGGGGCGGCCATGCAAGGTCTATTTAGAAATCCCTTGGCAGAACCTGGCTTAATCGGTATTTCTTCCGGAGCATCGCTGTTTGCAGTATTGGTAATTGTACTCGAAGCAACCTTTTTAACAGCGGCTTTCGGCTACCATGCCTTAGCGATTGCAGCCTTTATAGGTGCTTGCCTGGCAGCCTTTATCGTATATCGCGTCTCGATGTATGGCGGTAAAGCCAATATTGCGACGCTTCTTTTAGTAGGGATAGCCATTAATGCACTGGCAGGATCTTTTACCGGCCTACTTACGTATATGGCGAGCGATGAGCAGCTTAGGAATATTACCTTCTGGAGCTTGGGAAGCCTCGGTGGAGCTAGCTGGAAAGCCGTTATAGCCATCTTACCATTTGTGGTAATTCCGCTAATAGGCTTACCCTTGCTAGCGAAACCCTTAAATGCCTTGGCACTCGGAGAAGCACAGGCCGGTCATATGGGAATTAATGTGGCAATCCTAAAAAGACTGATCATCATATTAGCTACGTTGGGTGTTGGAGCGTCTGTTGCCGTATCAGGCGTTATTGGGTTTGTTGGCTTGGTGGTGCCCCATATTTTGAGAATGGCTTTTTCTGCTGATAATAGATTGGTCATTCCCGGTTCGGCACTATTGGGTGCTTCGGTATTGATATTGGCCGATCTAATAGCACGTACACTGGTAGCTCCGGCAGAACTGCCAATAGGCATACTTACGGCGCTGATAGGAACCCCAGTCTTTATTTATATTATACTAAGAGAACGTAAAAAGCAGAAGTGGGCAAATTAATTTTTTCATTTTTTGTTGGACAATATAAATTTAGATGCTATATTTAGAATGATTTTAAATAATGTCTCTTTTCAGAAGAAAATGATAAGTGTAAAACAATTGTCTTATGCGGTAGGCAAAAAAAAACTGCTGAATGAAATAAGCTTTAATGTAGCAGGAGGCGAGTTGTTGTCGATAATCGGAGCCAATGGTGCAGGGAAAAGTACGCTGTTAAAATTGCTATGTAAAGAAGAATCGGCCAGCAGTGGTAATATATTCATTAAGGATATTCCGATTGCAAATTATGCATTAAAAGACCTAGCGAAATTTAGATCGGTGCTTAGCCAGCATAACACTATTTCGGTTTCGTTTACCGTTAACGAAATTGTGATGATGGGACGTTATCCCCATTTTGAACGGCAGCCCTCGGTAGAAGATGTGCAGATTGTGAGGGCGGCGATGGAAGAAACTGGTGTTACAGCTTTTAGCGGAAGAGACTACAATACCTTATCGGGCGGAGAGCAGCAACGGGTGCAGCTGGCAAGGGTAATTGCGCAGATATACGACCAGCCTCAGGGGATATTATTTTTAGATGAACCAACAAACGGACTGGATTTATTATATCAGCAGCAGATTCTGAACTTAGCAAGATCGTTGGCCGATAGAGGTTTTTGTGTAGTGAGCATACTGCATGATATCAATTTTGCATCGCGCTATTCCGATAAAGTGTTGATTTTAAAAGATGGTGAAAAGATAGCTTTCGGATCGCCCGTTGAAGTGATAACATGTGACAATATCCATCGGGCTTTTAATATACAAGTGCAGCTAATGGGTGGCGAAAATAATAGGTGCCCCTTAGTAATGCCAAGTGCAATTTTAAATTAATAAAAATGGAAAATACATTAATATCCTTGAAGGAACAATACGAATCATTCAAATCGGAAAATCCGAAAGTGCGCATTCGTGATGCTGCGAAACAGCTCGGTGTTAGCGAAGCCGAATTGGTGGCCTCGTCACCAAATGTAATACGTCTGGGAGACGATATTGCAGCAATATTAAAGGAAGTGCCTTCTCTGGGCTATGTAATGGCTCTAACACGGAATGATTTTGCGGTGCATGAAAGAAAGGGTGCGTACCGTAAGGTAGGGGTTAACGGTCATGTCGGTTTAGTTGTAAACCCCGACATCGATTTACGTCTATTTTTACACGCTTGGAAATTTGTCTTTGCGGTAAATGAAAATGGACGGAAAAGCCTGCAATTTTTTGCTAAAGACGGAGAGGCAATTCATAAAATTTACTTGGAGGAGAAGAGTGATTTAACGGCATATGAAGAACTGATCGATAAGTTTAAAGCAAGTAAGCAAGGCGAACAACTGCAAATTGAGGCATTTCCAGCTAAGCCAATAGAAAAAGCTGATACCGAGATAGACGTATTAGCTTTTCAGCAAGCTTGGTTAGCACTCAAGGACACCCATGATTTTCATGGATTATTAAGAACGTATGGGCTTACCCGTACGCAGGCCTTGCGCTTAGCTCCCGAAGGGCATGCGTTTAATATAGATTTGGCAACGCTTAAATCAATTTTGACGCAAATTTCTGAACGGAAAATGGAAATCATGGTGTTTATCGGAAACAGAGGATGTATTCAGATACATACTGGCTTGGTAGAAAAACAAGTGCAAACGGGACCATGGTTCAATGTGCTTGACCCCGAGTTTAACATGCACTTAAGAGAAGATGCCATAGAAAATATTTGGGTGGTAAAGAAACCAACAGATGAAGGTATTGTTACCAGTATAGAAGCCTATGACGCAGCGGGAGATATTATTGTACAATTTTTTGGAAAGCGTAAACCGGGAATTCCGGAGCGTGAAGATTGGCGTCAGGTAATAGCCGATTTTACTTAAGACAAAAAACAATGGTTATTATACCGGTATTACGGATGTTTGATTATGAAAAAGCCAAGGAGTTTTATGTTCAATGGCTGGGGTTTCAAGTAGATTGGGAACACCGTTTTGGAGATAAATTCCCCCTGTATGTACAGGTATCAAAAGGCCCATTGAAGATTCATTTAAGTGAACACCATGGCGATGGCACACCGGGTACAAAAGTGTTTATAGAGTATACCGACGATTTAGCGGCTTGGCAAACTGCTTTGTTGGCCGCAGAATATAAGTATTATCGTCCGGGGTTGGAAGATGCCCCTTGGGGTGCTAAGACAATGACCGTTATCGATCCTTTCGGCAACACATTGCTTTTCAGTCAGCGAATGTAAGATTCTACCCAATTGATTGTTTATATTTTGTTTAGTTTAGTTAGTGTAAAGCGGCTGATGCGAATCACCCGCTTTATTTTTTTAGCGGCTATACCTACATCCAACTCTCCTGCTTGGCGAGCAGGATGGTTATGAGAATATTAAAAAAAAAGCTAATTTGCCTATCTGTTGTCTATAAACTAATTATTGCCTAAGATATGTCTAAACTTCAAGCTGTGGATCCTTTGTTGATTAGAAAATTGCGCACTGGTGATGAACGGGCATTTCATATGATCTATACGCAGTTGCATGAACGGATTTATCATTTCACGTTAACATTTTTAAAGGATACTGAACTAAGCAAGGAAATTACTCAAGAGGTCTTTTTACACTTGTGGCTTAATAAAGAAAAACTGCTAGAGGAACTACCGCTTTATCCCTTTCTCTTCACCAAGGCTAGACAGCTTATCATAGATGCTTTCAGAAAGTCTACCGTAATAAAACGGGTTATGGAACAGCTTTTCGATTCCGAAAACTTATTTCAAACAAACAACACAGAAGATAAGGTTTTATGGAATGACTTGAACCGCATCACGGCAGATATCCTAAGCCATCTGCCGCTACAGCAACAAAAGGTTTTTAGAATGAGTAGAATAGATGGGCTATCATATGAAGAAATCGCCAAAGAACTGAGTATCTCCAAAAACACAGTGAAATATCACTTAGTATGTGCCCTCAAAAGTGTTCGCGAACATCTTTTGAAATATGATATGCTATATAATTTACCCATCTCCTTCTTTTTTTTTATTTTTTTTAACGGTTAACCTACCCACTGTTGCCGTTTGTTCGTTTACCTTTTCATATAAGCCACAAACTACTAGGATTTTATTTTTTGCCAATGAACAATGAACGATTACGCTATTTACTTGAGGCTTATTTGAACCAAAGGATTCAAATAGATGAATTCCATGAACTGGTTGAATACATACAGGTACACCATCAAGACCAAAGTCTTGCTGTAGCCATAGATGAGATGGCTCAAACATTTCTCTTGGTAGAGAACGCAGAGGTGCCAACGGACGAAATTTATAACAATATACGCAATGATCGTCGTTTTATTCGTCCTATTCGCACAAAGCGAATATATATTGGCTCTTTCGTCAAGAAATTATGGCCTGTCTCAGCTGCTGCGGCAATTGTTCTTTTGTTGGTGTTTTTCTATATCAGTCCTCATCATCAATTAATGGACAAGTCTGAGGTGTTAACAGAAGCTAAAGTAGAAGAACATAAAGAGGATATCTCACCTGGTAGGAAAAAGGCCCTAATTACTTTTGCTGATGGTACTAAAATTCCGCTTAATAATTTAACGGATCAAAACTTTGAGACCGCTAATGGTATAGAAGTACAATTAGCAGACGGTAAACTAACTTATAAAATGCCTAATCTACGAGAAAGCACTATAAGTACTATTAGTACACCAATTGGAGGTGAGTATCAGTTAACCCTATCTGATGGAACAAGAGTTTGGTTGAATGCCAACTCCTCCATTAGCTATCCCATAGGTTTTAATGAGGGAACAAGGGAGGTTAAAATGACGGGAGAAGTTTACTTCGAAGTAGCAGGGAATAAACAGCAGCCCTTTGTTGTAAAAATAGGTGACGCCTCTATTAAGGTTTTGGGAACGCATTTCAATGTCAACGCTTATCCAGACGAATCCTCCATTAAGACAACGCTAATAAGTGGAAGTGTACAGGTAGAAAAAAGAAACAAAAAATGTATTCTTAAGCCTGGGCAACAAGCTGAGATTAGATTGAACTCCAACAATAATATCCAAGTAAGCAATGTAGATGTAGAAGAGATGCTTGCTTGGAAAAATGGTTATTTTTTGTTTAACGAAGAGAATCTGGAGAGTGTTATGAAAAAAATAAGTCGTTGGTATGATGTGGATGTGTCCTATAAAGGAAACGTAGCTAATAAAAAACTAGATGGCACGATCTCGAGAATGGAGAATATTCAACAATTATTAAAAGCCTTAGAAATTACAGGTACTGCACATTTTAAATTGGAAGGAAGGAGGATTATGGTTCAGAAATAAAAATACCAGCAAAACGGGTTGAGATAAAAGTCATTAGGAGCGGTGGTGCGCCCCTAATGAAAGTACCTCTCGGCTTCAGTTTATCAATTATTGTCTTAATACCCAAATTAATAAACCTTTTTACAAATGTATAAAAAAATTATTGCAATGCTGGGCATGGTGTTCTGCCGTGGCCTAATCAGATCACTGTTTCTCATGAAGTTAACCTTTTTGTTCCTAATAGTGAGTATGCATGCTGCGATAGCAGCGTATGCACAGCGAATTAATTTACAACAAAAGCAGATCGGCCTTAAAGATGCGTTTAAGGAAATCCGTAAACAGAGTGGATATAATATATTAATCAATACTAAATTATTGGAAGGCACTAAACCTATTGATGTAACTTTAAAAGATGCCACCATCTATGAGGCACTACAACAATGTCTGGAGGGTCAGCATCTTAGTTATGAAATCATGGAGAATAACATCATCGTCAAGAATGGTGTCCAAGAGATGAAGCTACAGGATCGAACGATAAAAGGTATTGTTAGAGATAGTAAAGGCGAAGCTTTAGCGGGCGTATCCATCATGCTTAAAGACAACCCTACGAAAGGTATCAAAACAAATGAAAATGGTGCTTTCGTATTAAGTGTGCCTCCGGCTTCGACGTTAGTGGTTACCTATATAGGCTTTCAACGGCAGGAGATCAAATTTGGAGAAAGTCTCGAGATAGAAATTGTATTGCAGGAAGACCGAGCATTATTGGATGAAGTAGTAGTGGTGGGATATGGTACGCAAAATAAGGAAGATCTTACTACAGCCATATCCACGGTTAAAGCAGAGCAGCTTGCAGATTTGCCAGTAGCCAATCCTACCCAAGCCTTAGTAGGTCAGGTTTCCGGTGTTTATTTACAACAATCGAATGGCGCCCCAGGAGAAGCTCCCGCTGTGCGGATTCGCGGCAATGGCTCCATTACCAGCGGTAACGGTCCGCTTTATGTAATTGATGGTTATCCCACCAACGATCCCTCTTTATTAAATGCGATTCCGCCCCAGGATATCGAGAGTATGGATATCTTAAAAGACGCGGCATCAGCAGCGATCTATGGCTCTAGGGCCGGGAATGGGGTGATCATTATAACCACCAAACAAGGTAAGTCAGGGAAAACGCGTTTTTCCTTTGATGCTACAACAGGTTTTGAAACAGTAATGAAGCGCTACGAGCTGATGAATGCGCAGGAATTTGTGGATATGGCTAAAGAAGGATTGGCTTATCAAGATAGGCCTATTCCCGATTTCCTTAATCAGCCAGAGCGTTGGGCCAATACCGATTGGCAAGATGTGATTTTCCGAGCAGCGCCTTTTAATAATTACCAGCTCGGCGCAAGCGGCGGGTCTGATAAAGTCCAATATGCCATTTCAGGTGCATTTATCGATCAACAAGGTACCTTGAGAAATACGTTCATGAAAAGGTATAATATCCGTGGAAGCGTAAATGCGCAATTATCCGATAAACTGAAAATTGGATTGAATGTTCAACCTTCCTATACGCAAAGGCGGACTCAGCAAACTACTGGAGGCAATACCTCAACAGGAGTAGATGGTATCTTGGCCGAGGCACTTACTATGCCTCCAATTTTGCCAGTATGGCGGGCAAACGGAGACTATTTTGTTATCACGCAGGATCCAGAAATGAAAACGATCTTTAATGATGAGCTTTCTAATCCCTTGATTAAATTGGATGCTAATAAGGACTATTTCTATACTTTTCGGCAAACGGGCAATACCTATCTGGAATATAAGCCTATTAAGGGGCTGACATTGAACACCCAATTTAATATGGGCATTGTTTCTGAAAAAGAAGAGTGGTATGTCGAACCTTTTTTGGCTCGTGGAAATGGCAATACCGGTAATATTTCTACACCCAACCTCGCACAGATTCGTGCAAGAAGAAATAATATGACCAATATAAATTGGTATTGGTCAACCACAGGGACTTATAATTTTGATATACACGATCATCATCATTTTACTGCTTTATTGGGGTACGACGTAGCCAAACAAAACGATTTCTATGTATTACTCGAACCACGTACGGATAAAGACAATCCAGTGGCCTTTGTTAACACGCAAGTTAAAAACGTTATGGGCGCCGTGCTCACACAAGGTTCTTCTGAGTCCAAGGAATATGTGTTTGACGCAGTTTTCGGGCGACTAAATTATAATTACGATAGTAAATACCTCCTTTCTGCGTCATTAAGAAGAGATCGTTCCAGTCGCTTTGGCCCGCAGAACCGCACTGGTATTTTTCCTTCATTATCAGTTGGTTGGAATGCTTATAAAGAGTCATTTTTATCAGATAGCCCATTGATTTCCATGTTGAAACTAAGGGCCAGTTACGGTGAAACGGGTAACGACCAGTTGCCGGGCTATTACCCTTGGCTAACCACCATGCAAAGGGAATTCTATGTTTTTGGTACTTCTGATGCACAAGTAGTAGGGTATAGGCCTGATGGTTTTTCCAATCGTAACCTGGGCTGGGAAAAAAATAGGCAATGGGATGCAGGATTAGACCTTGGTTTGTTGAAGGATAGAATCAACTTATCGTTAGACGTTTATAAAAGAAATAGTAATATCATCCTTTCTGCCGACTTGCCTAGTATTAACGGAAAAGCTGCTTCTGTAATCCAGAACATCGGTAATGTACAAAATAAAGGAATCGAGCTGGCTATTAATACGGTGAATTTAACAGCTGCCTTCCATTGGAACACTTCTTTCAACATTTCCATTAACCGAAATAAAATTATCAGCCTGGGATCCGGACAAACCCAATTGGCCAATCAAGGGGTTGTGCGCAACTATGTAGGCAGGCCAATGGGTGATTTATATGCCTATATCGTTGAAGGAACTTTTAATAACGAAACGGATTTAGAAACTTATCCAAAACTGGGTTCGCAAGGCATTGGCGACCTGCGTTATCGAGATGTGTCAGGGCCGGAGGGTAAGCCTGATGGCCGGATTACGGCAGATGATCAAACACTGGTGGGCAATTACCAACCAGACTTTATATTTGGTTTGGGCAATACTTTCTCCTTTAAAAACTTTGATCTGAATGTGCTGTTAGACGGTTCTTATGGGGCAGAAGTATACAGCAGTCAGGAATTACCGCTATCGTTAAGCCGATGGTTGGAAAACGGTTCCAAAGAATCGTTAGGACGATGGCGGTCAGAAAATGATCCGGGAAATGGTCGCTACCATCGTGCCGGAACTACCAACCTGTCTTCCGATATTGCTGCCAGTACACGCTATCTGAACAATGGTAGTTTCTTACGAATCCGAAATGTAACTTTGGGGTATACGCTTCCCACTTCGCTCCTCAAGAGGCTAAACATTCAGCAAATGCGGGTATTTGTGACCGGTCAGAACCTACACACCTTTACGGAATTTAAAGGCTTCGGCAACCCTCAAGGTAACGGTGCTGGCGACAATGCAACCAATAATGGTGTTGAAAGTGGTACCTATCCTATAGCAAGAAACCTTTCATTAGGTGTTAATTTGATCTTTTAAATACAAAAACGATTCAACGATGAATATGAAATATATGCGGATTGCCTTTACAGCAATTTTATTGATCCTATCTTCATGTAGTAAAGACTTTTTTGATAAGTATCCTACAGATGAACCAGCAGAGGATACCTTCTATACGGACGAGGAGAGCATCAAACAGGTACTGAATGATGCTTATTTCTCCCTTCGCGAAGCCTATCGTCTTTATTTTGCCTTCGGTGATTTGGCATCAGATGATGTCTATAACAGTAAATTTAATAATTCCACGAACCATATTACCATTAATGAGTCTAACGTGGTGGCCGATAACGGTATTGTGAATGATATGTGGAATAATGCCTATGCCACTATATCCCGTACAAATTTAGT
>Ga0182736_1000485_pt1 | contig 60282 bp, 58 predicted proteins | sample eDN5th30CKraftBY_FD_128882 | JGI IMG/M metagenome (GOLD analysis project Ga0182736, IMG submission 128882) | Enriched backyard soil microbial communities from Emeryville, California, USA - eDNA 5th pass 30_C Kraft BY (version 2) (version 2) | ecosystem: Environmental > Terrestrial > Soil >... | reverse complement strand
TCATGGTGTCTTCAAGAGACCGCATTTGTCAGCGTTCGATGATAGTCCGTGAGACTATCGCCAGAGCGCCGCCGCCTGCGTTTCTCTTTCCAAATCAACAATGTCAAACACCCAACCAGGAAACCCCGGCCCCGCCAATAACGCCCGGCGGCTGCGAAGAGCGGCGTATCTAGTCGCCGCCAAATTCTATGTCAACCAGCTCTTTTAGAGCTTATCGCCTTTACTCAGGAAGACCTGAACTCCGGCAATAGAACCACCCCGGGCCACCGAGGGGGCAACCCCTGCAAGTCCGCAGCGATTCGATTGAGCCTGGGAATTTAGGTCAGACCCGTTTGGAAATCAAGAACTTTTTAAGTTCCAATCTCCGGCCGGCCCGACCGATCCCCCCAAGCGGGGAGCGGCGTATCTAGTCGCCACCCCCTCTCAAGTCAACCGCCTCTTTCGAGATCGTGAGCGCGTCCCAGAACTCCGGAACCCTCGTCCACGAGGCCGCTTCAGGTCCGGCGGGAGGCTAATCCCGCTGGCCCCGAACGGCCCGGCTTCGCCAGAGGACGGTTACTCTTAAGCAGCGGAAGATCAAGAGCTTTTGGCTCCAGACGTCCGCGGCTTTGGCCGCCCCCTTTGCGAGGAGCGGCGTGTCTAATCGGCGACCACGGGGGAGTCAATCGCGATCGTCACGGTTCGGAGGAATATGACGCCGCGCCCCAGGGCGAACGCCCTATCCCGCGGCGATATAGGCCTTCAGCCCCTGGGCCTCTTCCTCCGCCTCCTGGATCTTCCGCTTCACGAGATCGCCGATGGAGACGATGCCGAGCAGCCGGCCGTCGTGGCAGACAGGAAGATGGCGCACCCGCCGATCGGTCATGCGGCCGAGCAGCGCATCCACCGTCTCGCCAGGATCGGCGAAGATCACCTCGGCGGTCATGCAGACGGAGACCGGCTGGGTCAGGGCCCCTCCCCCCACCTCGGCCAGCACCCGCACTACGTCGCGTTCGGAAACGATTCCCACCACGCTGTCGCCGGGGCCCATCACCACGAGCGCGCCGACCCGACGCGATACAAGCTGACTGGCGGCCGAGGCGACGGTTTCGTCCGGGCCGATGGTGAAGACGAGATCGCCCTTCGTCTTCAGGAGCTGGGACAGCAACATCCGCGAACCCTCCTATTCCTCGGGGGCCGCCTCCTGCGAGGCGACGCGCCCACGCTGTTGGAGAGGGTCGCTCAAACGGAGACCGAGGGCAAACATAATGCGGATCGGCGACGAATCGGGGCGATCGGGCCTCAGACCCGCTTCATCACCCGCGCCAGCGGCCCGATCAGCAACAGTCCCACTGCATAGCCGATCAGGTGCGCTTCCCAGGCGACCGGGGCGTTGCCGGCGCCGAGATTAAGCCCAAACAGGGCGAACACCAGATTCACCGCCAACCAGGCGGCCGCCATGCTCATCACCGCCCGGCTGGTGAAGGGCGAAAGCATATTGCGTCGCTCGAGCAGGCGCGAGGCCGCCCCCATCAGGCCGGCGATGGCCCCGGAGCCCCCCACCAGCACCGCAGAATCGCCCACATGCAGGGCGGCGAATCCCAGGCTCGCAAGGGCGCCGCACAATAGATAAAAGCCGAAGAAGGCCGCCGCCCCGCCCGCTCGTGTCCCGAGCAGCCGGGCGACCGGCGCGCCGAAGGCCAGGGCGCCGAGGGCGTTCAGGATCGCATGCGGCCAGTTGCCGTGCACGAACAGCGCGGTAATCAGCCCCCCCCACCGCCCATGCGCCATATCCGATGGGGAGAAACCGAACCGCTGCATCAGCGCCACCGGTTCGGCCGCCTGGGTCTGGCCGAGATAGCAGACCAGAATCAGCGCGGAGATGGCGAGCGGCGGCCAGGGCGCGCGGAACACCGGCTCGACCTGCGGCGGGCGGCCCCCCGACGCGGCGAGCAGCCCTTCCGCCCCGAACTGGGGAGATGGCGGCGGTCCGCCCGCTGGCCGGTCAGCTTCCATAGGACAACATACTCTCTTATGGCCTGCAGAGCGCGCGCCCAGTTGCGGGACACCAACGCCCCGGCAAGCCCTGTGTTTCATCCCTTCTGGGCTGATTGGCGTTAACGGCTCGTTGTCCGTTTTCCCGCCATCTTCACCACGATTGAAAGCCTTCCATCTGTAATCCTTCAGACGGCGGGCGGCGTTTCGAGCGGCCCGCAGGCGTCTTGCGCGACCGGGTTGCTTAACCGTGTTGAGTAACCAAGAGGCGAACCGTGCCTATGCTGCGACCGTGGAAGATCGCCACCCTTGCGCTCGCCGCCGCCCTGGCGGGGGGCGCCGCGTCGGCCCAGACCATGAGCAACGGCGGCCGCTCCAACGGCGGCTACGGCGGCGGCTATGGCGCCAGCTCGCTGAACCAGCCGGTGCAGGTGGGCACTCGCGACCTTTCCCAGAACCGGGTGATCGTGGACGGGGTGATCCAGGACGGATCGAGCAACAGCATCTTCAGCCGCACCAGCGGCGTGGGCGACGCCACCGCGGGCGTCGGCGGGGTGGCCACCGCCATCGGCAACAGCCTGAACGTGATCACCCAGGGCTCGCACAACACGGTCATCGTCAACGCGAGACAGGTCAACAACGGCGACATCTACGCCGGCACAACTCTGAACGGCAGGGTGACCCTTGATACAGCTCAGTAAGTCCGCCGCCGGCCGCAGCCGCGCCTTCCGCGTCGGCGCGCTGATGACGGCCCTGGCCGTGGGCGTGTCCGGCTGCGTGTCGCCGACCGCGCGGGTCAACGGCACCTACGCCACCCCCATCGGCAATGCGCCGGTGACCGCCAACCCGACCCCCTACTCCCCCGCGCTCGTCTGCCTGTCCGCCTACGCCCAGCAGTATGGCATCGCCGCCCCGCGCATCGCGGTCGGCCGCATCGCCGACTACACCGGCAAGGAAGAGAACGATGGCTCGGGACGCAAGCTGACGCAGGGCGCGTCGCTGATGGCCATCTCGGCCCTGGCCAAGTCCGGCGCCCGCCTCGTCGAGCGCTACGACACCAGCGTCTCCGAGCTGGAACTCAAGTACGCCAACAACAAGCTGATCTCGGACGAGGCGCCACACACCCCCGGCGGCCCGACGCAGCCCCTGCCCTACCGCAAGATCGTCGCCGGCCAGGTGCCGGGGTCCGACTTCTATCTGGTGGGCGGCATCACCGAGCTGAACTTCAACATCCGCTCCGCCGGCCTCGACGCCGCGGGGGGCAAGCAGGACGCAACCAAGGGCACCGGCCTGCTGACGGGCCGCCTCTATGTGATGAATGTGGGCATCGACCTGCGCCTCGTGGAGACCAAGACCCTCGAAGTGGTCGACGTCATCTCCTACCAGAAGCAGATCATCGGCCGCGAGGTGGGCGCCGGCTTTTTCAAGTTCTTCAGCAACAACGTCATCGACATCTCCGCCGGCGAAGGCGCGCTGGAGCCGGTGCAGCTCGGCGTCCGTTCGGTGATCGAGCGGGCCGTGGTCGAGATGATGGCCAACCTCTACGGCTCCGCAGGTCCCGACGCCTGCCTGGGCGAGACCGATCCGCTGGGCGGCGGCCGCACCGGCGTGACCGGCGGCTACTACGCCGCCTATGACAATCTGGACCGCAATAATGGGCGTACCCGTGAAGATCCGAACCGCTGGAATTCTGAGCGCGTTGCTGGTCCAGCCGCTGTTATGCGGGGCCGCTTCTAGCCAGAGCCTGGACGACGGCCGGGTCATCAACGGCCAGGTCCAGTTCGGCGACGTCCTGTCCACCAATCTGCTGACCGTCGACGACGCGGTGGACGGGCTGGAGCTGACCACCGACGCCACCGCCAACGACGTGCTGGCGCGCCGTTCCAACGGCTCGCTGCACTTCGCCTCCGGCCAGGACTTCAACGGCTATGCCGCCGCCACCTCCAGCACCTATGTCGCCGGCCGTGTGCGCCAGCCCTATGACGTGCTGACCACCGCCACCGGCAACACCGCCACCGCGGGCTCCCGCAACGGCGAAACCACCGGCGAGTCGACCCAGACCATCGGCCCCGGCGGGGGCGCCCTGGCGGCGGCCTACAACGGCGTCGACGGGGCGGCCGGCAAGGTGATCATCGACGCCAACGCCATCGGCAACACCCAGGGCTGGAGCGCCCTGCGCGGCCGCATCGGCACAAACACCGTCCAGAAGAACAGCGGCTTCACCGAGGCCAAGGCGGAGGCCGAGCTGTGGCGCGCCGGCGACGTGGAACTCTACGCCGTCGCCGCGGCCAACAACGTCACCGCCGACGCCATCCTGTCCGACGTCGACATGGCCGTGAGCCAGACCTCCGACGGCGAAGGCGCCCGCGCCGTGGCCGACAGCCACGCCTATGACGTGGGCGCGGTGTTCAGTTCCGCGGAAGCTTCGGGCAACAGCATCGACGTGGCGGCGGACGGGGGCCGTGCCGGCCTGATCGGCGACCAGACCAACACCGCGCCGGTGATCGCCGAGTCGAAGATCTCCGCCAAGTTCTTCGACTATGCCGAGGCCAACGCCTTCGGGGTGGGCAACTCGGCGGTGCTGTCCAACGTCGGCCCCAAGACCGAGATCGGCAACCGCCAGGTCAACACCGCCGGGGTGACGGCCCGCGCCATCGTCGAAGGCGGCACGGGCAATGACGTGGTCGCCAACGCCACGGCCAGCGGCAACCTCGTCAGCGGCTACGCCTGCACCGAATGCGGCGGCGTGCTCTCGGCCGACAGCAGCCAGATCAACACCGGCGGCGTCAGCGCCGTGACCAGCACCAGCCTGTCCCGCGGGCGGGTGCGCAGCGTCTCCGGCGCTGCCTCGGCAGTGGGCAACAGCGCCACCTTCATGGTTCAGTCCGGCAACTAGCCGGGCCGCCTCCTGGGGTCACCGAGGGCGGCGGCAAGGGCCCCCGCACGGAAAAAACCTGCCGCCCGCAACGCTTGTGCGACGGGAAAAGCCTCCCAAATACAGGGCCTTCGCAGCCCAAACACCTGGAGGAGGACGACATGACTCGTATCATTTCCGTCATGCCCGCCGACGATGGATGGCAGGTCTCGGTCGAAGGCGAGGCGGCCCCTTTCCTGCTGAACAGCGGGAGCGCGGCCGAGGACAAGGCCATCGAACTCGCCCGAAACTTCGTCCGCAGGGGCGAACGCGCGACGGTGCAGGTGCAGTTGCCGGACGGAAGCCTCGCGGCCCGTTCCGTCGCCCCCTCCGCGACCGCGCAGGAGGGGTGGCTCTGGCGCGCGCCCCAGGACGTCGCCTGAAAGACGCCGCCTGCGCAAGTTCCGGACGAGCTCAACCCCCATCGCGGCGTACCGGTGGCCGCGTCCGAACGAGCGGCAGCAAAGTCGCGGACCGCCATACTATCCGGATAAAATTATTTGCGCACAATATCACCCGGATATAAATCTAGCTACGGACGCCCGGTGTTGGGTCGCGCTGAAGCCGAAGGGTGACGAATGAAGCGGGATGACAGGAAGGCGGCCATCGCCGCCTACAAGGATCGCAAGACGGTCTCTGGCGTCTATGCCGTACGCTGCGAGGCGACGGGCCAACGTTGGGCGGGGAGCGCGCCGGACCTGTCGACGATCTGGAACAGGCTGACCTTCACCCTACGCCAGGGCAGCGATCCCCACCCGTCCCTCCAGGCGGCTTGGCGCGAACACGGCGCCGACAGCTTCAGCTTCGCCGTCGTTGAAAAGGTGGAGATGGAGGGGCTGATCTACGGCCGCGACCGCGTCCTGCGCGATCGCCTGGACCACTGGTGCGCGGCCCTGCCCGCCGAGCCCATCTGAACAGGGGCTCAACCCCGCGACGCCGGAAGAGGTCCGGCCTCGCGGGGGGCTCGATCGGGTCTATTTCTCGCGGGGATCGGGCTCGCCGAGTTCCGGATAGTACAAGGACTTGTTGCTCAGCCGCTCGTTGAAGATGCGACGCTCCTGGAAGTACCAGCGGCCTTTGATCTTCACATACTTGTCTTCGTAGTGGCCGAACTCGGCGGTCTCGAACTTCTTGTCCGGGGTGCCGTTCGAGAAGCCCAGCCACATGCCGACGTCATGGGCGGTGTTCGGGCCGGTGAAGTCGATCCGCTGGCTGCCCAGGGTGTGGATGAAGCGGGTGCGCTCGGTCGTGCCGGCGGGCACCTTCTTACGCCCGGTGCCGAAATCGGAGATGTTCTTGCGGATGGCCTCGCGGCCCTCCTCCACCCCACCAATCCAGTACAGCTTGGCGTCGGGCGCGAAGAGACTGGTGTAGGTTTCGACGTCGCCGGCGTCGAGGGCGACGAAATAGGCCCCCATCAGGTTGGTGATGTTGACGTAGTCGTCAGCCCGCCCCGGGGGAATGGCGGCGGGAAAGGGGCTCTTCGCGGCCGGCTGTAGCTTCTTCACCCAATCGGTGGCGCCCGGGGCGCCGATCTGAGCGGCGGCCGGCAGCGCAATGGCGGCGCAGGCGAGCAGGGCCAAGGTCCTCTTCAGCATCTATCTCCATCCCTCTTCTAGTGCGCGTGCGCCAGGTCGCACGCCGTGCGTCGAAAGCCGCGCCGTCGTCACGACCCGCCGCTTCCTCCATTTGGATAGTGGAACCCCAACCCGAAGCGCCAGGATAATTGTCGTGGAAGCCAACTTTAACGCGACTGTACGCCTTCGCCAGGGACCAGCTCGGGGGTCAGGGGGCCTGCGGGGACCGAGGGGGCCGGGAACGACTCCGAGAAAAGCCCGTTTGTTTCAAGCTTTGCGGAGAACGGGCGTCGCGAGGAAGAATGACGACGACAGACAGGCTTGCGGGGACCGGCGTATCCGGGCTGGACGACATCATGGCCGGCGGGCTGGCCAGGGGCCGCGTCTTCCTCCTTGAAGGCAGCCCCGGCGCGGGCAAGACGACGGTGGCCCTGCAATTCCTGGTCGAGGGCGCCCTCGCGGGCGAGACAGTGCTCTACATCACCCTCTCCGAGACCGAAGACGAACTGCGCGCCAGCGCCCACTCGCATGGCTGGTCTCTGGAAGGCGTGGATATCTACGAACTGGTCCCGCCGGAGAACCTCCTGAACGACGAGCAGCAGCAGAGCCTGCTGTATTCTTCCGATCTCGAACTCGGTGAAACAACCAAGCGAATCTTCGAAGCCTTCAATCGCGTGCGCCCGGACCGGGTGGTGCTGGATAGCCTGTCGGAAATCCGCCTGCTGGCCCAGAGCTCCCTGCGCTATCGCCGCCAGATCCTGGCGCTGAAGCATTTCTTCGCCGGCCAGGGGGCCACCGTCCTGATGCTGGACGACATGACCAGCGACCAGGCGGACAAGACGGTGCACAGCGTGGCCCACGGGGTGATCGCGCTGCAGGAGCTAGCCCGCGACTATGGAGCGGAGCGTCGGCGCCTGCGGATCGTGAAGTACCGCGGGCGCAAATACCGTGGCGGCTACCACGACTTCATCATCGAGACGGGGGGCGTGCGCGTGTTCCCGCGCCTCGTGTCCGCCGAGCACAGGAACCGCTTCGAGCGCAGCCTCGTCACCACCGAGATCGCCCAGCTCAACGCGCTGCTGGGCGGCGGTATCGAACGGGGATCGAGCGTCCTGATCCTGGGGCCCGCCGGCACCGGCAAGTCGCTTCTCGCCCTCACATTCCTCGATGCGGCCATCCGCCGGGGCGAGCGGGCCGCCATGTTCGTGTTCGACGAGGAGTTGGGGCTGTTGTTCGAACGGGCGCTGGGGCTCGGCATCGACATGCAGGCGATGGTCGCTTCCGGCAATCTGGTGATCGAGCAGGTCGACGCCGCCGAGCTAACTCCCGGCGAGCTGTCTGCGCGGGTACGGCGATGCGTCGAGCAACACATCGCCAAGACCGTGATCATCGACAGTCTGAACGGCTATCAGGCCGCCATGCCCGAGGAAAACGCCCTCGTCCTGCACATGCATGAGCTGCTGCAGTACCTGAACCGCCAGGGCGCCACGACCTTCCTGACCATCGCCCAGCACGGTCTGGTGGGCGACATGCGCTCCCCGGTGGATGTGACCTACCTCGCCGACACGGTCATCCTGCTGCGCTACTTCGAGGCGCTGGGGCGCGTTCGCCGGGCCATCTCCGTGGTCAAGAAGCGCACCGGCCCGCACGAGGACACCATTCGCGAGTACCGCATCGGCGCGAACGGGATCACCCTCGGCCAGCCCCTGATCGCCTTCCAAGGCGTGCTGCGAGGGGTTCCGACCCTGGTCGGCGACCACGCCAACCTGCTCGAAGACTCCAATTGATCCCGGAAATTTCCGAGCGGGCGCTGATCCTTGCGCCGACGGGACGCGACGCCGAGATCGCCTCGGGCATCCTGCAAAGCGCGCATATCCGGTCGACAGCATGCCATTCCATCGCGGCGATGGTCGGCGAGATGCGGGCGGGCGCCGGCTTCGCGGTCGTCACCTCCGAGGCGCTGAAATCCAGCGACCTGCAGGACCTTCGCGGCTGGATCGCACAGCAGCCCGAATGGTCGGACTTTCCCTTCGTGCTGCTGACCCGCGGCGGGGGCGGACTAGAGCGCAATCCCGAGGCGGGGCGCCAGCTTCAGATCCTGAACAATGTCACCTTCCTGGAACGACCGTTCCACCCGACGACCCTGGTCAGCCTCGCCCAGTCGGCGTTGCGGGGGCGGCGGCGTCAGTACGAGGCGCGGGCTCGGCTGGAGGACCTTCGCCAGATGACCGGCTCGCTGGAGCGGGAAGTCGAGATGCGCACCGCAGAACTGCGCGCCGGCGAGGCCCGCATGCGGGCGATCTTCGAGACCAACTACCAATACCAGGGCCTGCTCGCCCTCGACGGGACGGTGCTGGACGCCAACGCCGCCTCCCTCGCCGGCATCGACGCCCCCTTGGAGAGGGTGGTCGGCAAACCCTATTGGGAAACCCCCTGGTTCACCGAAACAGCGGGCGCCCCGGACACCATAAGGGCCGCGGTGCAGCAGGCCGCCGCCGGGGAGGTGTTCCACCAGGAAATGCCGCTGCGGCTTCCCGGCGGGTGGCGCACCTTCGATTTCGGCATGCGGCCGGTGCGGGGGGCGGACGGCGCCATCCTGTCGCTCGCGCCGGAGGCCGTGGACATCACCGACCGCCGGCAGGCGGAGGAGGCGCTGCGGCAATCGCAGAAGCTGGAGGCGATGGGCCAACTGACCGGCGGCGTCGCCCACGACTTCAACAACCTGCTGACTCCTATCGTCGGCAGTCTCGACATCCTCAAGCGCAGCGGCGTCGGCTCGGACCGACACCGCCGTCTTATCGACGGCGCCATGCAGTCCGCCGAGCGCGCCAAGGTGCTGGTGCAGCGGCTGCTCGCCTTCGCGCGCCAGCAGCCGTTGCAGCCGACCGCGGTGGATATCACCGCCCTGGTGCACAACATGGCCGACCTGATCAGCTCCACCACCGGCCCGCAGATCGCCGTGGCGGTGAACGCGCCGGACGACCTGCCCTACGCCTGCGCCGATCCGAACCAGCTCGAGATGGCCCTGCTGAACCTGAGCGTGAACGCCCGCGACGCCATGCCGGCCGGAGGGACGCTCAGCATCACCGCCGCAGCCGAAACCGTGGACGCCGTCCACCCCACCAAGCTGACCCCGGGCGCCTATGTCCGGCTGTCGGTGGCCGACACCGGCATGGGCATGGACGAGGCGACGCGCACGCGGGCCATCGAACCCTTTTTCTCCACCAAGGGCGTGGGCAAGGGCACGGGGCTAGGCCTGTCGATGGCGCACGGGCTCGCGTCGCAACTGAATGGCGCGCTGACCATCTCCAGCCAGCTTGGGGCGGGGACCAGCATCGACCTGTGGCTTCCCGTGACCCAGAGCGCCGCCTCCGACACCGGGACGGCGCACGAACCCGGCTACTTGCGTCAGGACGGGGTCGTCCTGCTGGTCGACGACGAGGAGCTGGTGCGGGCCAGCACCGCCCATATGCTCAGCGAGATCGGCTATACTGTTCTAGAGGCTTCGTCGGCGGAGGAGGCCCTTGCCGTGATTGACCGGGGCGAGCGTCTCGACATCCTGGTCACCGACCACCTGATGCCAGGCAAGTCGGGGGTCGAACTCGCCCGGCAATTGCGGGAGATGGGTCGGGACGTTCCGGTGCTCATCGTGTCCGGCTATGCCGAGACCGACCAGATCGCCCCGGACCTGCCCCGTATCACCAAGCCCTTCCGCCTGGAGGAGCTGGCGGCGATGTTGAAGACCATCGCCCACGCTCAGGTTCCGGCCGAATAGCGCACGCCGGAACATCCCGCCGCGGTGATTTCGCCTTCTGCGCACTAGCCCCTACATTGGGGGCAGGGAGCCGCCTTTCCGCCCCGTTGGGGGGGCTTAGGCGGGCCAAAAAACTAGAACAGGCGCCTGATGATTCGTTCGTTCCGCCCGCTCATGGCCCTCGTGGCCGGGCTTGTGCTCGCTTCCCCCCTTCCCGTCTCCGCCGCCGCGCCCCTTGGGCCGATGCAACGCGACAAGGTGTGGGCTCAGACGGTCAGCGACCTGAAGCCCGACCCCGGCGTGCGGTTCGGGACCCTGCCCAACGGCATGCGCTATGCGCTGATGAAGAATGCGACGCCCAAGGGCCTCGTCTCCATCCGCCTGCGCGTCGGGACCGGATCGTTCCAGGAAAGCGACGCGCAGCAGGGCCTCGCCCACTTCCTGGAGCATATGGCCTTCAACGGCTCCACCAAGGTGCCCCCCGGCGAGATGGTGAAGATCCTGGAGCGGCACGGCCTCGCCTTCGGCGCCGACACCAACGCCTCCACCGATTGGACCCAGACGGTCTACCAGCTCGACCTGCCCACCACCGACGCCGACACCCTCGACACCGGCCTGATGCTGATGCGCCAGACGGCGAGCGAGTTGCTGCTGGACGCCAAGCCCATGAACAGCGAGCGGGGGGTGGTGCTGTCGGAGGAGCGCGCCCGCGACACCCCCGGCTACCGGGTGTTCAAGAGCCGGATCGAATTCCTGCTGCCGGGCGCGCTCGCCGCCCGACGCCTGCCCATCGGCAAGGTGGAGGTGATCAAGAACGCCCCGCCCGAGACCATGCGCGCCTATTACGAGGCCTACTACCGCCCCGAACGCACCACCTTCGTCGCCGTCGGCGACTTCGACGTGGACGCGATGGAAGCCAAGGTGAAGGCCCTGTTCTCCGACTGGAAGGGCAAGGGCCCCGCCGGGGCGGACCCGATGATCGCCCCCCTGGGCAAGCGCGCGGGCTCCACCAAGGTGGTGGTCGAGCCGGGGGAATCCCTCGACGTCGAGCTGACCTGGGAGCACCCCTACGACAACGCCCCCGACACCGCCGCCACCCGCCGCCGCGACCTGATCGAGCGGATCGCCTTCGCCGCCCTGAACCGGCGGCTGGAGCGGCTGGCGCGGGGCGAGAACCCGCCCTTCATCACCGCGGGCGCGGGCACGGGCAACACCCTGAAGTCGGCCAAGTTCACCAGCCTGTCGGTCACCGCCAAGCCCGGCGGATGGCAGACCGCGCTGACGGCCGTAGAGCAGGCCGCCCGCCGCACGGTGGAGTTTGGCGTGCGCCAGGACGAGGTGAACCGCGAGATCACCGAGTTGCGCACCGCCTACACCCAGGCCGCCGCCGCCGCGGCCACCCGCCGCTCCCAGTCTCTCGCCGCCCAACTGGTGGATAGCGTCGACGACGGGGAAGTGTTCACCGCCCCCGCCGACAACCTCGCCCGCTTCGAGCAGTCGGTGAAAGGCCTGACCGCCACCGAGGTCAGCGCCGCCCTCGCCCGCGCCTTCAAGGGCGCCGGCCCCCTGGTGTTCGTCTCCACTCCGACCCCGCTGGACGGCGGGGAGCAGGCGGTCGCCGCCGTCTACGCCAAGTCGCGCGCCACCAAGGTGGAGGCCCTCGCCGCCGTCACCACCAAGGACTGGCCCTACGCCAGCTTCGGCCCCCCCGGCCAGATCGCCGAACGCAAGACCGTCCCCGACCTCGACGCCACCATGGTGCGCTTCGCCAACGGCGTGCGGCTGACCGTCAAGTCGACCAAGTTCCGCGACAATCAGGTGCTGGTCTCGGCCCAAGTGGGCCACGGCCGCCTGGGCATGCCCAAGGACCGGCTGACCGCCGCCTGGGCCGCCGGCTTCGGCCTCGTCCAGGGCGGAACCCGGAAGATCAGCCTGGAGGACATGGAGGAGGTGCTGGCCTCCCGCATCTACAACATCAATCTCGGCATCGGCGAGGACGCCTTCAACTTCTCCGGCGCTACCCGCCCCGCCGACCTCGCCGTGCAGCTCCAGGTGATGGCCGCCTATGTCACCGAGCCGGGCTGGCGCCCCGAGGGCTTCCAGCGCATGCGGGCGTTCGGAGACACCATGCTGCGCCAGATGGAGGCCACGCCGAGCGGGGTGCTGCGCCGCGACCTCGGCGTCCTGACCCACTCGGGGGACAAACGCTGGGCCTTCCCCGACGCCGCCACCATCGCCGGCCAGGGCGCGGCGGACCTGAAGGCGCTGCTGGAGCCCGGCCTCGCCAGCGGCCCTATCGAGCTGATCATCGTCGGCGACATCCCGGTGGAGCAGGCCATCGCCAGCGTCGCCGCCACCTTCGGCGCCCTGCCGCCCCGCACCGGCGCCGCCGACGGCCCCGCCCCAGGGCGCGAGGTGAAGTTCCCGGCCCCCACCGCCTCTCCCGTCGTGCTCACCCACCAGGGGCGGGCGGACCAGGCCATCGCCTATATGGCCTGGCCGATCCCGGACTTCTTCGCCGACACCCGTCGCGCGCGGGCCCTACGCCTCGTCGAGCGGGTGCTGAGCCTGCGTCTGATCGACGAGATCCGGGTGGCCCAGGGCGCCACCTATTCGCCGGGCACCGACTGGGACGCCTCCATGACCTATCCCGGCTATGGCTACATCTCCGCCTCGGTGGAGATCCCGCCCGAGAAGGTCGACGGCTTCTTCGCCGACGTGACCCGCATCGTCGGCGACCTGCGCAGCAAGCCGGTCAGCCCCGACGAGCTCGACCGCGCCCGCAAGCCGCGCATCGAGGCCCTGCAGAAATCCAAGCAGACCAATGAATACTGGCTCAGCAGCCTCGCCGGCGCGCAGGAGGATCCCCGCCGCCTGGACGTGATCCGCGAAGCCGTCCCCGGCCTGGAGCAGATCACCGCCCCCGAACTGCAGGCCGCCGCGGCCGCCTATCTGACCGACGACAAGGTGTGGAAGATGGTGGTGAAGCCAGCGACCAAGGTGGCGGCGAACTAGGCGCGCCCAACCCCTCAATCGTCATCCTAGGCCTTGTGCCTAGGACCCATTGACTCGACGGCGTGCCGAAAGTGGCGAAGCGGGTCCCGGCCCGGGACGTCCCCCACCGCTGCGCGAATGGACCCCAGGCCCAAGGCCTGGGATGACGGGGTGGTTATTTGGACCCTACTGCGCGAAACCGCCGACGCCGCCGAAGCTGTCGAAACCGGGGTTGGCGTAGGCCGAGGTGGTGGTGGAGCCGGCTTCGCTGACGGCGATCACACGCCCGTCCTGCACGGTCTTGTAGGCGGTGTAGGTCTCCACCACGAGGATGCGCAGGATCTTGATCCCTGCCCCGTAGCGGCGCAGCAGCGAACGCTCGTTGCAGTCGCGGGCCGCCTTCTGGGGCCGGCACTCCAGCTTGCCCTCGCGGGTGCGATAGAGGGCCGAGTTCTTCACGCAGGTGGTGGACTGGCCGCCGTCGAAGGCGACCTTGCCCTTGTACTCGGCCACCACATACTGGATGCGCGTGCCGGCGAGGCAGCGGTAAAGCTCGCCCTCATAGCCGTCGGCGATCTCGCGGTCCGGCGTCACCTGGGAGGCCGGATGCGGCACCTCCCGGTCGTCAATGCAGAAGGCCTGCACGATGATCAGCTTTTCCATGCTGCGGGTAGCCTGGAAGGGGATGATCTCCGGGGCGGTCTCGACCTTCAGGTCGCCGATCATGGTCGACGGCCCCTGGTCCACGACCCAGCCGCCGCCACCGCCGCCCCAATAGTTGTTGGTCACCGCCGCGCCGGCGCGGGCGCCGGCCGAGGCCTGCACCACCACCGTCACATTGGCGGAGGCGCGGGCGTTGGCGCTGGCCCGTGCGCGGGAGCGCCAATCGCGGCCGTTGTTGCAGCCCTCATTGCAGGGGGGCGGCGGGGGCGGCTGGCAGCCTTCGTTGCAGGGGGGAGGCGTCGGGGTGCAGTCGGTCGGGCAAGGGGGGGTGACCGCCGGGCAGTTCACCATGCAGCCGTCCTCGGTCGCCCGGGCGAGGCCTTGGACGGGGCCCGAACCGGAACCGACGCCGGAGCTTCCGCCGTCGCTCCGCCAGCCCGGCGTGCGCAGGGAAGACCCGGGGGTCCGCACCTGATGGCCGCGGCCCCAGCTTTGGGCCGACGCCGTATCGGCGAGGCCCAGGACCGCCATGCCGATGGCCATCGGCGCCAGAATTCGCAACAGCTTGCGCATAGCCCGTCCGCAGAGAGCCTCAGTCTCCTCCAGAAAGCGGGCTGAACCCCTTCCAGGCCGTTAAGCCTGATCGGGATTTGCGTCGTTCCGGCACAATTTGGGCTGGCGCCCGTCCTGCCCTGCAAGGCCAGAACCTTTGAGATCTGGACCGGCGACATGTTCCACCCCAATACCGAGAAGCTGATCGCAGAATGGCGAGCGCAACGGGCCGGCCGGCGCCTGCCTGCGCGCACCGACCTGTCGCCGATGCAGTTCGGCGGTCTGCTGCCGCAACTGTTCATTCTCGGGCGCGAGCCGAACGGGACGGAGCTGTTCCGCCTGTCCGGCGGCCTCGTCGTCGACCTGCACGGCCGCGAACTGCGGGGCGCGGACTTCTCCGCCCTGTGGTCCCGCCCGGACCGCGCCTCCATCGAGCACGCCATGGTCGAAGCCCGCCAGATGGCCCAGATCGCGGTGATCCAGGCGGACGGCTACACCAACGAAGGCGACCACCTGGGCCTCGAGATCGCCCTCGCCCCCCTGCTCGGGCCCACCGGCGCCCCGGACCGGACGTTGGGCCTCTATCAGCCAACCTCCGCCACCGCCCGCCTGCTCGGAAGGCCGCTGGAATATCTGGCTTATCGCAGCTCCGAGATGGCCGCAGCCCCCGAAGCCCCCAAACGCACCCACCTGCGCCTCGTCGCCCTCGACGGCGCCCGGGTGGCCTGACCCGCTTCCACTTCGCCCTGCCCACTCTGGAGCGTGAGAGCTTCAAGCCGATCCGGTTGAAGCGCCTATCGCGCTCTAAACTTCTGAAGATAGACCCTTTTTAACCCGGTTCGGATGATTCCATCTGCACCGGAAAGGGTCTAGGGTCGCCCCCGCGCGGACGTGGCGGAATCGGTAGACGCACCGGACTTAAAATAGGCGCGCATCTAGCCCTTTTCACTGCTATTCCAAAGGGTTAATATGACCCACCCTGACAACTTACCACCACCTTACCCTGGTGGCGTCCGAGGTCACGATGGCTGCGCCTCTTCGACACCCAGACCACGCCAAGCTGCAGCTCTTCAAGACGCCGAACGGTAAGTCGCAAAACTGGTACGCAGGCTTCCATCACGGTGGCAAGTTCCACCGTCGGTCGCTCAAGACGGAAGTCTGGGCTGACGCTCTCGCCGCAGCGGAAAATTGGTACGATGAGGTGCGCTACGAGCTTAAGCGTGGCGTTTACATTCCGCCCAGGGCGGCATCAGGGCCGACATTCAGCTCCATTATTGAGCGCACCCTCAACGGGATGACCGCCCAGGGCAAATCGAGCCACTACGTCAGAACCACCCGCACTTATCTCGGCCAGACGGGGTACGTCAGGCGGTTCTTTGGCCCCCAGCGATTGAAGGAAATCACGACCCGAAGCTGGGATGATTTTCGGCTGTGGCTCACGGACGAGCGTACCACCGAGGGAAAAGCCGTCCATAGCGAGCGAACCATCCACCAGATGAAGAACGTGGTTCAACTCGTCCTTGGCCAAGCTTACGTCGACAAGCTGATCGACCTGGTGCCGAAGTTCGAAGACCGCTTGCGTTCGAAGAAAAAGGACAACCGCCCCCGTGTCTTTTTCGATCGCACTGAATACGCCCGCCTTCTCATGTTCGCACGGCGGAACATCAAAAAGCATGTTGCGGACAAGACACGCTGGGTCGACGAGGCCCAAGAGCTGTACGAATACATCGTGTTCATGGTCAACACGGGGCTTCGGGTGGGTGAGTGCCGCGCCCTGCGGTTCAAGGATGTCAGGATTAAGAAGGCCCCCGTCCTCATCAAGGGCATCTCGAAGGAAAGGGAAGTCTGCGAGATTACGATCACAGCAGGGAAGATGGGAGCCCATCCAACCTGCGTTTCGTACCTCACCGCCCCAGCCGTATTCCGACGGATTGTCGCCCGACGAGACATCGAGAAGCCTGAGACGTCAGATCAGCTGATTTTTCGCGCCCACCACCGTGAGGCGTTCAAGCGGCTCCTACGGGACCATGGGCTGTACAAGGACAATTACCGGACAACGTACCATCCTTGGGTCGCCGATGGAGACCGCGAACGTGAAAACCAGCGGACCCATGGGATGCGCGACATGCGACCCATGTTGTCCTTACCCTGAGCGTCAGAGTCGTCGCCAAACGGCCCCAATGCCGTCCGCAGCTGTGGCCCTAGGACGCGGACCTCCGTCGGAAGAGCGTCTCGAATGAGAGCACCCCTTCGTCTCATGGCTGGAGTTGCCTCGGAGCTGTACTCCCCCTGTAACGATATGACCTCCTGCAGCGCCTCACGCATGCCTAGTCCAGCCCCCCCGATTCACCCTCTAATAGCGTCATTGGCTAGAGGTTGAGCTATAGGCGGGCAATGGCCGTCGCGCTCGAATTCATCGACATCATCATCCGAGCCGATGCGATCCGACAGAAATTCCCGCACGGCTGGTCAGGCTTCCTGGCGGACTTCGAGGACCTGATTGGTGCGACCGTCTGGTTCGACGATCACCTAGTCCGCACGGGTGCCATGAGCGCAGCAGATATCGAAATGCTTGTGGAGTTCTGGGGAAGCCAGGGCTTGGATCCATATCGGAAGCTCGGTGAAAATGCCCTGGAATGGACCGACCTTTGTGTCTCGCAAGGGATCGGGAGGTTCGCGGCACCTACGGCTCGCTGCGATTGGATCGCCTACGACGAGGTCAGTGGTGGGGCATTTCGGAAGGGGACTGAGCCTGCGGTGCTGGTTGGACCCGTCAGATAGGCGAGGGTGCGGCCCCTCGTTGGCTGAATTCCGCTCGATGTCGACTCGTCACTACGTCGGTCCCCTGAAGCATAGATCGACGCAAGGGCCATCGGCCCGACCATGCGAGTTGTCCCCCATGTCACCCCACGGTAAGTGGGGAGGGCTGCGTAGGGCACGTGGTGGAATTGGTAGACACATGGGACTTAAAATCCCCCGACTTCGGTCATGCGAGTTCGATTCTCGCCGTGCCCACGCGCTCTGAACGACTTATTTTACAACTTACCGATGCCGTCAATTCCAGATTTAGATTAGGCATTACAAATGTTTAGATACCATACGCGGCGCGCTTAAAATCCGTTGGCCACAAGCCGTCCGGGTTCGAGTCCCGGCGTCCGCACCACTCGACAACCTGAGCGACCGGCCGGCGCCTCAGCGGTCGAGGCGGGTGGCGCCCTCGCGCAGGGTGCAGGCGTAGTCGGTCTCCGCCCGACCCGTGAGCCGCCCGAGGGGGGTCAGGGTCCCGCCGCGGGCGTCGCAATCGCTCTGCAGTTTGGCGAGGTCGTCGGCATAGCCGCCTCGCGCCGCCCCTCCCGAACTGGCGCAGGCGCCGAGAAGCAGGCCGGCGGCGACGGCGGCGAGGACGCCTTTGACGATTCGAGGGCTCATATCGGGTCAACCGCGGGACACTGGGCGTGGTTCCACGGGAACGGCTGGGCGACCGTCCCGTTAAACCGTCGACATGCTGGAGCGCCGCTGATGACGTCCGACCACCCCCGGGGGAGGAGCCCGGCCCCCTCCCCGCCCACCAGCCAGGGAAAGCCTGTCTCGGCGATGGAGGAGCGCGCCCGCATCGGCGTTCCAAAGAAGCGGGAGAGGAAGCCGCCGGAAGACTTCCTTCCCACCGACTAGCCGCAGGTTCCCCTGTGGCGCGAGTTTTGCAGGGCCGCCCTCGCCCAAATGCAGGAGACGCGGGAGGGACACATGGGAAAGATCAAGATCATGGCGACCAGGGAAGAAGCCGTCACCGCCGCCGCGCCGCCGCCGCCGCGGCCGGGCTTTCTGATGACCCCGTCCAGCCGGCGAAAGGCGCCGACGAAGTCGGAAGGCTTTTCCGAGCGGCTGGCCCTGGCCCGCCCGTTCGTGACGCCGCCGACCGACTGAATTCCGCGACTCAGCGGATTCGGACCGCAAAACGCCCGCCGGTTTGATACCGACGGGCGTCGCCAGGGCGCGATGCGTGTAAGGCCCTGGAAGGAGCTTTAGCTGCCGCGGGCTTCCAGCGGCACCTGCTTCATGGCGCGCTCATAGCTGGCGTCAGTGCAGGCCTTCAGCGTGGTCATGAAGGACGTCTCGCCGGCGCGGAATTCTTTCCAGCACACAGTCGCGGCGGCCTTGCGAATATCGGATTGAATGGTCGCCGCGTCCTTGCCGACGATGCTGACCCGCATCTCAGTGGCGGCGGCGGCGGGGCTGGCGATGGCGGCGAGGGCCGCGAGGATGGTGAAGCTTCTGATCATTTTCGGAGTTCCCATAAAAGGTTGGAAAACTCCTCCCTAAAAACGCCTCTGTATCTGTGAGCGCGTGAGACGACATATGCGCCGTCCCACGCGATTCCAAAAACAGAACAAAGAACTTTTTGCGAAAATCGACCATCCGCTGCGTTAATGGGCGCACGAGCCAAGATGGATGCACAAATCTTGCGCAAACCCATCGCGGCATCACCCCACAATCTTAGCAAGCGAGCGAATTCTCGGCGATCAATACATAAGCACCGCGCGACTTGCTTGTGACAGACTTATGTAAATCCGGCGGATGCGTCAGAATTGACGGCGCAATCGGACGCCTCGGCGGGACGATTCTGACATCCGGCTCAAGAAACGCGGCGATCCAACCCGGCCAGCCACCACAGAGCGATGGTGCTGGCGATCGCCGCATAGCCGTCGATGGCGTAGTGCCAGCCCAGCCCCACCGAACCGATCAGGATGATAACCGCATAGGCGGTGAGCAGCCGGCCCAGGGTCCGGCTGATCGACCAGCCGCCGAGCGCCGCCAGGACCGCCATGGTGACGTGCAGACTGGGAAAGGCGGAGACGCCGGCGCCGACCGTGGGGCTGGAGGCGACATAGACCGCCCAGAGCTGCTGCTGTTGCGCCGCCGCCGAAAAGGGGCCGCCGACCGCGCCCAACCACGCCAGAAGGGGCGCAAAGCGAGCGGCATCCCCCGTAATGGGCTCGTAGAAGGCCGGGCCGCCGGAAATGAAAAGGCCCGCCAGCACCGTGCCGTTGACGATCCAGGCCAACAGGAAGGTCAACAGGAACCGCCGCCGGAGCCGAAGGTCGTCGCAGCAGATCGCCATCCACGCCGGCAACACGCTGGTCACCGCCAGCCAGATCGGGCTGTAGCACCACTCGATGAAGCGGATGACGATTGGACTGTCGATCCAGGGCTGGAGCAGCCGCCAGGGGTCTTCGCCCAAGTGGATGGCCCGATCCAGCGCCGCCATGGCCCCGTCGGCCCAGAACGGCTGCACCTGAGGCAACAGGGTCTTCACCGTCGTGAACGCCCCCATGAAGGCCGACAGTCCAAGGAACAGGGTCGCGCGGGCGAGCAACTCCGGCGCGCCCGCCCGAGGGAACGGCTCATGCCGAGCCTCCCCCGATCCTGGCGCAGCTTTTCCCAGAAGCAGCCCGATCACCCCACAGACCACCAGGACACTGAGCGCCACAGCCCCCCCGCAGAGGAGATATTGCTGCACCATGAGGTGCATGTACGCCTTACCGCACATCGCCGCGGCCGCCGCCGCAAACGCGATGTAACCAAAAACAATGAGGTGTAGCGGAGCGTCGCCCCGAATAGCAGTCACGAACCTACGAAGGAACGCCCCTTCACATGGGACGCTGGACACCTGAGGGAAAGCGGAAGACATACCACATCGCCCGAAACTACTTGCGGCTGCGCGGCCAGCATCGACACAACCAATAAACAGGTCAATAAAATTTCGTTGTTAACGAATTTTAATGTCTAGATAACCCGACAGATTGGAACGATACAGCGTCAGTTCCTGAGGCTGACTAAGCGGCGTCGTCATCCCACTGGTATTTGAGCAGAAGAGACAGGGTCCATGCCTCTTTCCCCACCGAGCGGACGTCGTCGAGGCGCCAGTTCGCGCCATCGCGTTCGAAGTAGAAGCGGAGGTCTTCGGCCCGGTCCTCATTCTTGAATCTGGCCGTGACCACCTTGCGGTCGGGGCGCCGGAACACCTCGCGCACGGTCACCTTCACGTCGTGGAGCCGCCAGTCCTGGGCGTTGGTCCAGAAGTCGAAATCGATGGGCCCCACCTCGTCGCCCGCCGCCTGATCCTTCAGCATGCCGTCCCAAAGGGCCTGCAGCCGCGGGGTGTAGATGTCCGTCGGTGGGGCGTAGCCGTCGTTCCTGACGAGGTTGGCGTAGACCTCGCTCACGAAGGCGCCAGGGTCGGCGATCACCCGCGCGGGCTTGGCCGGCGCGGCGGAGAGGGCCGGCGGCGGGACCGCCGCAGGCGGCTTGGACGGCGCATCGCAGGCGGCGAGCGCGGCGAAGGCGACGAGCGGGGCGAGGCGGCGCATAGCCTCCTCTAGCACGTCACGGCCAAGCTGTCAGAAACCGCCGCGAAGGGCGGCGGCGGTCAGGCCGGTTCGGACCGCAGATCCATGGCCGAGCGCGGCAAGGCGGCCCAGCGGGCGAAATCCTCGCGCACCAGTTCCCCGCAGTCTTCCTGCACCAGGAACTCCACCTGATGGCCGCTGTCGTGGGCTTCCCGGGCAAGGCGGGAGCCCGCCAGCATCGCCAGCTCACGGGTCTGAAAATGCCCCATCGCCCGCCGCGCCCCGAAAATCCGCCACGTCTCGCCGGACTGCAGCACCGCGTAGCGAAGCACTTCGTGCGACGCCTCGATCCGAACCTGTTCGATCATGCCCGCCTCCCTCAGCGCCGACCCGGCGCGAAACACAACCCAAGAACGCTTGGCGAAGTCGCACTGAAAACTTGGATAATCGAAATTAACTACACAGCCGCTGAAGCAACGCGCCGCCGACAACTTGATAAATCTGATGGAGGATTTGGACTCAAAATAGACGGCGGCTGCCCAGATTTCGCCGCAAGTCGGCGATGCGCGCCAGAGGCGATCCCCGACCACGCCGCCCCCGACAGCAAAAAGGCCCGCTCCGTCACCGGAGCGGGCCCTCTATTAAGCAACGACGCTCAACGCTACGGCTTGGCGGCGCCGGCCGCGGGCGGGCCCAGGGCGTTCGGATCCTTGTAGCCCTTCTCGCCCGGCAGCACGAAGTCGGAGCCGCCCTCGGAGGTCTTCACCACATTGTTGTTCTCGGCGCAGGACCAGTGGTTGATGCGCAGGCCCGGCGGATCGGTGACCTTGGTCCAGACGTGGCGCACGTGCCACGGCTTCACCAGCGCGACCGGGTCGTAGATGGTCATGATCACTTCGATGGTGGTCGGGTTGATCTTGCGGATGCGCTCGACCGTGGAGACCTGATCGCTGTGGTCGGGCTCCATCCGCTGATACATGCCCTCCTTCAGGTGGTTGGTGTGCACCACCAGGGTGTCGCCGTCCCAGAAGCCGATCGAATCCCCTTCCCACAGGGGATAGGCCTCGTCCTCGGGCACGTGACCGCGCCCATCGGTGTAGATGCGGCGGATCTCCGCATTCTGCTCGGTCAGCAGCCAGGCCTCTTCGGGACGCAGGATCTGCTCGCGCAGGAAGGGCTCCAGGTGCCAGCGGGGATAGCCGGCGGGGAGGCAGTAGCTGAGCGGGTCCCACTCATTGCCCTTTGCCACCTCTTCCAGCTTCTTGAGGTAGCGGGCCTTGTATTCAGGGGTCAACATGTCGGCGATCTTGTCGCGCGGCATGGAGGGATCGACCGCGAAGCCGCTAGTGTGGGTCCAGACACCGGTCCAGTCAGGCAGCTTGTCCCAGGTCATCTTGGTCCCGCCCTTGGCGGCGGCCTTCATGTCCTCGTAGTGCTCGATGGACGTCTTGTACTGCTTCGTCAGCGGCGGCGGCGGCGGTTGCAGCCGAAAAGCGGGCTGCGCCAGCGCCGCGTGGGGCGCAACCGCCACACCGGCCGCCGACAACGCGATCACGGCCGCGCACAGCCGCAGGCCCCTGGTGAAAACACCCATCCCAATCTCTCCCAAGATCGCCGTGTCTGCTGCCGGCGCCGTTTCTTCAAGGGCCGCATCTTTGAGGGTTTGCGCAGGCGAAGTCCATGGGCCAGCCCGCCGCGACTCCGCAGCCTGCAAAGCCGTGCTAGGCTCCCCTTTCCGGACAGCAGAAGCCGGAGATCATAGGCTTGGAAGCATCAAGATGAGCTATCAGAAGAGCAGCCCGCTAACGAGCATCGCCGTGACCATACTGTGCGGCGCAGCCATCCTCATCTTCGGGGTCATCCTGTTCGAGATGACGCGGACGCTGATGGGGGGCTGACGGCGGCCTCAACCCGTCTCCACCAGCGGATCGGTCGCCGCCTCCGCAGAGACGCCGCGGACCGGCCGCGCGATGGCGGCCTCGTCGATCTGGCCCTTGAGGAGCCTCACGGGCTATGTCGGTCCGCAGCCGGCGACAGGTCCCGCCCGCCCGGCTAGCATAGTCCATCCGCCGCGTACGAGGCCCCTCTTGAGCGACCTTCCCGACCGATCGGACCTCTATACGGGTCCTGACGGGGTCATCGACGTGAAGCGTCTGATCGCCGCCTACACCTTCGAGGAGCACGCCGCGCGGGCGGACCAGTACTTCAAGAGCGTGCGCGACCCCTGGGAATATGTGCTGCGCAAGCCGTTCCACGAGACGGACGACGCCTCGCGCACCATGAGCGCCTTCGCCTCGGTCCTACGGTTGGCGCAGGTGCGCGCCGGCCATGTGGTGGTGGATTTCGGCTGCGGGGCCGGCTGGCTGTCCCAGGCCCTCGCGCTGATGGGGTGCGACCCGATCGGGGTCGATATCTCGGGCGAAGCGCTCGACCTCGCCCGCAGGGCGGCGGCCGAGCATCCGGTGTTGAAGTCCCGCGACCTGCGCTTCGAGACCCTGACCGATTCCAAGCTGCCCCTGCCGGACGCCTCGGTGGACCGGATCATCTGCTTCGACAGCTTCCACCATGTAGCGGACCAGAACGCCTTCCTCGGTGAGTTCCACCGAGTGCTGGCTCCGGGCGGGATCGCGGCCTTCAATGAACCCGGTCCCAATCACAGCCGCGGCAGCCACTCCCAGTTCGAGATGCGCGAATATGCGGTGATCGAGAACGACATCGTCATCGAGGACATCTGGGCGACCGCCCAGGGGCTGGGCTTCGTGGACATCAAGCTGGCCGTCGCGCCGGACATGCCGATCCTGCTGGAGCTCGACACCTTCACCCGCGGGGTCCGCGGCAAGGGCGGCCTGCGCTTCAACCAACAGGTGGGCAAGGCGGTGCTGGCTCAGATGGCGGACAAGCGGATGTTCGCCCTGCGCAAGGCCGGCGCCACCGACGCCAGCAGCCGCTTCCCCGACATGTTGGGCGGGCGGATCGACGTGACGCGCCACAGCTACGATCCGGCGACGCGGCGCTTCGAGGCGGACCTCGCCCTGACCAACACCGGCGGCGGCGTCTGGCTGACCGGGGGCGGAACCCGCGGCGCGGTCAACCTCGGCGCCCGCCTGCGCGGAGCGGACGAGACGGTGCTGGCCGACCTGCAACGCCGCCCTGCCTCGGCCGGCGAGGTGAAGCCGGGCGAATGCAGCAACGTCACGGTCGCCTTCGACCTGCCGGCTACGGCCGCCGCCGCGATCGAGTTCGACCTCGTGGCCGAAGGCGTCGGCTGGTTCTCCGACCGCGGTTCGCCGACGGTGCGGGTGGCGCTCTAGAAGGGCCTCTCACGCCGGGTCGTTCAGGCCCTCGATCACCATCGGCCGGTTGTGGGTCTCGTAGCGCAGGAACAGCAGCGCCACCCCTGCGATCACCGAGAAGGCGGCGAGCATCAGGAAGCCTGGGGTGATCGCCTCCCGCGTCGCCTGGGGCGAGACGATGTTGCCGGTGCCGGCGGCCATGGCCAGCAGCGCCGGGCCGAGCAGCTTGGAAATCCCGGCGGTTGTCTGGGTCAGGGCGCCCCCCTGGGACGCAAGGCGCACCGGATAGAGCTCGATCCCATAGGGGGTCACATTGGTGTAGCCGCCATCGTAGAACAGGCCGCCAATCAGCAGCGCCAGGAAGAAGACCGACGTCATGCCGATGAAGCTGTCGTGAAACAGCGCGGCCACGATCAGGCAGGCCGCCGAGCCCCAGCAGCAGAACAGGGCCGTGCGCCAGCGGCCGATCCACACGGGCGTGAAGCTGAACACCATCCGGCCGATGAAGCCGGTGACGGTCACCCAGCCGTAGAAGCCTGCCGCCGCCGCCGGGGTGACGCCGAGCATCATGGACAGGATGGTCGGCCCCCACGCCGCCACCCCGAACCCCGCTACGCCGAGGCCGGCGGTCAGCAGCACGATCATCCAAAACTGGCCCTTGTAGGCGTAGAGGTCCCCCATCCGCGGGGGCTTGGGCGGCGGGGGCGGCGTCGCCGGCAGGGGGATGTCCTCGACATTGACGTACATGAAGCGGGCGAGGGTCCTGCGCGCCTCGTCCAGGCGGCCCCGGGCGATCAGCCAGCGCACCGATTCGGGGGCGTAGGCCCAGATGGCGAATGCGAACAGGCACGGGATCAGGCCGAGGGCGGCGAGCCCCCGCCAGCCAAGCTGCTCCGAGAACTGGTTCACCAGCACCGAGGCCAAGGTCACGCCCAGGGGTGCGGTACAGCCGAGCAGCCCCGCGATCACCGTGCGGTAGCGGGTGGGCGCGAACTCGATCAGCAGGGTGATCATGGTGCCGCCGTAGCCCACCCCCACCAGGAACCGCAGGAACGCGAAAAGGCCCCACTGCCCCTCGGGCAGCAGGGCGATGGCGGCGGCGGACAAGGAATAGAGGAAGGTGCAGCCGACCAGGACCGGCTTGCGCCCGTACTGATCGGAAATGCGCGCCATCGGCAGCGAGCCTAGAAGCTGGCCGAGCCCGCCGCTGAGCAGCACGATCGCACTCTGGCCGAAGCTGAGGCCCCATTTGGGCGCCACCATCGAGATCAGGAAGCCGACCACATAAAAGTCGAACAGCTCGAACAGGCCGTGCAGCATCAAAAGGCCGAGCAGGCACCAATAGGCCGGCCGCAATCGCGCCGTCTCCAGCACGGATAGCGGGTCGCCCGCACGCGTTTCAGCCACTCGATCCCCCGACGTTTCCCAGGGCCGCGTTGGGCCGCGACGCTTTGGCGGGCATGACATCCGCCCGCGCTTGTTTCGTCAACGATCCTCCACATCTAAGACGCTGGCCCGCGAGGATGCGCATGCGATCGATCTGGCTGATTCCAGCCGCCGCCCTCGTGGTGGGCGCGGCCCCCGCCCCTCCGGCGCCCATCGCCCACGACCTGAAGGTCGCCCCCGGCGCGCCCCTGGTGCTGGGCGTCGAGACCAGCGGGCGGGAGGACTGCACCCTTGGCCGGGCGCCCCAGACCCGCATCGTCGTGCCGCCGCGCCATGGCACCGCCACCGTGCGCCAGGCGCGAGTCCGCGCCCCCGGGGCGCGCTGCCCGGGCGCGCCAGGCTATGTGGTGATCTACCGGTCCGATCCCGACTTCACCGGTGTGGACGACCTGACCCTGCAGGTGCTGCGCGAGGCCTCCACCGACTGGCACGCCTACCGCATCACCGTGGCCGGGACGCCCCCCACCGGGCGCATCTAGCGCAGACCGAGCCTGGGACGGCATAGTCAGGGCGGCCATCCACGGGAGACCCCCATGACCTTCGACCACGTCGGCGTTTCCGTCAGCGATATCGCCCGCTCCAAGGCCTTCTATTCGGCCGCCCTCGCGCCCCTCGGGGTCAAGGTGGCGATGGAGATCGCCCCGCCGCCGCCGTCCACCTATGTCGGGGTCGGCTATGGCAGGTCAGGCAAGCCGGATTTCTGGATCGGCGGCGGGGCCGGGCCGGCGACGACACCGATCCACCTCGCCTTTGCGGCGGACACCCGCGCGCAGGTGGACGCCTTCTACGCTGCGGCTTTGGCGGCGGGCGGGCGAGACAACGGCCCGCCGGGCGTCCGCGCCATCTACCACCCCAACTACTACGGCGCCTTCGTGCTCGACCCGGACGGCCACAACGTCGAGGCCGTCTGCCACACGCCGGGCTGATCCTGGGCGGGCCCTACGCCACGCCCAATGTGAAAAGGGCGGAACGCTGAAGCGCTCCGCCCCTCCCCCCCAACTCGCCCCTGCGCCCGGGCTGGCCGGCTGGGCGCATAAGCAATGTATTAAAGCCTAGAAGCTCGCCTTGATCGAGGCCACCGCACGCGCGCCATAGACGTCTGCGAAGCTATGCGCGTTGGTGTCCCAGTAGCGGACGTCCAGCGAGATGCCGTCCTTGATCGCGTAGCTGACGCCCGCGTTCCAGGTGGTGTAGTCGGCGGCCTTCTGGATGGTCTGGCGGCCGAGGGCGCCGGAGACGGTCCACTTGCCCACGGTGTAGGCGGCGTTGCCTTCATAGTACCAGGCGTCGCCAGACTTAGCCGGGAACTCCGGCGACCAGAACACCGCCCCGCCGAGGGTCAAGGGGCCAAAGGCGTAGCTGCCTTTACCATAGGCTTCGACATACTCGGTGTGCGCCGGGTTGTTCAGATAGGCGTAGTAGATGGCGCCGATGTCCAGGTTCAGCTTGCCGAACGAGGGCTTGAAGCCGCCGTAGAAGTCGATCTCGGTGCTGGTCTTGGTGTCGCCGAAGGGCTTGAAGCTGACGTTGGAGGCCCAGGTGCCGACGTAGAACTTGCTCACCGCGAGGTCGGCGCCGGCGAAGGCTTGCGGCTTCTCGTCGGTCTGGCTTATGCCGCGGAACACATAGTCGGTCGCGGCGCCGAAGTTGAAGCTCAAAGTATAGGGAGGAGGAGGCGCGGCCTCGTCCGCGGCGAAAGCCGCAGTGCCGAACAGGGTGCTGGCGGCGGCCGCGAGTAGGATTGTTCTCAACTTCATCATCTATCCCCTGGTGTTTGCGGTTCACCCTCCTTCCCTGGCGGAAGGCGTCCGCGTCCGTCGTCCCTTGCGGACGAGAGCGGGGCCAAATTCTCCGGCTGCCGTGGATCACGCCAGTTTTCGCATCAGCACGACCCTTCGCTTGTGCGAGATGGATCATTTGCGAGCATCCGCGCGTGCATCCGCTCATAAATTAGGCGCAAGGCGGAGCGTGAGCCCGACGTCTCGGCGTTGCGACCGCGTTGCGTGAGTCGATGCGGCGGGCTAACTCCCTTGCATGAGCACCGACACCTCGGGCCTGACCCAGCTCGGCCATCACGCCGCCGAAGCCGCCGATCCGGACAGCGCGTCGCTGGAGTGCGTCCCAAATCCGCATCGGGGGACGCTATACCTCGTGCGGTTCGTCGCCCCCGAGTTCACCTCGCTCTGCCCGGTCACGGGCCAGCCGGACTTTGCGCATCTGGTCATCGACTATGCGCCGGAGGACAGGCTGGTGGAGTCGAAGTCTCTGAAGCTGTTCCTGGGGTCGTTCCGCAACCACGGCGCCTTCCACGAGGACTGCACCCTGGCCATCGCCAAGCGGATCGTGGCGGCCACCACGCCCAAGTGGCTGCGCATCGGCGGCTACTGGTACCCGCGGGGGGGCATCCCCATCGACGTCTTCTATCAGACTGGCCCGGCGCCGGAGGGCCTGTGGCTGCCCGACCAGGGCGTGCCGAGTTACCGCGGGCGGGGTTAAAGGCGCGGGCATTTCCGGCCCCGACTAACTCCGCTTGTCCCGGCGAATGCCGGAATGAACGGTGAAACAGAGGCCTCGTTGCACCTTACCCCCAGTGCGTGACGATCTCGTCCAGCACCGGGCGCACCCGTTCCAGCGGGACCTCGCTGCACGAGCCGAGCTGGACGAAGCCGGCCACCTTCTCCCCCTCGCCGGCGCCCAGCAGCTTCAGCGCCGCGGTGTCATAGGCATACCAGTCGGTGATCCAGTTGGCGCCGAAACCCATGGCCTCGGCGGCCACCAGCAGCAGGGTGCAGACCGCCCCGGCTGACAGCTCCTGTTCCCAGACCGGCTTGGGGCCGACCTTGGGGGCGCAGATCACCGCCACCGTCAGCGGCGGATTGGCGATCTTGGCCAGCACCGTCTGCGCCTTTTCCGGATTGGCCTGGGTGGGCGCCAGGGCGCGCAAGGCGGCCACGAAGCGGTCCTTGGCTTCCCCCTGCAACACCACGAAACGCCAAGGGGTCAGCTTGCCGTGGTCGGGAGCGCGGGCGGCGATGCGCAGCAGGTCCGCAAGTTGATCGGCGTCCGGTCCCGGCCCCACGAGGGTCTGGGCGGAGCTCGACCGCCGCCGCGCCAACAGGTCGAGGGTGGCCTGAGACGGCTCCACCGGGCAGGGCGCGCCGAAATCGGGGGCAGGCGGAAGCGTCGAGGGCATGGCGGATCCCGAGCGGTCGACTATAAGGCCGCGACCGGACGGCCGCGTGAAAGAGGGGCTTATGAGCCAGCAAAAGCCCGATTGGCTCAAGCCCCACGGGGTTCCCTGGCGGGCGAAATCCACCACGCCGGGGGTGCACGACAATCCCTGGTACGCCGTCGAGGTCAGCGACGCGGTGGCCCCCACCGGGGTCGACGCGAAATACTATGTGCAGCGCTACAAGAATATCGCTGTGGGCGTGCTGCCGCTGCACGAGGACGGGCGGGTCACCCTGGTCGGCCAATGGCGCTTCCCCTTCGGCGACTATAGCTGGGAAATGCCCGAGGGCGGCGCGCCGCACGACGAAGCCCCCCTCGACGGCGCCAAGCGGGAGCTGGCCGAGGAAGCCCGGCTGCAGGCCAGCGACTGGCGCCAGGTGCTGACCATGCAGCTTTCCAACGCCTCCAGCGACGAGTTCGCCATCTGTTATCTCGCCACCGGCCTGAGTCCCGCCGAGGCGGAAATCGACGCGACGGAAGAGCTCGCCATAGCAACCGTGCCCTTCCGTGAAGCGTTGGACGCCGTAATTTCCGGCTTGATTCAGGACTCGATGACCGTGGCGATGCTATTACGGGTCCACCATATGGCCTACGAAGGCCAGCTGCCCGACCAACTTGCCCGTGTCATCCTCGGCCGGGAAGCGGGCGGCTAACGGAGGCGCGGTCGATGGCGCAGCGTTTGAAAGTTGTTTCCGGCGACGCGACGCCGCCGGTCTGGGCCGCCCTGCGCGAAGAAGCTGCGCGTGCCGCAACGTCCGAGCCGAGCCTCGCCAGCCTGCTGCATGCGGCGGTGCTGGCCCATGACGACCTAGGGCGGGCCCTGTCCTATCAGCTCGGCCGCAAGCTCGGCGACAACGAGCTGTCGGCCATGACCATCCGCGAGGTGTGCGAGGATTCCATCTGCGGCAAGCAGCTCGCCAATGTGGTGGAGGCGGATCTGCGCGCCGTGTTCGAGCGCGACCCCGCCTGCAAGGGCTATCTGCAGCCCTTCCTGTTCTTCAAGGGCTTCCAGGCTCTGCAGACCCATCGGATCGCCCACTGCCTGTGGACCCAGGGCCGCGAGACCCTGGCCTTCCACCTGCAGAGCCGCATGTCGGAGCTGTTCCAGGTGGACATCCATCCCGCCGCCCGGTTCGGCAAGGGCGTGTTCATCGACCACGGCACCGGCATCGTCATCGGCGAGACGGCGGTGATCGGCGACGACGTCTCCATGCTGCACGGGGTCACCCTGGGCGGCACCGGGGCCACCCGCGGCGACCGTCACCCGAAGATCGGCAAGGGCGTGCTGCTCGGCGCCGGCGCCAAGGTGCTTGGCCCGATCGAGGTTGGCGACTATTCCAAGGTGGCGTCCGGTTCGGTGGTGCTGAAGCCAGTGCCTGCCCACTGCACCGTGGCGGGCGTGCCGGCAAAGGTTGTCAATGTCGACGCCTACAGCGAACCGGCGCGCAGCATGGACCATACCCTGGCCGAACTGGCCGACGATTACGTGATTTGAGGACTGCGGCGTGAACGACAAAGATATCCGGCGCGTGGAAACCCATCTGCGCCGCACCTTCGGCAATACTCAGATCCTTCTGAAGGCGCGCCCCAAGCAGAAAGATTCCTGCGAGGTCTATATCGGTGAGGAATTCACCGGCGTGGTCTACCAGGACGAGGACGAGGACGGCTCCTTCATGTTCGAAATGGCCATCCTGGCGGAGGACCTCGACTAGGAGAGCTTATCCAGTGTCGCGCATGCCGGCTCTGTTCATCGGCCACGGAACGCCGATGAACGCCATCGAGGACAACGACTACGCCCGTCTGTGGCGTGACCTCGGCGCCCGCCTGCCGCGCCCCAAAGCCATCCTGGCGGTCTCCGCCCACTGGGAGACCCGGGGTACGGCGGTGACCGCCATGCCCCACCCGCCCACCATCCACGACTTCGGCGGCTTCCCGCCCGAATTGTTCGCCATGCAGTATCCCGCCCCCGGCAGCGCCACGCTGGCGGGGCGGGTGCGGGAGCTTCTGGCCCCCGTCCCGGTGGCCGAGGACTACGGCTGGGGCCTCGACCACGGGACCTGGTCGGTGCTGGTGCACATGTACCCCGAGGCCGACATCCCGGTGGTGCAGCTCAGCCTCGACATGACCCTCAGCGGCGAGGCCCACTATGATCTGGCCGCCAAGCTGCGGCCCCTGCGCGACGAGGGGGTGCTGATCCTCGGCACCGGCAACATCGTGCATAACCTGCGGGTGATGGACCGCACCGAGAGCCAGCCCCCCTACGACTGGGCCGTCCGCTTCGACGAAGCGATCAAGGCCGCGCTGCGGGCGGGCAACTACGCCCCGGTCCTGTCGCCCGGCGTGTTCGGCGCCGACGCCCAGATGTCGATCCGCGGGCCCGAGCACTACATCCCGCTGATCTACGCCATCGCCCAGCAGGAGGACGGCGAGCCCCTGCGCATCTTCTGCGAGCGGCTGGCGCTCCGGTCCTGCAGCATGACCTCGGTGCTGATCGGCGAGGACGCGGACGCCCTGCTCGCCGCCGCCTGAGCGGTTGCCGCCCGGCCCGCCTAGGGCGCATATGCCGCCAATGTTCGCCACCACCCTGCGCAGCCCCGAGATCCTCGCCCGCGCCGGCCTCGCCGCCGCCGAGCGGCTGCCTGAACTACAGGCGGTGGCTGCCCGCTACGCGGTGGCCATCACCCCGGCCATGGCGGCCCTGATCGATCCCGCCGACGCCGCGGACCCCATCGCCCGCCAGTTCCTGCCCGACCCGGCCGAGCTGATCGCCCTGCCGGTGGAGGCGGCCGACCCCATCGGCGACCTGGATCACAGCCCGGTGGAGGGGATCGTCCACCGCTATCCCGACCGGGTGCTGTTGAAACCGACCCACACCTGCGCGGTCTACTGCCGCTTCTGCTTCCGCCGGGAGATGGTGGGGCCGGAGGGCCTGCGCCCCCTCTCCCCCGCCGCCCTCGACGCGGCTCTCGCCTATATCGCCGCACGCCCGGAGATCTGGGAGGTGATTGTCACCGGCGGGGACCCCCTGGTGCTGTCGCCGCGGCGCCTCTCAGACATCACAGCAAGGCTGGCGGCCATTGCGCATGTGAAGGTGGTGCGCTTCCACACCCGCATCCCGGTGGTCGACCCCGAGTCCGTGACGGACGAATTGGTCGCCGCCCTCAAATGCGCGGGCAAGGCGGTCTATGTCGCCCTCCACGCCAACCACCCCCGGGAGCTGACCCCCGAGGCGCGCGCCGCCTGCGATCGCATCGTCGAGGCGGGCCTGCCCATGGTGGGCCAGACGGTGCTGTTGCGGGGGATCAACGACGACGCGGAAACCCTGGGCGCCCTGATGCGGGGGCTCGTGGAGGCGCGGGTCAAACCCTACTACCTGCACCACGGCGACCTCGCCCCCGGCACCTCGCACCTGCGCACCGGCGTCGCCGAGGGCCAGGCGATCCTGAAGACCCTGCGCGGCCGCCTCTCCGGCCTCGCCCAACCGACCTATGTGCTCGACATCCCCGGCGGCCACGGCAAGGTCCCCATCGGGCCCGGCTATCTGACGGGGAACGGGGAAGGGTTCACCGTCGAGGATCCGGCCGGCCGGCGCCACGCCTATCCGCCACGCGCGCCTTAGCAGGCGACAGGATCGGAATCCCCGGCGCGGCGGCTCCCGGTACGGCGGCAGAGACAAAACTGCCACTTTCCCATCAATTCGAGCCGCCCTGGCCGCGTTTGATGCGACTTAACCCCTGTCGGCCCGCCCCCCCGTGGGATAGCAATTGTCGGGGGCCCAGGGTGAACGGTCTTGTCCGACATGCGAGCTGACACGCCGCCCCAGCTGAAGCGCTCCATCCGCCTGATCGATCTGGTGATGCTGGGCGCCGGCGCCGCCATGGGCGCCTCGATCTTCTCGGTGTTCGGTCCGGCGGCGGCGATCGCCGGGTCGGGGGTGGTGGTCGCGGTGCTGCTGGCCGCCCTGCCCATGGTGCTGTTCGGTCTCGTCTATGGCTTCATGGCCTCGGTGATGCCGCGGTCGGGCGCCTCCTACGAGTGGCAGCGCGCCTTCGTGCACCCCATGCTGGGTTTCATGATCTCCTGGCTGCGGCTGATGGGCAGCGCCATGCTGATCGTCATGTTCGCCCGGGTGCTGGTCAACTATCTGAAGATGGCCCTGCCCCTGCCGGACCGGCCGATGATGCTGGCCGCTATCGCCGGGGTGTTCGCGCTCAACTATTTCGGGGTCGGGCTGGCGGCCCGGGCGCAGACCGTGCTGATGGTGTTGATGCTGGCGGTCCTGGCCGTGTTCGCCGTCGTCGGGGCCCCCCAGGCGGAGCTTGCCAAGATCGGCGACGTGATGGGCGGCGGATGGCTGCCGATCCTGGCCGCCCTGCCTCTGATGATCCATCTGTTCCTGGGGATCGAAACCGCGACGGAGGTGGGCGAGGAGGCCGCCAACGCCCAGCGCAACATCCCCCTGGCCCTGGTGCTGGCCCTCGCCCTGTCGGCGGGGGTCTATCTCGTCATCCTGCTGATCTCCCTCGGGCTGGTCGGCCCCGCGGCGCTGGCCGCCAGCAAGGCGCCGATGGTCACCGCCGCCGAGGCGGCCCTCGGCCCCTTCGCCAAGCCGCTGGTGATCGGGGCGGCGGTGCTGGCGCTGCTGAAGTCGATGAACGCCATCTTCCTGGTCTACACTCGCTCCCTGTTCGCCATGGGACGGGCCGGGGTGCTGCCGGCGGCGCTCGGGCGGCTGCACCCACGCTGGGGCACGCCGCACATCGCCGTCTGCACCGCCTTCGCGGCCACCTGTATCGGCGCGCTGGCGCCCTCCAGCCTGGTGTTCCTGTTCATCGCCATCAACATCCCGACGATGATGAAGTATTTCGGCACCTGCCTCGCCGCCCTCAATCTGGTGCGCCGCCGGCCGGACCTGCACGCGCTCAGCCGCCTGCCGATGGGCCGGCGCACCGTCGGCGTCCTGTCCATACTGGGCATGGCCTGCGCCCTGCTGATCATCGTCGCCGGCTTCAAGACCGATCCTCGGGCCTATCTCGTGCTCGGCGGGTGGGCGGTGGCGGGGCTGGCCGTGTGGTTGCTGGGGCGCAAGCAAACGCCGGGGCCCACCCCTGCCCCGCTGCCGATTGATGCGGGGCCGGTCCGTTCCTAAGCTGCGCCTCGGGACAGGCGTGGACGGATCATGGGCGGCGCAAAGCAACTCTTGCTGGTGGACGACGATCCGGACCTGCGCGAACATATCTCGGCCTATCTGAGGGCCAACGGCTTCGAGGTGCATCTGGCCGAGCACGGCAGGGCCATGGAAACGGTGCTCGCGCGCGAGCACATCGACCTGATCGTGCTCGATCTGACCATGCCGGGGGAGAGCGGCCTGTCGATCTGCCGCCGCCTCGCCGACAACGGCGGGCCGCCGATCATCATGGCCAGCGCCGCCGGCGAGGAGATCGACCGGGTGCTGGGCCTGGAGCTGGGCGCCGACGACTATCTGCCCAAGCCCTTCAGCCCGCGGGAGCTCCTGGCCCGTGTCCGCGCCGTGCTGCGCCGTCAGGAGGAGGTCAAGGCCGCCCCCGCCACCCGTGGCAAAGGCTACGCCTTCGCTGGCTTCCATTTCGATCCGTCGCGCCACCAGCTTCGCGCGGCGTCCGGGACGGTGGTGCTGCTGACCGCCGGCGAATCGGCCCTGCTGGGCGCCTTCCTGGCCAACCCCCAGCGCATCCTGTCGCGGGACCAGCTCGCCGAGGCCAGCGGGGCGGAGAGCAGCGACGAAAGCCGGGCGGTCGACCTGCACATCAGCCGGCTGCGCCGAAAGCTGCACGGCCACGGCGACACTGAGCTGATCCGCACCCAGCGCGGCCTCGGCTACATGCTGGACTGCAAGGTCTCGCGGGCCTGACGGGCTACCCGACAGCCGCGCTCAATCGCTTGGTGACCATGTCGCCGCCGCGGCGGACGCCGATGTGGTCGATCAGACCGTCCTTCAGCCTGTAGTCCACGAACACGCGCCCCTCGATGTAGTCGCCCTTGCGCAGCGCCCCGACCACGAAGTCCGGCGCGTCCTCGATGGCGGTGAAGCGGGTGGTGGCGTCCAGGGCGATGGTCTCGTCGGTGGCTTCGACGCTGTGCACGGTCAGGTGCTCGCGCACCTTGGCGAACATCGGCCGGTAGAAGCCGACGATGCCGTCTCGCCCCCGGATCGGGGGGACCGACCCCAACTCCAGCACCACGTCGTCGGTATAGTGGCGTGGGAAGACCTCGAAGTCCGCGTTCGAGAAGGCGCGGGTGTAGGCGTAGAAGGCCTGACGCTGCTCCAGGCTGGCGCCGAGACGGGCCTCGGGCTTGCTCACGCCGACGTTGGGCGCCCAGGTCGAGGCCTTCAGTTCCGCCACCTTGCCGCCCCGGGTCTTGTAGAGGCAGAAGAACTTCACCGTCAGGAACTCGCCGGCCTTCAGCGGGCCAAACACATAGTCCGGCTGGTCGCGGGTGGCGGTGAAGTCCATGTCGATCTCGGCGAAGATGCGGTCGCCCTCCTCCAGCACCGTCTTCGGCCGCATGGTCTCGACGATGCCGTCGTGGGCCCAGTTCAGGAACTCCATCATGCCGGCGTGGCCGCGCAGCACCCGGCCGCCGCTCTGCATCACGCAATCTTCGGTCCAGAAGTCCCGCAGCAGGGCCGCGTCGTCATAACGGTTGAAGGCGTCCATATAGTCGATGAAGCGCATCGTCATTCCCCTCGAACCAGGCCGGAAGGTTTGAGCAGCGCGGCGTCCTGCCAACTGCCGTGGTAGGCGGGCTTCATCCGAAACGGCAGCTTGATCACCGCGATCGGACCCTTGGCCACGTGGGTCGCCTCAAACAGATTGACCTCGGTCAGCATGGTCTTGGCGTCGGTCAGGGCCTGGATGATCCAGCCGTCGCCCTCGGGCGCATTAGGGCTGCGGGGGATGAAGCAGGGCTCCTGCACGGGGCGGTGCGGCGGCTCCTCCCAGCTTTCGGTCACCCCGGTCTGCAGGTCGACATGGCCGAGGGCGTTGCGCGTGCCGAAGAAGCCCATCATCCAGCCGTGACGGTAGGGCCGCATCTGATAGCGGTCGTCGTTGCGGGGAAACTCCCCGGTGAAGTCGCTGAGGGTGGTGCTGTCGAAGCCCTCCTGATTGGACTCCATGTCGACGGTCCAGCGGGTCAGCTTCACGTCCACGCCGGACGGGTCCCACGGCTTGCCGGTCTCGTGGAAGAAGGGGAACAGGTTGCCCGTGGAGCGGCACAGGTCGATGTGGACCTTCGGCCCCTCGTTCCAGGCGTTCATCACATGGCTGACGAACTGGTTGGGCTGGCGGAACCAGCGGATGTCGCCTTTGCCCCAGCGGGGCAGCACCCCCATGTAGGCGTCCTCGTTGGGGTCCCACACGTAGTGGGGTAGGCCGGCCTTCAGCCCCTCGTCCCCAGCGCCCTTGATGGGGACGCAGGGAAAAACGATGTAGTCGCGGGTCACGCCGCAGTCGTGCTGCATCTCGTAGTAGGGCAGCTCGAACCAGGCCTGATGAACCACCTTTCCTTCAGGGCTGACCTCGAAATAGACCACGTCGCGGCTGAAATCGCCCTTGGCGGCGAAGCCGAAGCCGACGAGGCCGCCGGTCTCCGGGTCCAACTTGCAGTGGGCCGAGCAGGTGGGGCCGGGCAAGGTCCCGTGGAAATCCCAATTGCCGATGGTCTCCAGGGTCACCGGGTCCATCGCCACGGGGGGGCTGTCTTCGCGCAGGGCCAGCAGCACGCCGTCGAACCAGATGACGTTGGTGTTGGCCAGGTTGCGGTTCATCCCCGCCACGCTCTCGTCGTCGGTCCACTTGTTGCGGTAGCGGCCAAACAGGGCCTTGCCCGCCGCCCGCTCGGCCTTGAAGCGGTCGGTCTGGACGTAGCGGGATTTCAGATCGACCTTGCCGTCATGGATTCGGAACTGAGACACCAGACCGTCGGCGTTGAACGGGACATCGTTGTGGAAGCGCGGCGGGAACTGGTGGTCGGCGGCCACCCGGGTGAAGGCGCCGTCGATCTCGCGCGGGATCTCCCCCACCACTTCCAGGTTCCTGATGTCGACCTCGAGCCGGGACGGGGCGTTGACCCCGGCGAACATCGGCAGGTTGGGGAAAGCCGTCATAAGCGCCTCCGTCGCATGCGCGCGGACTGGCGGCGGGACCGCTCCGCGTTCTGGATTGCCCCGATGATCCGCCTCAAACGAGATTGCTGTCAAGACAGCAATCTGGGAGCCTACCGCCTGTGACCGAGGACGACGCGAAACACAGGTCGATGGAAGACCTTGTCGCGGTGCGGCTGGTGCGCATCGCCGAGGTGGTGGCGCGGCTGGCGGCGCGCACCATCGAGACCCGTTTCGGGCTGCGCAACACCGACCTCAGGATCATGAACATGCTCGACCGCACCAACGGGGTGACGGTGAACGAGATCGCCCGGCGCGCCCATATCGACAGCGCCTGGATCAGCCGCTCCATCCGGCACCTGGAGTCCACCGGCGTGGTGGCCCGGCGGGCCGATCCGAAAGACTCGCGGCTGAAGGTGGTCGCCCTGACCGACAAGGGCCGCAAGCTGCTGGACGAGGTGCGCCCCATCGCCCTGACCCGCGAGGCGCAGATGCTGGATGGGATCGACGGGGCGCCCTTCAAGGCCGAACTCGACCGTCTGCTGGCCAACGCCGAGGCGATGCTGGCGGCAAGCGACGGGGGCGACTGACTGCCGAAGAGCCCGGACTTAGCCGGCTCCCCTGCCCCCTACGATCTGGATCCCGGCTGTCGCCGGGACGCACCGTATGAAATTACCGCGTCGCCACCGTCTTGCCGGCCGCAGGCTTGGCCGGCGCGGCGACCTTTGATGGTGGCGCGGCGGCGGCCGGCGGCGGGCGCAGTTCGGCGATCAGCTTGCCGGACTCGGGGTTGATCTCGACGATCTGGGCCCGCACCTGCCACGACGGTCCCTTGGCGGCATCGGCGGCCGACTTGCCATCGTTGTTGACGGCGTACGGGTCGGCGCCCGCCTCGATCAGGGTGCGCACCACGTCGTTATAGCCCCGCAGCACCGCCCCCATCAGGGCGTTGTTGCCACGGTCGTCGCGGGCCTTCACGTCGGCGCCGCCGGCGATCAGCGCCTTCACGGTGGCCAGGGCCTGGGCCTCGGTCTTGTACTTGCCGCGGGTGTCGTTCGGCTGGTTGTTGAGGCCGGCCGCCGCCATCAGGGGGGTTATGCCGCCGATCTGGTCGCGCCAGGCGCGGGCCACCGGCAGGTCGACGCGGGCGCCGGCCTTCAGCAGCAGCTCCACCGCCTCGGTGTCGCCGGCGCGGGCCGCGCGCAGCAGAGGCGTCGCGCCGGTGTTGTACATCAGGTCCCCGCCCCGGTCGGAGCCCTTGTCCCGGAACGGCGGGGCGAACTTGAGCTGGGCGTTGGGGTTGGCCCCGGCCGCCAGCAGCTGTTTGATCAGGTCGAGGCTGGTGGTGTCGTCGAGGGAGGGCCGGTCCGCTCGGCCGCCTACGGGAATGACGTTGTAGTCCACCGCGGCCCACAGAGGCGTGCGGCCCCAGAAGTCCCACTTGTTCACGTCGGCGCCCGACTTGATCAGATAGGACGCGAGGTCGTAGTGGGCGTTCCACAGCGACAGGAACAGGGGCGCGACCCCGTCGGGGTCGTAGGCGTTCACCTTGGCGCCGGCGTCGATCAGGGCCTTGGCGCAGTCGAGGCAGCCTTCGCGCGCCGCGAACATCAGCGGCGTCATGCCCCCGGACGGGTCGTACCTCACCCGCGGCTCGGGGGAGACGCGGACGTCGTTGAAGTGCACGCGGCTGACCGCGTTGACATCGGCGCCCTTGGCGATGAGCAGCTTGACCATGTCCGGCTGACGCTGCTCGGACGCCCACATCAGGGCCGACTGCTGTTCGTAATTCTCGACGGCGTTGACCTTGGCCCCGCGGTCGATCAGCAGCTTGGCCGCGTCCAGGTTGGCGGTGCGGGCGACGACCATCAGGCTGGTCTGGCCCTCGGGCGAAGGGCTGTCGACATCGGCCCCGGCGTCCAGCAGGGCCTTCAGCATCGCGACATTGCCGTTGACGGCCGCTTCCCGCATGGGGGTCGCGCCGAACATGTTGGCCTTCTTCACGTCGGCGCCGGCGCCGATCAGAGCCTTGGCGAGGTCGAGGTCGTCGTTGTGTACGGCCCACAGCAGGGCGGTGGAGCCGTCCTCCGGCGTCGCCTGATTCACGTCCGCCTTGCGGGCGATTTCCTTCAGCACGGTGGCGCGGTCGCCGGACTGGGCGGCCTCCACCAAGCTGGGCGCAGCCGGGGCGGGCGCGGCCCAGGCGGTCTGCGAAACGGCGAGGGCCAGGGCGGCCCCGGCGAACCAGGCGGCCTTCATCCTCAGAGCTCCGTGATCATGCCGGTGCTGTCGCCGACCTTGTCGACCTTCACGCCGGACCGGTCGAGCACGGTGTGCAGCAGATTGGCCAGCGGCGTGTGCTCCGGCATCTTGATGTGCTGGTTGCCCTTGAGGTTCCCGCGCCCGCCGCCGATCACCGCGGACGGCAACGGATAGTGGTTGTGCTGGTTCGAATTGCTCATGTTCGAGCCGTACAGGATGATGGTGTTGTCCAGCACCGACTTCTCCCCGTCCGGCATCGCCGCCAGCTTGTCGAGGAACTTGGCCAGCACCGCCGAGTGGTACGTCTGGATCTTGGACAGCCGCGCCATCTTCTCGGGATTTTCCTGGTGGTGCGACAGGGGGTGGAACGCCTCGTTGATGCCCACCCAGGGGTAGGTCTGGGCGCTGCCCTCGTTGGCGCACATCATGTTGACCACCCGGGTCAGGTCGCCCTGGTAGGCGAGCGCCAGGATGTCGAACAACATGTTGATCTGCTTGTCGAAGTCCGGGATCACCCCGGTCGGCACGTTGGGCAGCTTCAGGGCCGAGAGGTCCTGCCCTTCTTTCTTCTTCACCTGCATCTCGATCTCACGGACGGAGTCGAGATAGTTGCCCACCATGGCCCGGTCCTCGGCGCCGAGGGTGGCCCGCAGCGCCGTGGTCTCCTCATGCACCAGATCCAGCAGGCTGCCGTACTGGCTGGAGGCGATGTTGCGTTCCTCCGGCGTGTCGCCCACCCCGAACAGCCGGTAGAACAGCTTGCGCGGATTGTTCTCCATCGGCAGGGGCTGGGTCGGCGAGCGGAACGAGATGGTCGAGCCGTAGCTGCAGCCATAGTTGCGGTCGCAGCCGTTGCCGCTGGTGCTGCCGGGCTCCGTGCAGGCCTCGATCGAGGGGAAGGTGGTGTCGGCGCTGAGCACCTTGGCGGCCATCTGGTCGATGGTCACACCGCCGTAGGGGCTGTGGGTCTCGCGCGGGCGCACGCAGGACAGCCAGGTGCCGGAGGTGATGGCGTGCACCGCCGGGCTGTTGGCGTTCTTGTTGTCCAGGTTGCTGATGACAGACATCTGCGACCGGTACTTTTCCAGCGGCTTGAGGATGGGCGACATCTCGAAGTCGCGCCCCTCGGTCTTGGGGGTCCACAGGTCCATCACCGCGCCGTGCGGGAAGTAGACGAAGCCGAGGCGCGACTTGCCGGCCGCCGCGGTCTGGGCCAGGGCGGTCGCCGCCGGCACCATGGCCGACAGAAACGGAAGAGCCACGGCCACGCCGCCGCCGCCCCGCAACACCGCCCGCCGCGAAAGATGCTTTTTGGTGATGAGATTCAACGCTCTCTCTCCCTAACCGTCTTTCAGGCTCAGCGCGCCGCGGAGGCGACGTTGGTCGGCGTGGCCGCCACCTTCGTCGGCGTATCCGGACCCGGAACCTTGGATTTCCTGAACTGATCGCTGTGGACGATGCCCATCACGATGGTCGAGAACTTGTAGTTGTCCTTCTCCGCGTCGCGCACGATGGCGCGAACGGTCGGCATATCGCGATACTCCATCATCCGGCCGACGCCGAAGGTCATCAGCTTCTGGGTGAAGGTGCGGACGAACTGCTCCGGCCGCTTGACGATCTGGCTGCGCAGGTCGGTCACGCCGTTCATCTTGTCGCCGTTGACCATGGTGGCCGAGGCGTCGATCACCTCGCTGGCCATCCGGTCCTTCTTGCGCCAGGCGCCGATGGCGTCGAAGTTCTCAAGGCTCAGGCCCAGCGGGTCCATCACCCCGTGGCAGGCGTTGCAGGTGGCGTTGGAGCGGTGGATCTCCAGCAGCGCTCGCACCGTCAGGGCCTTCTGGCCTGGCACGTTGTCGGCGATCCCGCCCACGGACGGCGGCGGCGGGGTCGGCGGGGTGCCGAAGATGTTCTCCAGCAGCCAGGCGCCGCGGATCACCGGGGCGGTGCGGTTCGGGTAGGAGGTGGCCATCAGCACCCCGCCCTTGCCCAGCAGGCCGAAGCGGTTGGGGTCGGTCAACTCGACCTCGCGGAACCTGTTCCCGACCACGTTGGGGATGCCATAGTGGCGCGCCAGCCGTTCGTTGACGAAGGTGTGGCGGGCGGTGAGCAGCTCCATCACGCTGTGGTCTTCACGCAGCACGCTGTCCATGAACAGCCGCATCTCCTCGCGGAAGGCGGCGCGCAAGGGAGCGTCGAACTCCGGGAAGATGGTCGGGTCGGGCTCCATCGTCGCCAGGGCGCCGAGCTGCAGCCACTGGAAGCCAAAGTTGGTCACCAGCGATTCGGCCCGCGGGTCCGCCAGCATCCGGCGCACCTGGGCGTCCAGAACCTTGGGCTGGCTGAGCTTCTTCTGCTCGGCGAGCTTGAGGAGCTGCTCGTCGGGGATGCTGCTCCACAGGAAGAAGGACAGGCGGGACGCCAGGTCGATGTCGTTGATCGCATAGACCGAATTGGCGGTGGCGCCCTTGGGCGGCGTAGTGGCCCGGTACAGGAACTTGGGGCTGACCAGGATGGCCATCAGGCCTTCCTGCACCCCGGCGTCGAACCCGCCGATCTTGTAGCCCTTGGCGTAGAAGCGCATCGGCGCGGCCATGTCGGCCTCGGTCAGCGGCCGGCGGAAGGCCCGGTGCGCCACCTTGGCGAGGATCTTCTTGGCGCAGGCTTCTTCCTGCGACGCCTTGGTCGGGCGGCAGATGAAGATGGCGTTGCGGCTCGGGGACTGGCCGACCTTCACCGGGTTGATCGGGCCGGAGATGTCGAGATTGACCACGGTCGGGCCGGCGATGCCGGAGGACGGCCCGGCGATGGGCGACAACTGCTGCAGGGGCGCGAGGAAGGTGCTCGCCACATAGGCCGCGCCGATCTTATGCGCGCCGCCGGTCACGTGCAGCTTCACCGTGGTCTTGCGGCCACGGAAGGAGCCGATCGGCGCCTTGGGATCAGGCTTCTCGTCGGCCTTGGCGGAATCGTAGACGATCTTGCCGTCGATCACCGCCAGGAAGCGATCGTCGCGGATCGGGTCGTCATAGGGGTTGGCGACCGAGCCGGTGAAGGTCAGCTCATAGTCCCCGTCCGCAGGGAACACATAGTCGGTGACCATGCCCCCGCGCGTGCCCAGCGGCAGCCCCGGGATGTAGGCGTTCTGGTTGACCCCAGCCGGCGGCTTCAGGCTGACGATCGAAGGCTTCATCCTGAGGTCGCCCACCGCCTCGATGGCGACGGTGCGGGCCGCAGATATGTACTGGTCGAGGAAGCTGGGCGAGACCTGCAGCACGTCGGCGAGGTTGTCGAAGCCGTCCGAGGTGTCGTCCTGCGGGAGCAGGGCCTCGGGATTGACGTCGAGGTCGAACAGGTCGCGCACCGCGTTCGCATATTCCTTGCGGTTCAGCCGGTGCAGGGCGACGTGGCCGGGGTCGGGGTTCTTGGCGCCGGCCGCGTCGAGGTGGGCCTCCATCCAGTCGACGAACTTGCCGGTGGTGGTGTCGTCCGGCCGCGGCATGCCCGGCGGCGGCATCATCCGCCCGCGCAGCTTGCGCACCACCCGCTCCAGCTTGGCGGCGCCTTCGCCCTCGGCGTTGAAGTCGAGGTCGTGCAGGGTCAGCCCGCCGGACGCCATGCGGCCGTTGTGGCAGGAGACACAATAGCGGGTGATCAGGGCCTTGTACTGAGCCTGCTCGTCGACCGGCCCGGCGGCGACCTTGGTCGCCCCGGCGGCGGGCGCAGGCGGGGCGGCGGCGTCGCCAGCCGCGGCGGCCAGAACCACGCTGGAAGCGGTGAGAAGGAGAGCCGAACCGATAATCGCAGGCGCGAGACGCATCTTCCCTACCCTAAATCGCTTTGAACTGGCGTGCGTGACCCCAGAAGCTTCTGAACGCGAGCGTCAGGAACTGGGTGGGGTCGCCCCGCTCCGCCACATAGTCGGCCGCCGGCGCTGACTGCAGCACCTGGGCGATGCCGAACCCGCTTTCCATGCAGGTCTGCAGCTTGCCCATGATGGAAACATACATGGCGCGCTGCTTTTCGAGATCAACCTTGGTCAGCAGCGGGCCATCGGCCGGCACGATCACCGTCTTGTCGTCGGCGAGCTTTATCAGCGTCTCGAGGCCCCGGACGTGCCCCCCGAGGAACCCGCCCGTCGCCGTGTCGATCACCGGCCAGCCGCGGCCAGCCACGGCCGAGCCGGCGACGACGACATTGGCCTTACGGAAGAAGACGTAGATATCCCCATCGGTATGGGCCTGCAGCAGGTAGCCGGTCTCGATCTTCTCCGGCCCGTCGGCCAGGGTGTCGACGGTGTAGAAGGTCTTGGTCGGGCGGGCGATGGGGGCCCGCGGCGGATAGACCTTGTTCTCCCAGCGGGCGTCGATCTCGGTCCCCATCCACAGCTTGGTGTTCTCGTGGGAGACGATTCGCGCCCCCGCGGCGCCCAGCTTGTCGTTGGCGCCGGTCTGCTCCAGCCGCCAGCAGGTGTTGAACAGGGTGGCGACCTTCTTGGCCTTGGTGCGAGCGAGGGCCTGGGCCACCACCTCGTCGGCGCGGGCGGCGAGGCCCCCGTCGACCATCACCGCCCCTTCGGGCGAGGCGGCGCACACCACATTGGTTCCCGCGCCGGAGATCAGGGTCAAACCGCCCGGCAGATCGCTCACGCCGAGGGCCTCGGCGGCGCGCACCTGACCGGCGCGCGCGAGCGGCGCGATCGCGGCGGCGCCCGCGGCGAAACGCAGGAGCGTGCGCCGGTCGAACAACGCACCCCTGGCTTTTTCATCAACGCTGTCAAATTCGATCATCGGAAATGACTACTCTGCGACCCATTTGGTTGCAAGCTACGCATCTTACCACAGTGACGCGCCATCGCTTGTGACAAAGCCTATCACATTTGCCCTATCAGCGCTCGGCTCCGGACTTTTACGGAGGCCGAATTTGACGCCCAGGCCAGAACCCGCGCCAACAGCGCTACAGCTTCAAGTGGACGCCGGTTGAAGCGCCCATCGCGCTCTAAACTTATGACTCTAGAGCACGATTCAGCGATCGGGCGATTCCGCCTGATCCCATCTTGCTACGAGGAAACCATAGGCCATCCGGCGAACCAAACCCGCCCCGGCCCGTTTGAGCAGCCTCCCCCACATTGCTGCAGATCCCTTATGGCCACCCCGACTCCCGACCCTGTCGCCCCCTTTTTCCAGATGGCCGGCATGGCTTTTTCCGGCGACCAGGTGATGCTGCGCAACCTCGCGGGGGTGCTGGGCGCCTTTTCGGTGAGGATCCTGGTCGCGGGACTGATTCTGGCCGTCACGCTCTGGGCCTCGGGCAGGTTGGCTGCCTTCGCCCAGCAGGGCCTTGAGAAGATCCACCGCCAGCACGGCCCCGACCGGACTCTGGGCGCCTTCATCGCGGCGCTGGTCAGGTACATCGTGGTGGCGATCGGCCTGATCGCAGTGCTGCAGCAGCTCGGAGTGCAGACCACGTCGGTGCTGGCCGTCCTGGGCGCCGCGTCCCTGGCGATCGGCCTCGCCCTCCAGGGGACCCTCGGCAATGTCGCCGCAGGGGTGATGATCCTGCTTCTACGCCCCTATCGGGTCGGGGACAGTGTGGAGTTGAACGGCCGCCAGGGCAGGGTGGCCAGCATGGACCTCTTCAACACGAAGGTGATCGATTACAACGGTCTGACCGTCTACCTGCCCAACGGCAAGGTGTTTGGCGACATGATCGTCAACCTGTCCCAGGCCGGACGGCGGCGCATCGACCTGTCCTTCGGGGTCGATTACGAGGACGACCTGGATCTCGCGTTGGCCCTGCTGACGGAGCTGGCGGCCGCCGATCCCCGCGTCCTCAAGACGCCCGCGCCGTGGGCGCGGGTCACCGGGCTGGCGGACAGCTCGGTGACGGTGACCCTGCGCTGCTGGGCGACCCCGGAGGACTGGGGCGACCTCGGCCCTGACCTGATCAAGCGTGTGAAGGAGACCTTCGAGGCCCGCGGCCTCAGCTTCCCCTACCCGCATCAAGTGGCGATCGAGCGCACGCCCGACGTCCAACGCCCCGCCGCCTGACGCCACCGGGCTTCGAGGCGTCGTCATAGAATTTGCCTGCGCGCATGGCAGGATTTGACTATGCTGCGCGCGTCGCGCGGGGCGACGCTAGAGGGCCGGTGATGAGCGTAGTCCTGACGGTGAACGGCCGGAAGGCCGAGGTGAACGCAGCGCCGGAGACGCCGCTGCTTTGGGTGCTGCGCGACGAGCTGGAGCTCACCGGCACCAAGTTCGGCTGCGGCATCGCCCAGTGCGGGGCCTGCACCGTCCACCTGGACGGTCAGCCGACCCGGTCCTGCATCACGCCGCTCTCTGCGGTGGGCGCTCGGGCGGTCACCACCATCGAAGGGCTGGGCGACAATCATCCGCTGCAGAAGGCCTGGATCGCCGCCGACGTGCCCCAGTGCGGCTACTGCCAGTCGGGTCAGATCATGAGCGCCGCCGCTCTGATCAAGGCCAAGCCCGAGCCCACCGACGCCGATATCGACGGCGCCATGCGGGGCAACATCTGCCGCTGTGGTACCTACCAGCGCATCCGCGCGGCCATCAAGGCCGGCGCCCAGATGGCCAAGGCATAGGGAGCCGCCGCCATGAACGCCCCCGTCAAACCCCTCGGCCGCAAATCCCCCAGCCGCCGTGGCTTCATCCTCGGCGCCTCCTTCACCGGCGGCGCCCTCCTGATCGGCCGCGTGCCGGCAGCGCAGGCGGCCATGCCCGCCGGGCCGCCCCCGGGGCCGCCGATCAACCCGCTGGCCGCCTTCATCAAAATCGCGCCGAACGGCGACGTCACCGTCGTCAGCAAGTTCCTGGAGATGGGCCAGGGCTCGCACGCAGGCGTCGCCGCCATGATCTGCGAGGAGCTGGACGCCGACTGGTCCAAGGTCCGCTTCGAGCACGCCCCCAACAACGCCAAGCTCTACGCCAATTCCCTGTTCCACATGCAGGGCACGGGGGGATCGAGCTCCATCGCCAGCTCCCACAAGGAGATGCGCGAGGCGGGCGCCTCGGCCCGCCACATGTTCGTTCAGGCCGCCGCCCAGCGCTGGAACGTGGCCGCAAGCGAGATTACGGTGAAGAATGGCGTGGTCAGCCACCCTTCCGGAAAATCGGCGGGCTTCGGCGACCTACTGGCCGACGCCGCCAAGGTGCCCCTGCCCGCCGCGCCGAAACTGAAGGACCCCAAGGACTTCACCCTGATCGGCGCCCCTCGGGCTCGGCGCAAGGACTGCGGCTCCAAGTCCACGGGCCGCGCCCGCTACACCCTGGACGTCCAGGCCAAGGGCATGCTGGTGGCCGTGGTCGCCCATTCCCCTCGCTTCGGCGGGGTGGTGAAGAGCTTTGACGACGCCGAGGCGCGCAAGGTCCCCGGGGTGGCGGCGGTGGTGCAGGTCCCGAGCGGCGTCGCCGTGCTGGCCGACAACACCTACGCCGCCCGCAAGGGCCGCGACGCCCTGAAGGTGACCTGGGACGACGCCAAGGCCGAGATGCGCTCATCGGACCAGATCACGGCCGACTATCGCAAGATCGCCGCCGGCCAGGGCGGGGTCGAGGGCGTTCCCTTCGAGAACAAGGGGACCATCGCCGGCGCCTTCGACGGGGAGCTGTTCGAGGCGACCTACGACTTCCCCTACCTCGCCCATGCGGCGATGGAGCCTATGAACTGCGTCGCCGAACTCAAGGACGGCAAGCTGAAGCTGACCTACGGCTGCCAGGCCCAGGGTTGGGACACGCCGATGGCCGGCCAGGCGCTGGGCGTCGCCCCCGAGAGCATCGAGGTTGAGAGCGTGTTCGCCGGAGGCTCCTTCGGCCGCCGGGGCTCCCCCTCGGGCGACTATGTGGTGGAGTGCGTGGATATCGCGCGCAACGTCGCCGCCAAGGTCCCCGCCCTCGCCGGCCGGCCGGTCAAGCTGGTCTGGACCCGCGAGGACGACATGGGCGCGGGCAAGTTCCGCCCCCTCGTCCACCACGCCGTAGCGGTCAAGGTCGGCAAGGACGGCTATCCCACGGCATGGCGCCACAGGGTGGTCGGCCAGCCGCTGATGCTGTTCCCCGGCGCCAAGTTCGACGGCGGCACGGTGGAGGGCGTGCTCGGCTCGCCCTACCTGAAGGCGACGCCCGTGGTGGACACCCTCGCCTTCGCCCCCGTCTCGCCCGTGCCGGTGCATTTTTGGCGCTCGGTGGGCGCAAGCCACACCGGCATGGTGATGGAGCACACCATCGACCAATTGGCTCATCGGGCGAAGAAGGACCCGGCCGAATACCGCCGCGAACTCTACAAGCGCGCCGGGGCCGACCGGCACCTGAAGGTGCTCGATCTCGTGCTGGCCAGATCAGACTGGGGCAAGCCAGCGCCCGCGGGGACCGCCCGCGCCATCGCCGTGTTCGAATGTTTCGGCACCGTGGTGGGCCAGGTCGCCGACGTGACGATCAAGAACGGCGTGCCCAGGGTCGGCAAGGTGGTGTGCGCGGTGGACTGCGGCATGGCCATCACCCCCGACCAGATCGCGGCCCAGATGGAGGGCGGGGTCTGCTACGGCCTCTCCGCCGCCCTGTTCGGCAAAACCACCCTGAAGAACGGCCTGCTCGAACAGAAGAACTTCAACACCTACCGCGTGCTGCGGATGGACGAAGCGCCGATGGTGGAGACCCACATCCTGCCCTCGACCAACCCGCCGTCGGGGGTGGGCGAACCGGGAGTGCCGCTGATGGCGCCGATTGTGGCCAGCGCCATCCTGCAACTCACCGGCAAGCCGACGTCCAGTCTGCCGTTCGTGGCGTAGGGGCTCAGACCCCGCCCAGGAAGTCGCGCTTGCTGAGGTCCACGCCGTTGTGGCGCAGGATCGCGTAGGCGGTGGTCAGGTGGAAGTAGACATTCGGCAGGACGAACAGGGTCAGATAGCCCTGCCCCTTGAAGTTCAGCACGTTGGGGCCGGCCTGCAGGCTGATGTCCCGGTCTTCCGAACCGTCGATCTGCTCGGCCGTGAAGCCGCCGATGATCTCGCGGGTCTTGGCGAGGCGGGCCTTCAGTTCATCGAAAGTGGTCTCGTTGTCCTCCATCCGCACCGGGTCGACCCCGGCGAGACGGGCGACGCCGCCCTTGGCCATGTCGGTGGCGATTTGAAGCTGGCGGGCGAAGGGGAACATGTCCGGGGCGAGACGGGCCTGGATGAACACCGACGGGTCGATTTTCTTGGCCTCGGCGTGGGCGGCGGCCTTGTCGAGGATCGCCTCGAAGGCGGACAGGCCATGCAGCAGAACCGGCACGGAGGCTTGGTACATCGACAAGGTCATCTGCGTTTCCTGAAGGGCTTCTTGTGAGTGGGTCGGAACGTCCGACGGGAGCCTTGTAGGCTCTCGCCGAAGCCATGCGAAGCGCCGAGCGCCTCAGCCCTGCGCGTCGATCCTGGCCCAGTCGCCGACGCGCAGAACCCCGGCGAGTTCCCGGAAACCGAATCCGGTCGGCGGTGTGTCGTCCCCGGCGCGAATCGCCTCGATCCCCGCCTGGATGGCGGCGGCGACGCGGATCAGGATGGCTGCCGGCAGCAGCACCCCCTGTACGCCGACGGACGTCAGTTCGGCGATCGTCGGCGCGTACCAGGGGGCGCCGACCACCACCACCGCCATGATCGGCGTCTTCACCGTGTCGCGCAGCCGCTTGTAGGCGTCGAGGTCGGGCAGGCCGGTGGCCAGCACTGCGTCCACCCCCAGCGCCTCGAACCGGCGGCAGCGGCGCAGGGCCTCGTCCAGGTTCGCCGCATGGGCCGCGTCGGTGCGGCCGATGATCATCATCTCATCGCCCCGGCGGGCGGCCAGGGCGGCCTTCAGTTTGGCGTCGATCTCCTCGGCCGGGATCACCGCCGGCGGCAGGCCCAGCACCGGCGGGAACACCAGATCCTCGAGGGCCAGGGCGCCCACCCCCATGGCCTCGAAGGTGCGGATAGTGCGGGTGACGGCCTTGACGTCGCCGAAGCCGTTCTCCCCGTCGACCATCACCGGCAGACGCGAGGCCTCCATGATCCGGCCCACGGCGTCGCGGTATTCGCCGAAGCTCTGCAGGCCGAGGTCCGGCAGCGCGAGCTGGGTGGCGGAAAGCGCGCTGCCCCCCACCCCGTAGGCGGGGAAACCCGCCGCTTCGATCATCCGCGCCGACAGGGCGTCGTGGGCGGAGGGCATCACCAGGGGGGCGTCGCCCCGCAGCAGGTCGCGCAGGGCGGCCATGGGTCAGACGATCCGGTCGAGCACTTGGATCTGCGGCGGGCCCATCAGCACGTCGGCGCCGCCCTGGCGCGCGTGCAGGTTCTTCATGTGGGCCTCCACCGCCGCTTCGTCGGCGTAGGTTTCGAGGGCGTAGTAGACCTCGGCGTCCTCGCGGCTGCGGCTGAGGGTGTATTGCAGGGTGCCCGGCTCCTTGGCCTTCACCTCTTTGGCCCAGGCCGCGAAGTCGGCTTCGAGTTCGGGGCCCATGCCGGGCTTGGCGCGCACGGTGGCGATCACGGTGATCATGGTTCGGTCTCTCCCTGACGCGCCCTCGGCGCGGGCGCTTTTACGGCGTTCTAGGCCGGCCAGACCCCACGGGCTTGGCCGTCCGCGCCAATAGCAGTCCTGATGCGACAAGTCGGCCGGCGTGTGAAGCGCCGGCCGACCCGTATGCATGATTGCGATGGCGCAGGGACCTAGAAGGTCTTCTTCACCGTGACCGCCCACTGCCGCGGCATGGCCGGCTGGCCAGTGGCGCTGCCGGACGGCCCAGAGAGGTCGAACAGGGTCTGGTAGTAGTATTTGTTGAACAGGTTGGTGACTTCGAACGAGATGTCGAGCCCTTCGACGGGGGGCTTCCAGCTCACCCGGCCGTTCGCCACGGTGTAGGACGGCAGCAGGTTGTAGGGGCCGTTCACCGCATTGGTGAACAGTTGGGCCTGATAGCTGACGTCAATCCGCGGGGTCAGTGAGCCGTAGGTGTCAAGCGGGATCTCGTACTGGACGCCGAAGCTCCACTTCCACTTAGGCGTGAAGGGGGCCTTCATGCCGAGCTGCACGCCGCCGGGCTGGGACGGCCCGCCGGCCGCGGGGTCGATGCGGGTGAACTCGAAGTCGATGTAGCTGACCGACCCATCGATGCTGAGGTGCTGGGTCGGGCGCGCTTCCAGTTCCAGCTCGGCGCCCTTCAGGTTGGCGTCGCCGGCGTTGGCCGGCAGGGCGCAGGGGCCCGGCCCGCCGAACTGCGGGCAGCTCAGCAGCGTGAGCTGGATGTCCTTGTACTTGTTGTAGAACACCGCCCCATTCAGACGCACCTTGCGATCGAACAGGGTGCTCTTGAAGCCGGCCTCATAGGCCGTGAGGGTTTCCGGCCCGAACGGCTGCACCTGCTGCACCACGAAGGGACGCGGATTGATGCCGCCGCCCTTGAAGCCGGTGGAGGTGGTCACATAAGTCATGAAGTTCGGCAGCCACTGGTAGTCCAAGCTGACCCGGTAGTCCCAGCGGTCGCCCGCGAAGTTCCCCTGCACCCCGTTGGTCGCCCCGAGGATCGGGTGCGGCGCGCCCGCCCGGTTAGTGCGCGAGAAGGTGTAGGACTTGTCTTCCTTGGTGTAGCGGATGCCACCGGTGACGTTCAGCTTGTCGGTGGCGTGCCACACGACGTGGGCGAAGCCGGCCTTGGTGTGAGCCTTCACCGGGTCGCCGCCGAAGAAGTCGAACAGCGGACCCGCGCCCGGCACGTAGAGCAGATATTGGTGGGTCGCGTAGAGGCTCTTCTGGCGGAAGTAGAAGCCGCCCACCGTATAGTCGATGGCCGAGCCGATATTCCCGTTCAGCCGAACTTCCTGGCTGAAGTTGAGGTTGCGCAGGCGATTTGCGCCTAGGCCCAGCGGTAGCGGCGAAGCGTCGTTGTCGTCCGCCCAGGAGCTGGTGTAGCTGCGATAGGAGCTGATGTACTTCAGCGCGAGGCTATCGTTGAACTTGTAGTCGATGGTCGCCGACGTGCCCCAGCCTTTGAACTTCTGCGCCGGGTCGGCGATGAACTCGTTCAGGCCCGGAGGCGAGGGAATGCGGAAGGTGGCGTAGGCGATGTACTGGCCGTCGGTCACGAACCGCGAGTCGTAGGGCACGCCGCCGAGCTGGACGTTCGGATTGGTCGTGTTGTTGGCGTAGCGGACGACGTTGGCCGCGGGATCCGACTTTTCGTCGGTCACGTCGGCGATGAGGTTGACCTCGAGCTTGTCGGTCGCCAGCCAGCGCACGGCCGCGCGGAAGGCGCTGTAGTTGCGTCCCCCCTCGGTGCCGAGCAGGCAGTCCTTGCTGGGGGCCAGGGTCGGGATGGTCGAGCCCGGATGGGTGCAGGCGTAGTCGAGCCGGTCGACATAGCCGTCATACTGCTTGTGCACGGCGGAGAGGCGCGCGAACAGCTTGTCGGGAACCAGCGGGAAGTTGACCCCGCCCCGCACTTCCATGCGGTCGAGGCTGCCGTAGGTGCCCTGGATGAAGCCGCCGGTGTCGGCATTGGGCTTCTTGGAATAGAGCTTCACCGCGCCGCCGATGGAGTTCTTGCCGGCGAGGGTGCCTTGCGGACCCCGCAGGATCTCCAGGCGATCGAGGTCCAGCAGGTCGAGGATCGAGCCCGTCAGGCTGGGATAGTAGACGTCGTCCACATAGAGGCCGACCCCCGGCTCCAGCGCAGGGTTGAAGTCGTACTGGCCGACGCCGCGGATCGAGGCGGCGAGCGACGGGCCGAAGGCGGTGCCCTGGGGCTTCAGGGTCACGTTGGGCGCCTGATTGGCGACCTGCTCCACGCTGGTCTGGCTGCGCTGTTCCAGCATGGCGGCGTTGACCGCGGTGATGGCGATCGGCGTCTGCTGAACGTTCTGTTCCCGGAACTGGGCGGTCACCACCACCTCGCCGACAGTGGCGCTGTCGCCGGTGTCCTGGGCGGCGGCGTGGCCAGACCAGGCGGTCAGAGCGGCCAGCGAGGCCGTGGCGGTTAACGCAATACGCGAAATACGGGCGACTCTCACCGTACCATCCTCCATCTTTGACCGCTTTTAGCGCAGCCCTTAGCGGTGGAAGGTGTCGATGAACCGGAGCGCCTTCTTGCGTTGGAGCGCCACGAGTTGTCTCTCAGCGACCTAAGCAGTTATTGAGGCGCAGCGATGCGTTTCGATCACACTCGGCGGACCGGCATCGAGCGCACCCCCCGCAGGGCGAAGAGATCCACCCGGGCGTCCAGCCGGTCGTCGGCCAGTCGCAGCTCGGGGAACCGACGCACCAGCGAGCCGATGGCGTGCATCCCCACCATCCGCGCCAGCATGTTGCCCACGCACACATGCGCCCCGTGCCCGAAGGCGAGGTGAGGGTTGGGCGAGCGCTCCAGGTTCAGCCGGTGCGGATCCTCGAACACCGCCGGATCGAAGTTGGCGGCGATCAGCACGGGGGCGACCATCTCGCCGGCCTTCACGGCATGGCCGCCGATCTCGATGTCGTCGAAGGAGATGCGCGGGTTGGCCACCAGCACCGGGCCGCAGACGCGGATCAGCTCCTCGAAGGCCTTGTTGTCGATGGACGGGTTGTCGATCAGCTTCCGGCGCTCGGCCGGGTTCTGCAGCAGGGCGCGCACGCCCATGGAGATCACGGTCTTGGTGGTGTCGCTGCCGCCGCCCAGCAGCACCAGGGTCATCACCACCACCTCGCGGGCGGTCATCCTGTCCCCGGCGCTGGTGTCGGTGGCCAGGAAGGCGCTGATCAGGTCGGTCTTCGGCTCGCGCCGGCGCTCGTCGATCACCCGGGCGAGGTAGGCCTCCAGCTTGTTCACCGACACGTCGACTTCGGCCAGCAGTTCGTCGGTGGGCGGGATGGGCGACAGCAGGCGGAACTGATCGGCGAGCCAGGCGCCGAACTGCTCGTGGTCCTCCCGCGGCACCCCCAGCATCTCGCAGATGACGGTGTTGGGGATGCGGGCGGCATAGTCGGCCACCACGTCGAACGTCTCCCGCTGCGCCAGTTCGTCCAGCACCTCAGCCGTCAGGGCGTGCAGATACTGGCGCATCTTCTCCACCACGGGGCGCGACAGGCCTTGCGAGGCCAGGAAGCGCAGTCGGGTGTGCTCCGGCGCGTCCATGCCGGTGAGGTTCTCCCCCAGCATCCGTAGCGCGCTGCTGGTCTCATAGCGGGGATCGAGCTTCAGGCGTCCGCCCTGGCCGAACCGGTCCGAACGGAGCACGCGGTTACAATGCTCCCACCCCGTCAGGTACCACATGCCGGTGTCGGCATCCTTGAACACCGGCGCGAGGTCGCGCAGGCGGTCGTAGTAAGGGTGGGGGTCGCGCCGTACCGCCTCGGTCTGCAGCATCCGCACGATCGCCTGCGGATCGTCCGGAACCGGGCCGATTTCACCGTCCAACATGGGGGTCCTCCTCAGCGCGAGCCTGGCCTCGGCCAGCGCGCGGCGTCTTGCTTCAAGGTGTCTGGACTTGGCCGACCGCGACCGGCGTATCGTCCCCTACCCCCCGCTTCAGAGTCAGGGGCAGCAGGGTGACGGCGACGCCGCAGATCAGCATCGGCAGGGTCAGCACCGCCAGCACCATGCCGGCTGGCATATTGCCCAGCAGGGCCGCAGCCACCGTCGGCCCGGCGATGGAGCCCACCCGTCCGGCCGCGCTGACCCAGCCGAGGCCGGTCGCCCGGATCGAGGCCGGATAATAGGAGGCCGACAAGGAGGTCAGGGTGAACTGGCCGCCGAAGCAGCCCGCCCCCGTCACCGCCAGCAATATGCCCCAGATCTCCAGGGTCGGCGGAACCAGGGGGAAGATGGCGAGGGCCGCCGCCGCCGCGAAATAGCCGATGGCGAGGGTCAGCACCGGCCGTCCCCGGTCCGCCGCCCACGACAGGGCGAGACCGCCGACGATCCCGCCGATGGAGGCGATGATGCTCGACCGCTGCGCCAGCTCCAGCGACCAGCCGGCCGACCGCATCAGGGTCGGCAGCCAACTGACGATCACATAGTTGACGAACAGGTTCATCGACACGACCGCCCAGACCAGCAGGGTCCGCGCCCGGTAGGTCGGCGACAGCAGGGTGGTCACCGACTGGCGCACGGCGGCGTTGACCCGCACCCGCAGGCGCGAGGAATCCACCGTCGGGGCAAGGCGGCGGAGCACCGCGGCGATGCGCGGATCGGACGGGCGCTTGCGCACCATATGCACCAGCGATTCCGGCAGCCCCGTCCACAGCAGGGCCGCCGCAGCCACGGGCAGCACGCCGCCGGCGGCGAAGATGCCCCGCCAGCCGAACGGCGCGCTTATCAGCGGCGCGATGAAGGCCGCGCTCATAGCCCCGACCCCGATGGTGCAGGCCATCAGGGTGATCATGGCCGCGCGCCTGCGCCGGGGCGCATATTCGGCGATCATGGCCGCGGCCACCGGCACGCAGGCGCCGATGCCGAGGCCGGTCAGCACCCGCCAGGCGGTCAGGTCGTAGATCCCCTGCGAGAGGGCCGCGCCCAGGGAGCTCAGCCCCACCAGCAGCATCACCCCGACGAGCAGCGGCTTGCGCCCCCACCGGTCCGCCAGGGGCGCCAGCAGGATGGCCCCCGCCGCCATCCCCGCTAGGGTGCCGGTGATGGCGGGCACGAACGACCTGGGCGAGACCCCCGCCTGTTCCGCCATGCTGGGCAGGGCGAGGGACAGGGCCTGGATATCGTAGCCGTCGAGGACGGCGGCCAGCGCGCAAAGGGCCACCACCCGCACCTGCAGCCCGGTGACGGGCGCCTCGTCGATCAGGGTTTCGACCTCGATCCCGTCGCCCGCCATTTCCGTTTCCCCCGTCAACCCGCGAACCTTGGCTCCGGACGCCCGCGGGCGCCAAGCCCGTCGATCACGAACAGCCCCCCGCCATGCGGCTCGGCCGGGCGGCCGGCGATGGCGGGGTCGATAGAGGTGACGAACAGCCGGTCGAGGCTCTCGCCCCCGAACATGACGCTGGCGACCATGTTGCAGGGCACGTCGACGGTGCGGTCGAGGCGGCCGTCGGGCAGATAGCAGGCGATCTTGCCGCCGGTGCAGACCGCCACCCAGTAGCGGCCATCCGCGTCCACCGTGGCGCCGTCCGGGAAGCCCCCGAGATCGCCGGTGTTCACGAAGGGACGCTTGCCGGCCACCGCGCCGGTGGCCACGTCGTAGTCATAGGCGAAGGCAGTCCCCTGGCGACTGTCGGAGAAATAGAAGGTCCCGCCGTCGGGGCTCCAGCATGGCCCGTTGGGGATGCCGATGGGGCCGTCGAGGCGGGTGGTCCGCCCGTCCGGATCGAGTCGGTAGAGGGAGCCCAGCGCCTGCGTCTCCTGCAGCGAGCGCGCCTGGCTGCCCGCCAGGAACCGGCCCCGGGGATCGACCTTGCCGTCGTTGAACTGGGTCTCGGCCCCCTCCCCTTCGACCAGGGCGAAGGGCGCGACGGCGCCGGTCGCGAGATCGACGGCGTAGAAGCCGTCCTCCAGCGCCACCAGAGCGCCGCCCTGTTGGCGCAAGGCCATGGAACCGATCATGCCGGGCATGTCCCAGCTCTTGAAGGCCGCCGTCGCCGGGTCGTAGCGCCAGAGCTTCTTGGACAGGAGATCGATGAAATAGAGGGCCTGTTCCCTCGCGTCCCACAGCGGCCCCTCGCCCACCAGGCAGCGGACGTCGCCGAGAGGGGTGATCTCCACCTTGGTCATACTCAAGACGCCACTAGAGGGGCGCCGCGGCGCGGGCCAGGGTGGCCTTGGCGTGGCCGATCACGACGGGGTCGAGGAAGACCCCGTCCACCACCGCCGAGCCTTCGCCCGCGGCTTCCGCCTTGGCCATCAGCGCCAGCATCCGCTCCGCATAGGCAAGCTCCGCCGGGGTCGGGCGATAGGCCTCGTGGATCACCTTCACCTGCGGGATGGAGAGGGCGAGCTTGCCGTCCATGCCCAGCATGGCGCCCCAGGCCGCATCCTCCGCCAGGGTGGCGTGGTCGTTGATGATGGGCCAGGGCCCGTCGAGGCTGAGCAGCCCGTGCGCCTTGGCCGCGAGGTTGATCCGTGATCGGACGAAATGGAACAGGTCGCCGGGGTAGGTCTTGCGGTCGACCAGGAAGTTGCTGACCCGCACCCCCAGGGACGTGGAGAGGTCGCCGATGGCGAAGCCCAGCGCCTCCAGCCGCGGCGAGGCGCTGGCGATCTCGTCGATGTCGGTCAGGGCCCGGGCGGTCTCGATCCCCACCGAGATCTTGATGGTCCGCTCGATCCCTTGTTCGGCGCACAACTGGGTGAGCAGGGCGTCGAGCCAGCGCACCTCCCCCGCAGAGTCCGCCTTGGACATCATGATCACGTCGATCATGCCCTTGGAGCGGGTGACCACCTCGGTCACGTCGTCCGCGGCATAGGGCGAGGTCACGGCGTTGATGCGCAGGCCGCGGGCGGTGCGGCCCCAGATGTCCTCTGCGAACAGCCGGGCGAGCAGTTCGCGCGCCTCCTGCTTGCGGGCCGGCAACACCGTGTCTTCGAGGTCCAGGCAGACCACGTCGGCGCCGCTGGTGCGGATCATCTCCCGTTGGGTCGCCTCGTCGTGCGTGCCGGGGATCAGCAGCATGGAGCGTCTCAGGAGCATGCGGGGCCTTCAAAGCGGGGGGTGGCTGGGGGCGTCTTGCGGCCGGCGCGATAGGCCCGCGGCGCGACGCCGTACTGGGCGCGGAAGCTGCGGCTGAAGTGGGCGGAGTCGCTAAACCCCCAGCGGAAGGCGATGGCGGTCAGGCTTTCGCCATCGTGGGCGCTGTCGGCGAGATCCGCGGCGCACTGGGCGAGACGGCGTTGGCGGACCCAGTCCCCGAGGCTGACGCCCCCCGCCTTGAACAGGCGGTGCAGGTGGCGCACCGACATGCCCTGGGCCCGGGCGATCAGGGGCGGCGACAGGGCCGGATTGTCGAGGTGATCCTGGATATAGGCCTTCACCTGCCGCATCAGGACGGGCTCGGCGTCGTCGCCCAGAGGATCGATCGGGCGCACAAGGCCGGCGCTCCAACAGGCGGCGATCAGGGTGAGGAGGGCGTCCCGCACCGCCAAGGACGGCTCGCGCCCCAGGGTGTCGGCGTGCTCGAACGCCGACCGGACCAGGGCGCCCAGCAGCGCCGCGGACGCCCCCCGGACAGGCGAGCCGTCCGGCCGCCGGAAGTGGTCGGCGACCAACTCGCGCGGAATCTGCAGGCAGAAACAGCCGCCGCCGGCCCCCCGCTCGACGGTCTCGCCCGAGGCGCCGTCGATCAGGGCCGCGTCGCCGGCCTGCAACACCGTCTCGTGACCCAGGTGCTCCCACACGAGGTGTCCGCTCACCGCCAGGACGAGATACGCGCTGTCGTGCTTGAAGGCCTGCAAGGGACCGCCGGTCCGCGCACAGGGGAAACCGCCCACAAGGCGGTGGTCGCCCTCCGCGGATGCCCGCTGGCGCGGCCACGCCGCCGCCCTCGCTTCAAGTCGAATAGCCGCGGACTGCATTGCGGCACGCCTCTTTCCGTTACCGTTCCCTCGCCGGCTTCGAGGCCGATCTCTTGCGCCGGAGATTGAGCCGACCTTTCGTCGAGGGCCATGGGCGAAAGCCTCATAACCCTTATTCGTCCGGCTCATGAGCCAGCGGTGCGGTCGAGATCGAGCAGCGGGTGATGCTGGAAGAACTGGGTGATCAGGCCGCGGACCCAGATGTGGAAGGGGTCCTGGTGCGAGCGGGCGTGCCAGTACTGGAACACGTCGAACCTTGGCGCCTCGAACGGCATCTCCAGGACCCGCAGCAGTTCGTGCCGCGTGCACGCGAGACGGATGATCCGCGGCGCGCTGGCGATCAGCGTCGGGTCCGCTTCGATCAGATAGGGGATGATCAGGTGGTTGGCGCTGGTCACTACGATCCGCCGCCGCCGGCCGAGCCGCGCCAGGGTCTCGTCGATCAGGGTCGCCTTGCCGCGGATCGGAGAGATGGCGATGTGGGGCGCCTCGCAATAGGCGTCGAGGGTGATGCCCCGCTCCCCCACGGCGTCCCGGTGGGCCACCACCACATTGGACTGGGTGTAGAGCTTCTGGCCATAGATCTCCCCTTCGGCGGGCGGGATGGCGCTGATGGTCAGGTCCGCCTCGCCGCTCTCCAGCATGGCCCGCACCTCCGCCGGCTGGGCCTGGACGGTGCGCAGAGTGCATCCCGGCGAGGCGTCGCGCAGGGCCGCGATCAGTGTGGGCAACAGGGTGAACTCGCCCAGATCGGTCATGCACAGGGTCAGGGTGCGGCTGGCGGCCTCCGGCTTGAAGGCGGCCTGGCTGATCAGGCCGGTGCGCACGAGGTCGGCGATCTGGGAGATGGTGACGGCGATCTCCAGCGCCTTCTCGGTGGGGGTGACGCCGAGGGCGGTGCGGGCGAACAGCCGGTCGTCGAAATAGGTCCTGAGGCGGCGCAGGGAGTGGCTGACCGCGCTCTGGCTCACCTGCAGGGCCCCCGCCGCCCGCGAAACATTGCGGTGGCGCATCAAGGCGTCGAACACCAGGATCAGATTGAGATCCAGCCGGCCGACTTCGTCCTTCAACATGAGCCTGCCCTCACCGCGCCGCCCTCACTGCACTCTCGGGGCGATGGAGAACCGCGCCGCCTCCCGGGGCAAGAGGACGAAGGCGAGCGCCCAGGCCGCGACGATGGCGGCGAGCAGGACGCCCGCCCCGGCGCCCGCCATCACCGCCAGCCAGATCGGCGGCGTGACCAGGGTGACGACGGACGAGACCTGGCTGAAGAGGCCCGCCGCAGCCGCCCCTTCCGCCGGGGTCGCCAGCACCGCGGGCAGCACCGCCAGGGCGAAGGCGGTGGCCGCCCCCGTCGCCGCCAGCCATACGCAAAGCGCCGCCATCGCTGCCGCGACACCCGCCCCCGGCGCGAACAGCACCAGGGCGGCGAGACTGCCCGCCGCCCCGAGCCCTGCGAACAGCAGGCCGGCCCGCCCACCCCGGCGCAGCCAGCCATTGGTCGCGAGCGCCCCCAGCAGCATGGAGAAATTGGCCGCCGCCAGCAGGTTGGAAGCGCCCGCGAGCGACAGCCGATAGGTCCCGGCCAGCCACGCGGGGAGGGTCACGCTGACCCCCAGGCTGATGCAGATGACGAGGCCGAACGCCAGGGCGAGGCGCACCAGGGGCGCCCGGCGGTAGGCGGCGAACAGTTGGCCTATCCCCTCCCGCAGCCCCCGCCTCGGACCGGGAACGGCGTCTACATCCGGCAGGCCGAGGGCGATCAGCCCCACCGCCGCGAACAGGGCGCCGTGGGCGAGGAAGGCCCAGCGCCAATGCTCGCTTCCGGCGAAGGCCGCCCCCAGCACCAGCCCCAGCGAAAAGCCGACGGGCGAATAGGTGGCCCACAGGGTCATGGCCGAGACCCGCCGCGGCCCGGCCGTGCTGGCCATCAGCAGGGCCGGGCCGGCGGTGAACACCCCCATCATCACCAGGCCCTCGCCGAGCCGGATCGCCTGGAACGCCATCAGCGACGGGGCGATCAGATAGAGGCCGTCCGCCGCCGCCCCAAGGGCCGCGCTGAGGATCAGGGTCCGACGCCGGCCGATCCGGTCCACCACCGCCCCGCCCACCGCCGCGAACACCGCCGGCGGCAGGGCCATCAGCGACAGCAGCAGGGCGAAGGCGTGCGGCCCGGCGCCCAGGCCCGTCTGCAAATCTCCGGCAAGAGGGATCATCTTCGACAGGCTGGCCACCGCCAGCACGGGGAACAGATAGACGGCGACGATCGAAGGCCATCCGCCCGCTTTCACCGCATCGTCTCCCCGCCAGTTAAGGCGTTGAACTTAAACGCCCTGCCCCCCGCCGGCTTGCAGGCCAGCGCCCCCGGCTTGTCCCTGGCGGACTCTTGGCTACTTCCCGACCCCCTGCTGCAGATAGGCCGACACGTCGGCGACGTTCTGTTCGGTCAGGAGGTCGGGGAACATCTTCGGCATGGTCCCGGTCGGGGCCTTGATGAAGGCCACGGTGGCGGCGAAGTCCCGCCGCGCCGGCAGAGTGGAGAGGCGGTGGTCGGACAGCATGTCCCCGTCCGGGCCGTGGCAGTTGGCGCAGACCTGGGTGTAGAGGGCC
>Ga0182736_1000484_pt1 | contig 60410 bp, 46 predicted proteins | sample eDN5th30CKraftBY_FD_128882 | JGI IMG/M metagenome (GOLD analysis project Ga0182736, IMG submission 128882) | Enriched backyard soil microbial communities from Emeryville, California, USA - eDNA 5th pass 30_C Kraft BY (version 2) (version 2) | ecosystem: Environmental > Terrestrial > Soil >... | reverse complement strand
GCCGACCTCACAGAGCAAGACCTATGGGGATGCACTGACGCTGGATCAAACGAAGTTCACGGCAACCGGATTGAAGAACGACGACGAGATCTCTCGTGTGTCGCTGTTCAGCCTGGGATCATACGCTCAGGCCGATGCCGGAAACTATGACATCTTTGCGACAGGCATCGCGGAAAGCAGCAGCTTCAAGTCCAGCAACTATCTCATCTTACTCCTGCCACTGTGGAATGGGCTGTCCGTCGGGAAAGCGGACCTGGTTATCACTCCGAAATCGCAGAGCAAGACCTATGGGGATCTGCTGACACTTGATCAAACCGAGTTCAGCATCACGGGACTGAAGAACAACGACAAGGTGTCCCAGGTGACATTGGTGAGTGACGGAACTCCGGCGACCGCCAACGCTGGCCAGTACGACATTACCGCAACAGGAATTGCAAAGAGTTCCAGTTTCAAATCCAGCAACTACAACATTACCTATGAAACTCTGGAGAATGGGCTGACCGTCAACAAGGCGAACCTGACGATCACGCCAACATCTCAGAGCAAGACGTATGGAGATTCGCTGGTTCTCGACACGACGAAGTTCGCAGCAACGGGACTGAAGAATGATGACGTGATCAATAATGTGGCTCTCACCAGTGACGGCACTCCGGCCACCGCCAATGCCGGGCTGTATGACATCACTGCCACCAGCGTGATCGACGGCACCAGCTTCGATGCCAGTAACTACAACATTACCTATGAAACTCTGGAGAACGGGCTGACCGTCAACAAGGCAGATTTGACAATCACGCCGACATCCCAGAGCAAGACGTATGGAGATTCCCTGGTTCTCGACACGACGAAGTTTACCGCGACGGGGCTGAAGAATGATGACGTGATCAATAATGTGGCTCTCACCAGTGACGGCACTCCAGCCACCGCCAACGCCGGGCTGTATGACATCACTGCCACCAGCGTGATCGACGGTACCAGCTTCGACGTTAGCAACTACAACATCACTTATGAAACTCTGGAGAATGGACTGACCGTCAACAAGGCAAACCTGACGATCACGCCGACATCTCAGAGCAAAACCTATGGAGATTCGCTGGTTCTCGACACGACGAAGTTCGAAGCGACGGGACTGAAGAATGATGACGTGATCAATAATGTGGCTCTCACCAGTGACGGCACTCCGGCCACCGCCAACGCCGGATTGTATGACATTACTGCCACCAGCGTGATCGACGGCACCAGCTTCGATGCCAGTAACTACAACATCACTTATGAAACTCTGGAGAATGGACTGACCGTCAACAAGGCAGATTTGACGATCACGCCGACATCTCAGAGCAAGACGTACGGAGATTCCCTGGTTCTCGATACGACGAAGTTCGAAGCAACGGGGCTGAAGAATGATGACGTGATCAACAACGTGGCTCTCACCAGTGACGGCACTCCGGCCACCGCTAATGCCGGGCTGTATGACATCACTGCCACCAGCGTGATCGACGGCACCAGCTTTGATGCCAGCAACTACAACATCACCTACGAGACGCTGACCAATGGACTGACCGTCAACAAAGCATCCCTCTTGTTGATGCCGACGTCACAGACGAAGCAGTTTGGATTCGAGTTCGTGTTCAACGGAACAGAGTTCGTCGCGACCGGTCTGAAGAATGGCGAATCGGTGGATCTGGTGACATTGTCCAGTGAAGGGACTCAGATGTGGTCTCCACTGGGGAATTTCGACATCAACTCGTCCAAACCGATTTCGTCATCGGCCGGATTCCACCCGGGCAACTATGACATCACGTTCGGGGTTCTGGAGGGAGGATTCCACGTGATTCCCGCGGAACAGGCACCATCGATCATGAATCTGGGATCACTGGCGGAAGATGAATTCGATCGCCCGGAAACCTACTTCAACTCGATTCACAGTCTGTTCTCACCCACTCAGACCGGTTCGATTCAGCTGACCAATCCGGAACCATCAGAACGGAATGAGCTTCAGGAATCGAACGACGCAGAAGTGACACGGGACCAGGCTCCTGAAAAGGAAAGTGAGAAAGCCGGCCCGCAGATCTTCCTCGGATTGACGGGAAAATGAACGGGAATGACCTGAGGTGAAAACGAGGTTTCGGAGCTGGCACACTGTCTTCAGTGTGCCAGCTTTTTTATGACACTTGCACGATGAGAATGGGACTCGTAAGAACGCGATTCTTTGCAGAAGCGTTCTGTCTCGTCACGCCAGAAGTTCAGGAATCACTCTGGCCGGTTCAACGCCGGTCAGTCGCTGATCGAGCCCCTGGTACTTATAGGTCATCTGTTCGTGGTCATATCCCAGCAATTTCAGCACCGTCGCATGGAAGTCCCGGATATGCACCGGATCTTTGACGATGTTGTAGGAGAAGTCGTCGGTTTCTCCGTAGATCATTCCTTTATTGGTCCCACCGCCGGTCATCCACATTGTGAAACAGCGAGGGTGATGGTCGCGACCATAGTTCGTTTTCGAGAGTCCCCCCTGAGAATAGATGGTTCGGCCGAACTCTCCTCCCCAGATGATCAGTGTCTGGTCCAGCAGACCACGTTGACGGAGGTCATTGATCAGGGCATGGCACGGCTGATCAACATCCCGGCATTGCGAGGGTAATCGTCCGGCCACGTTTCCGTGGTTGTCCCAGTTGTTGTGATACACCTGAACGAACCGGACTCCGCGTTCCACCATGCGGCGGGCAAGCAGAACCGTCTGGGCAAAACTGCCGGGCTTGCTGACATCTGGCCCGTACATGTTGAGTGTCGCTTCTGTCTCCTGCGAGAAGTCGGACAGCTCCGGAACACTCGATTGCATCCGGTAGGCCAGTTCGTACTGCTGAATGCGTGTCCGGGTTTCCAGATCTCCCAGCGAATCGAACGTCATCTGATTCAATGCGTTCAATCCATCCAGGGTCTTACGGCGGATGTTCGCGGGGACTCCCGGCGGATTGTTGATGTAGAGAATCGGATCTCCACTGGTCCGGAACTGCGTGGCAGCATGTTCGCCGGGAAGATAGCCCGAAGACCAGAGTCGCCCGGAGATGGCCTGTTCCTGCTCCCGGTTCGACGGCACAGCAACCATGACGACAAACGTCGGCAGGTTATCGTTCAGGCTGCCGAGTCCATAACTGGTCCAGGATCCCATACAGGGACGACCGCTCACCTGATTGCCGGTCTGCATCAGGCTGATGGCCGGTTCGTGGTTGATCGCTTCGGTGTGCATGCTGCGGATGAAGACGATCTCATCGGTCATCGACTGCATGAACGGGAGCGTCTCGGAGACCCACATTCCGTTCTGCCCGCATTGCTTGAACTTGAACATGGACGGAGCGATCGGGAACCGGGACTGGCCGGATGTCATCGTCGTCAGACGTTGCCCGTTCCGGATCGATTCCGGCAGGTCTTTGTCGTACCAGTCATTCATGACCGGTTTGTAGTCATACAGATCCAGCTGGGACGGGCCTCCGACCATGTGCAGGTAAATGACATGCTTGATGGTGGACGGAAACTGTGTCGGCAACTGGCCGGCCGTGCTGGCTCCGGCGACGGATGCCGGACTGGCCCCGGCGGACTGCTGCAGCAGTGCAGCCAGCGCCGCTCCACCCAGCAGGTTTTTTCCTCTTTCGAAGAAGTGACGCCGGGTCATCTGCAAACGGTAGTCATCAAAGAGTGACATCTGACTCTCCCTGATCCTGTCGGATCTCTCGCCGGGACTGCGTATCGGGTGAAACCGGGTTCCACGCAGTTCCCGGATGTTATTTGTTCAGCACTTCGTCCAGGTTCATGAACTGATTGACGAGCATTGTCCATGCCGCGAGTTCCGTGGCCGGAATGGTTTCGTCGGGCGGGGTCACGCCGAAATGAATCAGCTGTTTCGCTTCGTCGGGTGACTGGCTGTAGAACGCCGTCAGGTCCGCGAGTGATCCGGTTGCGATGTTGAGTTCATCCGGACGCAATGAGCGGCTGAGAAGATTCTGGCAGATGAAATCAATTCGGGCAGCGGGTTCGGTTCCAGCGGTTTGAATCGTCCGTTGTGCCAGCATGCGGGCGGCTTCGACGAACTGCTCATCGTTCATTGTGACCAGTGCCTGGAGCGGCGTGTTGGTTCGTTCCCGGCGGATGACACAGAACTCCCGATTCGGCGCGTTGAAAATTTCGAGCGACGGAGGGGGAGCCATCCGTTTGATGAACGTGTACATGCTGCGACGATAGAGTCCTTCTCCGGAATCCCGGACATAGTTCCGCGTCGTGCTCCCCGGCATGCCGACCACTTCCCAGACACCGGGTGGCTGATAGGGCTTCACGCTCGGGCCGCCGATCTTTCGGACCAGAGCCCCGGACGACGCCAGGGCATAGTCACGGACCATTTCCGCATCCATCCGGAAACGAGGACCACGCGACAGAAGTCGATTGTCCGGGTCCGTGTCCTGTTTTTGTTCCGTCACAACGGCGGACTGCCGGTAGGTTGCGGACATGACGATCTGCTTGAAGAACCGTTTGACGTCCCAGCCGTGCTGCATGAAGTCGAGGGCGAGCCAGTCGAGCAGTTCCGGATGCGAGGGGAGTTCTCCCATCACACCGAAGTCACCGGAACTCCGGACGATTCCGGTTCCGAACACTTCCTGCCAGAAACGGTTCACGGTGACGCGCGATGTCAGCGGCTGATTCGGTTGAAGCAGCCATTGTGCGAGTGTCAGACGGTTACGGGGAACCCCTTCCGGGAAGGGAGGAAGAATACCGGGGGTGCCGGGGGTCACCTGATCCAGCCGTTGATCGTACTCTCCCCGATTCAGGATGAACGCCATCGCTGCGTCCGGCTTTTCCTGCATGACATGTGCGATCGTGCCACGTGCGCGGATTCCGGCATCTTCCTGATTCAGGGCATCGAGCCGGGCAGTCAGGGCGATCCACTGGGGATCGTGTGCATTGAGCCACCAGTCATACAGTTGATCCTGCAGTTTTGGATCCCGTTCACCGGCCGGTTTGCTGATCAGGTCGGAGAAGAGCTTCGACTTGCTTTTCAGGATCACCGTTTCCGCCGGCAATGCTTTGCGGTAGATCTTCACGTCTTGAACTGCGACACCCACCGCCGGGTTACCGTTATGGCGCTGTCCGACTTTGAACGGAACCCTTGTCCGGGTGGTTTTTGATAGTTTATTTGCCTGCACGTTGTTGCGTGTCTGCAGAACCCCGTCCAGGAAAATCCGCACTCCGTCCGCTTTGCCGGAGCCGTCGTAAGTGACGGTGACCTGCACCCATTTGTTCGCAGGGAGCTGATCGCGAGTGACCACTTTCAGGGCATTATCCGGCCAGTGGTGAATGATGTGCGTCCCGATCCGCCGGCCTTCGATCCAGAGATCCCACCCGCGATGTCCATCCGCCGGATCCATTCTGGCGAGAATGGCACCGGAACCATCGTTCGCTGGAGTTCTCACCCAGGCGGAGACGGTGAACGGCTCGTTCTGGTCGAAGTCGCCAACGTCCGCCAGTTCAAGAATGGTCCCTTTGGAAATCTGGGCTGCCTGTTCGCCGGTTGGTCCAGGCTGCCATTCCACATCCGCCTGGATCGGAACCGTACGGGGCTGCTGATCGACGGTCACGGCCGTTTCTGCGGCCTGAGAGTTGAGCTTCGCCAGCAGATGGAGTACGGATTCGTCCTGTTCCTTTTCCATTTCCGCTGGATCGATCTTCTCCAGCCAGGCGAGAAACTCGGGGTGTGCATCCTTCCGACGCTGTTGCTGTGCTGCCTTCGCCTGATCCAGTTCCTGTGGCAGCAGTTCCCAGCGGGGGACATCCTCGGCGGTCGGAACGACAATCACCGGCGGCGTGTCTTTGATATTCCCATCCATCGCCCCCTGAGTGGTGTTGTTGAAGAAGGCGGCCAGTTCGTAGAACTCTTTTTGTGTGAGTGGATCGAACTTGTGCGTGTGACAGACGGCGCATCCGGCAGTCAGTCCCATCCAGACGAGTGCAGTCGTTTCGGTTCGATCCCGCGTGTACAGGACGAGATATTCTTCGGGAATGACTCCCCCTTCATTCGTCGTCATGTTGCAGCGATTGAACCCGGACGCGATCCGCTGCTCACGTGTTGCATCCGGAATGAGATCGCCTGCCAGATTTTCGATCGTGAACTGATCGAACCCCAGATTCCGGTTAAAGGCCTGAATCACCCATTCACGGTAAGACCAGATCTCCCGGTAGTTATCAAAGTGAATGCCGTGCGTGTCGGCATATCGGGCATAGTCGAGCCAGTAACGCCCGCGATGTTCCCCCCATTCCTGGGTGGCGAGAAGTTCATCAACCAGTTTCTCATAGGCGTTCTCAGCAGTGTCCTGAACGAAGCGTTCGACCAGTTCCGGGGCCGGGGGAAGGCCGGTCAAATCCAGACTGACCCGACGCGCGAGAGTCCGTCGATCCGCTTCCGATGCCGGAGTCAGATTGGCGGCTTCCAGCTTGGCCAGAATGAATCGATCGATCGGGTTCCGCACCCATTTCTCGTTGGACACGGTTGGCATCGAAGGCAATTCCGGGGGAATGAACGACCAGTGAAGCTGATACTCTGCTCCCTGTTCGATCCATTTTCGGAGAATTTCCTTCTGCTCTGCGGTCACGACTTTTTTCGTGGCCGGAGGGGGCATCACCAGTTCGGGATCGTCCGTCAGAATCCGGCTGATCAGCTCACTGGTTTCCGGATGTCCCGGTTCAATCGCCGCCATCTCAATGGCGTTGTCTCGCTGATCCAGCCGCAAGTCTGCTTTCCGTGCGGCACTGTCCGGCCCATGACATGCGAAGCAGGCCTCGGCCAGAATGGGGCGGATATCACGGTTGAATTCCAGCTTTCGGGCGTCCGCGGCGGAGACCGTGTGGATCAGGTTTCCGCTGGCAGCCAGGACGAACGCGGACAAAAAGACGATCCGTGCCGTGGCGAATAACTGCGAGAGGATCGGGAATGAAGTCATGTCTCAAAGTTCCTTCAAGACAACAGGTGGGTTCCGAGGAGGGGGGGAATCGGACCCGGGGCAGAGGGCACTCGTTCTGAATTCTTCAGAACGATCTGTTCTGAGTGCTCCGAGACCGGGGCAGATTCAAATTGCCGAGGGAGGCAATTCACGTTGGAGTATGGCCACACTCCAACGCCATCGCTGGGAGAACATCACATCGATACCGGGGGGGACTCGGTGCTCATCCCATCCCGAAAGTGAAGGGCACAATGCGGCACGAAATTGTGAAGCGAAACACGGGTCATCAATGAAATCCCGGCATCACTTCAATGTCTCATCATAAGATCGACGAACACGCATGTCTACCCCAGCCAGAGATCGCTGATTGGGCAATTTGGCATCGTCCGGATTCCGCACCACCCCCATCGACTCAAAAAAATGAGCCGGCGGCACTCGACCAGTCTGGTCGATCATCTGGCCGCGCAGAGCGTCTTTCCCTCAATGAAACATGGAGTTTCCACGAGCCAGTCCGTCACAGGAATGACGAAACCGCTCTATCGAATCCAGCGGGCTCGGGAAAAATCGGGAAGCCGCATGTCGAATGTCCGGTCGTTCCACTGCACCCGTGTCGTCTGACTGGGGAGATGCACAACGAGCGGTTTTCCAATGAGCGCTCGCCGGGGGACACCCGGAACGCTCCAGACCCGACTGTCGACTGAGACCGGGCTGTTATCACCCAGGACGAAAAACTCATCCGTTCCCATTCGAACCGGAAATGTTCCCTGATCCGGACGGTGGGTGTAATACACATCGCGGAACAGTCGGATGTCACTGACCTGACAGTGGATTCCCGCAGCGCCGAACTGCGCCGGTTCGGTCACTGGTGGAAGGGGGTTCTGCTCCACCGGAATCGCTTCCGTGACGGAGAGAATTTCGGATCCATTCCACGCCAGAGTGGTTTCTCCGTCAAACCGTGTGAGTTCCAGCAGAATCGGGCCGGTGGTTGACTTTTCAGGGAATGGAACAATTTTCAGCGGGCTGCTTTCGTCATTGCGGAACAGCCTGCAGACGTTTCCAGAGAAGTCGAGCACCGCGGTCATTGTGTCTTCAGAATTCTTGAGTCGCAGTGCGAACTGCCCGTTCCCGGTGACTTCGGACAATGTCAGCGTGAGACAGAATTCTTCGACATTCTGATCACGTGATTCATCGACGGCGTTGTACCCGGATTCATCGACGACTCCGGTCAAATGCGTTTTTTCGTAGAGTTGATTGATCGCGGCCTGGAACGGAATGGAATCGCTCCGGGACAGCCAGTTTCGCCGATCAATGTCCGACAGCACGCCGACACAGACAACCTGCCCTGACTGATATTTCAGCTGTGACAGGGATTCACTGGGGACGGAGACATCACGCGGCCAGGCGGCCAGTGGCACAGAGGTTTCATGCTGTCCCCCAGACCGCCGCCAGTGACGATAGGTGACCCAGTCCTGAAAGCGGGAAGATTCTGCACTCAATCCGTTGAACTGCAGCGACTTCGGTGTCGTGGTCCAGCGGGAATCGGCCAGATCGACACTCCATTCCGGTCGGACATCGGGATCGGTTCCCGCCACCTGATGTGTCCAGTCGGAAACGGGGATTCTCATTGCCCGCCGGACTGGCAACGGCTTCCGGCACAGTGTTCCGTTGGCGTAGACATTGCCCCCGCGGATTTCAATTTCTTCCCCCGGCAGCCCGACCACTCGTTTGACATAGGCCTGTCGTGGATCGTCCGGGTTGCGGAAGACGATCACTTCCCAGCGTCGGGGGTCACGGAATTCGTAGGCATGCTTGTGAACCAGGAGTTGATCCCCTTCCGTGCGGGGGACCTGCTGAAACGGGATCTCTGTCAGGGAACAATTCGGACAGCGAATGCGGGGCGGTTCCGTCCAGCCGATTTCGTATGCCCCCTGAACAGTCCGTCGAAACTCATCGTCCTGATCCGGATTCGCTCCGCGGGCAAACGTGAATTGACATTCCGGGCAGACGACCCGGCGGTGATATCCCAACAGAGTGGGAGCCATCGAGCCTGTCGAAATCATGAATCCTTCAGCGGCGAATCCTCGAAACAGAATGACAGCAATCGCCAGCAGAAGAAACGATTCCACAATGTTGCGGAATGTGCCTGTTGCGGCAGCGGGAACAGCGGCTGATACACGTCGATTCAACATGATTGAGACCGATTCGGTCGATCCTGGGTTGCGCAGGACACACTTCACCTGACAGGTCGTTGGTGCCTGTGTTCGTGGGTGTCTGTGTGACAGTCCGGCTTCAAAGGGCTGAAGTCGCACACTGTGGACAGAACTCGAGTCGGCTGTGCTGACGTTCTCATCAGGGGAACGAACTCAGCCAGAAAAACGGTCGAGCGGGTGTCTGAATCGAGTGCGGCCTCTTCAAAAGTGGAAACTGCGCAACATCCTGATTGTAGCGAATGTATGAATTCTGTCGAGACGTGACGAGATCAGATCGAGACACGTAAATTGCGTCGTAACATTTTATTTCACAATGTGTTGCGACTCAATCGCGTTTAACTCTGCTGTTCGATCTGGCGGAACGTCAGATTGATCCGTTCACCGACCGGTCGAGCCGTTTTCGGGACTCCATGTTTCCAGAACTGCTGCATCGTGCCGGACATGATGATGAGGGTTCCGTTGGTGACCGGAAAACTCATCGTCTCGTTCGTTCGCAGATGCCGGATGCGAAAGGTTCGGGTGGCTCCCAATGACAGGGAAGCGATGACATTCCCCATTTCGGGTTCGTTGTCCGCGTGCATGCCGATGCTGTCGGCGCCGGAACGATAGCGGTTCAGCAGGCAATAGTTGTACTCTCCTTGAACGGCTTCAATCTTCCGACGGATTTCGAGGAGTAACGGCATCCAGGGACGGGCGATGTTGACGGTCCCGGAATAGCGGTACGTGACACCGGGTTCCCCGTAAGACGCGGTCAGTCGTGGCTGGTGATACCCGAAGCGGCCGGGCTTCTGTTCCCAGTGCGTCTCGTTCAAGAGAGTCGTGAAGCAGTGAGTCGCCAGTTCGGAATCGAGAAATCCCTCGATGTGAAGCAACTGGCCGCCATCGGCGAGAGGGATCGTTTTCATGATGATCCATCCGTCTACCGGGGAACCGGATCAGGCAGAAGAGGAGACACCATTCTGAGTTACTGAAAACTGCCGGACAGTCCACTGGATCCGCCGACCCGAAAGTCTCTTTTGGACGGATTGAACTTGAGGACCTGGGCGGCGGACGTGTTCGAAGGACGCCCGATCAACGGCTGATGATAGAGAGTCGCATCCCGGCCGAGACCTCTCAGAACAAACTGACCGGACCATTCATCGAATGTCAGTTCATCGGCATACGCGTGAAAGACGTGCCCTTCCAGTTCCGTCGAGCCTGTGGCATAGACTTCCATGAAAGCGGTCTTCTGATCCTCTTTCAGTTTGCGGACAATCCGGAGCTGATGACACTTCATCCAGACGGCATTCTCCGCTTCCGGAGTGTTTTCGGACAGTTGTTCTCGCCGGAACTTGATACGGGCCTTCTCCACCGGAGCACTGATGATCTGGACGCGATCCTTCAACGTGGCTTCATTCCGATTCCAGTTTCCATCCATCGTGCCGGCAAACGCGACTCCGGCATATCGCCACCTGGTCTGAGCCGGATTGGCCGGCTGGTTCGCCTGCGGTTGTTCCCCCGGGGCGAACTTCAGTTGATCTCCTTGAGACCAGGAATGGATCTGGCCGGGGCCTTGCGCTTTGAATTGTCCGGTGGACTGATGCAGTTCAAATGAGGCAACACTTGCGGAACGGATCGCCGTCACCTCACCGGAGAGTCCCCGTTCGAACGCCTCGAGAACAACGTGATGTTTGCCGATGAGCGACTCGATGGCCGGTTCGACGGGGCGGGATTCCGGGTCGACGAACGAAATCCGCTGATTGAGAATCGCTGTCAGGTCTTCACACACCAGGCGGGAAATGTTGTCCTGTTCGCCGGGCATGGAGGCGGTGATTTTTCCCCAGAAACGCATGGCGAGGCCGTCAAAATTCATTCCCTCTGACCAGACGATTTCCAGTTTGGAGCCTGTGGCGGGAACACCGTTCTCCGGCTTGCGGGGCAGGGAGGCCGTCAGCCCGCCTGCTCCGGGAATCTTGACCTGATTCTCATGTCGTGACAGAGTGATCTCTTTTCCCCAGATTCTGGCATCCCCGAACGACGCGACCGCCTGAGCCGGATCCTGCATGTCGGATTGAACGGGGCTGCTGATCTTGAGGACCTGACGAATTCCGCCGGCATTCTCCGCGGTCAGTTCCTGTCCGGTCAGGACCAACGGCCCACGGACGGTCGAATGATCTGATTCCGGCATGGCATATTGCACAACGACCTGACCGCTCCCGATGATTCGACGAAAGTCGACCGCTGCTGCCATGGAGTCATGAACCAGATCGAGTGACAGTTGATCGGCCTCGACCACCCAGGGAGAACGCTCACGCTCCGGCTTGTCGTTTCCTGTGGAATTCGAGGCCTGTTTTGGCGGCCGTTGCGGGGCATGAATCGGTTCGATGATTCCGGGAGAAATGACCGCGTCGATCAGGTTGGTGCGGCTGACGATCAACATCTCGGACCCGAATGTGACATGACCTTCGGCCCGCAGGCGTTTCAACGGCAGCGGGCGAGACAGTCCATTTCCGGATGGCTGCTGATTCTGGACCCGGTCGAGGTTCACCCAGAGAGAGAAGTGGTCGGCATTCAGCTGAAACTGATTCGGAACTCCGACCTGAACCTGATCGTCGAGCCGGATCTGATGGGATTTCGAGGCGGCGTCATACAGGACTTCGAGCCCCCCTTGCCAGCGGGCACAGAGCGGCTCGGCCCCCATTCCGGACTGTCGGAATTCGAGGTCACCAGCCCCACGGCAGTCGAGCCGTTCGAGTTCGTTCTCAGGAGTATGCCGGAAGTCGATGACCGGGGAACGGAACAGCGCGTCACCACGGATCAGGGTCACCTGTTCTTTGTCCACCAGGAGTGCTCGCCGCTCGGCGGCATCGTAGAACAGATCCTGCATGGTCCCGTTCACCTGTTGATCGTCCGAAGCGATCGTCAGGCGTTTTCCCTGTCCCAGCAGGGAGCCTTTGGCCTGAATCGATTTCAGCGTCAACCCGTCGAATGAGTCTCGAGGAGAGGTGGAAAGTTCGACCGGTTCGTTCCCGTTCTCAGACGCGATGACACGATTGAACATCAGACGCAGCCATTCACATTCCATCGAATCCTCCAGAGACTGTTCTCCTTTGCTGGACTGATGGACCACCCGGACCTGATCGTCGATGGTGCATTCTCCATTGACGACGTCATACTCGAGTGACCCCAGGCTGGTGAGTCGCAGCCGCCGCGGCTCTCCCTTCTGCTGGAATGTCGAGTCAAGCGAAACATTACGACGCAGCAGCACTTGTGCCAGTCCGCCGATCCGGGGCATGTCTTTCCCCAGTAGAGGATCGTTGCTCGGGAGGAACGTCACCTGAATCTGATGGCTGCTTCCCTGAATCCGGCGCTGATCCTGCGGCGTCGGCCCGAAGGCGAACTGAATCGGGAAGTCGCTGTAAAGCTGACGGGACTCTTCTTCAAACTTGAAGTTCTGCCCTTCGATCCGGAGACCGTCCGGCCCGTCGATATGGACGGCTCCTTCCAGAGAGGCCCAGACGATCCGGCCCGGCTTCGCATCCGTCAGGGAAATGGCGGAATCAAAAAAGGTGTTCTGAAACTTGATCTGTGCGCGCTCTGCCAGCAGCCGGTAGGGAGCCACTCCTTCTCGTTTGGGATCTTTCCAGAGAATCGCGACAGGAGAAATCTGAATGGTGTTGCCAGTGGTTTCGACGCGGCGCCATTCACGAAAATAGAGGGTGACAGATTCCGCCAGCTGAAACGTGTGTTCGGCGTTCCGTGTCCACGGTGCATCCGGAAAGATGTCGAGCGCCTGCTGTTCGAACAGGGCCGGCTTACGGATTGACGCTTCTTCCGCTGTCGGTTCGACGCCTGTCGGTTCGCTGGTGACGGCAGTCATCGGCAACAGGATGGCCGTATAGATGCGGGAACAGACCAGCAGTGCGACAATGACGGTGAGTGTGATCAGAAATCGCCCGTTCATCGGGAGTCTCCCGATAAAACGCGATCGGCCGTTTCCCGTTGTGAGACAGGAAACGGTCGGCGAAGAAGAGTCAGTGGGTTGCCGTCCTGGCAGTTCACTCTCCGGTTTCCTTCGGCAGCCAGCCAATGACGTCCGTGATGTCGATCATTCCCAGGGGACATCCCTGCTCGTCAAGAACCGGCAATTCGCTGATGCGGCGCGCGGACAACAGATCGACCACATCGGGAAGCAGCGCGGTGGATGGAATCGTCATGGGGGTGCTGGTCATCACCTGGGAAATCGGTTCATCGAGACCGGCATCATGTCGTGCGGCCAGCAGACGGGCCAGATCGCTGTCGGTGAAAATTCCCGCGAGACGTTGTTCGTCATCAATGAGCAGGACCGCTCCCGAACGGCGTCCGGTCGTGGCGGTTTTCGTCATCACTTCCCGGACCGTGGCAGAACAGGAGGCCACACGGACCTGTTCGAGGGGACGCATCAATTCGACCACGGATTTCAGTTTCTGCCCGAGACTGCCCCCCGGATGGAATCTGGCAAACTGATGGGGAGAAAATCCACGGGCCTGGGCGACGACGAGTGCCAGCGCGTCCCCGACGGCCAGCATCGCGGTGGTCGTGCTGCTGGGAGCCAGACCCCAGGGGCAGGCTTCGCGCATCCGTCCAATTTCCAGTACGACATCCGAGGATCGGGCGAGTGAGTTCTGATCGGAACTGGTGATGGAAACCACTTTGACACCGGTTCCGCGGACCGTGGGGAGGATCTGCAGGATCTCCTGTGTTTCACCACTGTTCGACAGTGCCAGGAACAGATCCTGCTCATGCAGGCAGCCCAGATCTCCGTGAACGGCTTCTGCCGGATGCAGGAAGTGGGAACGGGTGCCGGTCGATGAAAGAGTGGCCGTAATTTTCTGGCCGATGAGTCCGGCTTTCCCCATGCCGCAGACGATCACGCTGCCACGGCATTCGAGGATGGCATCGACTGCGACACAGAATCGGGTGTCGAGCCGTTTGACCTGTTCCTGGACCGCTTCCGCTTCCCGGCGCAAAATCTCGCGGCCCGAGCGCAGTCGCTCAAAGTGAGAAAACGGAATCAGTCGTTCTGCAGAGGAACTCACCGGTGGGCATCCTGCACTGGGAGAGTTGTCACAAGGTCGTTCAACAAGGTCGTTCAAGCGGGAACTTGAGTTCATCCTGAACCCGTCACTCTGTCCGGAAATCACAGTGTTTCCCGGAAGCGGTGCGTCCCGTTTCGGGGGGAATTGTATCCCCTGCGAGGAAAAAGGGTCAACGTGAATCAGGTCACCCCTCTTCATTGAGGGGAATGGGGATGTCCGGAATCTGTGCGAGTGCCGCACGAAGCGATGATTTCGCCTTGCTTTTCGTCCGATCGCCGGGTGCCGGCGGAATCCGGACCGGTCCTTCTGGAGTGGGCCAGAAATGAGGACGAAAATCTCGCATTCCGGCTCGGCTCGACGATTCTTTCCGGGGAAGCGCATAGTTTCCACGAGTGGTTTCCTCAGAGGGATGACCGGTCGTTTTGAGAATCTGCCTGCATGCTGCTAAAACAGGAAGTCTGGGAAGGATGGTGTTCAGGCGACTGTGCGGAGTCGCGCTGATCAGTTGGAGTCCGGCCAGCGCCATGGAGCGACGGGCCAGTCGGAGATATTGACAGACCCGAAAGTAATGGAAGTCTGTCTGGATCGCCGCTGTGAGTGACTTGGACTCGTCGAAGTGATACTGGGGACCCGTCGAGAATGTTTCGAGAGCCGTTCGAGTCATTCCGTTCCGTTCGCAACGGCGGGCGAATTCCGTCAGAGGTTCACCGTACTGATAGGTCACTCCCTGTGCGCGCGCCTGCCGCTTCCAATCGGAGGAGGGTGTGACACAGCAGTCGGTGCCGACGAGGTACAGGCGGCGGAACCCGAGGCGGTAGGCGATCTCGATGGTCTGGATCAGGGAATCCTGCCAGTCTGTGATTGGGCTGGTTCCCTGCCCGGGAAAGTTGTGGAATCCCCGTGTCTTGTCCCGATCGATCAGGAAAAGTGACGGGCAGTCACAGACTTTGAATCCCGTTCCCGGCACCAGGTCCATCCCGCGTCCCTGATGAACAAACTTGGTGATCGAGGGATCAAGATAAATGGAGCGGTGGAACCGGCAGGTCGGGTCGTAGCTGGTCCAGAACTGGGGACGCAGCAATCCGCTGCCGGCCAGATTCATGGCAAATTTCGGGGCCGGGGACTGCTGGATCTGGTCTGCCACCGCCGCGGTCAGCGAGGGACCACCGCCGACGATCCAGCAGGCGGTGGCAACAGGACCGGCATATTGGTTCTCCAGTCCCACCGGAGTTTCCATCCCGTCAGTCGAGCGGCGGTAAAACATCGTGTCATGACCTTGCAGCGTGTTGAAGGAAAGTGGTCAGTGATCCCAGACAAATGTTGTCGCCTCGTCCTCATCACTGCTGCTGACGGATGAGCCCTGGCCCGTTTCTGAGCCGCCGGGGGGAGTGTGGCCAGACGTCTCCGGACAGTCAGAACAGGTTCCGAATGTGTCCTCGTTCCAGGAACTCTCCTGATCGGTCATCGAATCGGGTTCCGTGTCCGATCCCTCGTTCGAGGAATCGGCGCCCGAAGAGTCGTGGGCGTTTGTGTCCCAGCCTTCATTCGAAGTGGGCGCGGAATCGGAGTCTTCGTCCCACGGGTCGGGCCACCACGTACTTCCCCAGGAACTGGGTTCGGAACCGGCATCCGATCCTTCTGACGGATCGCTGGGATCATCGGAATCAGATTGCAGCGACGAGGTGGGAACGGGAACGGGGCCTGAACTCCCCCCGCCTGGTCCGCCCCCTCCATCGTCGTCTGGTGGAAGCGGCGGAACGCTGATGTTGCCGCCGGCCGATTGTTGATCCTGCGGAATCTCCCAGCGTTCATCGTGCGGCGGTTCCGGCCAGAGGTCGCGTGGATCGGCTGGTCCGAGTTCCATCCGGAAACGGGGAACATGGTCGAACAGCACCCGGACCGTTTCCGGCCGAGCGGCGATCAGCAGATTTCCTGCCCGGTCCTGAACGCGCACACGCCCCAGCCAGGGACGGGGCAGTTGATCGCTTCCCACGGTTTCAATGGTCAGGCGTCGTGACGGCTGGGAATACATGCGAAAGAATTCCCGGGCAAACGTGGCACCGTCCGCCTGCGTCCGGATCCAGGGAAGCCACATCCGGATCCGGCGGTCTCCATGCTGGCCGCGACTGACCGGTTCGAAGTAGCTTGCCCGCCAGCGGTAGGATCGCCGGGCGACGTCGCCCGACTGATCCATCCGGTCATAGACGTAATCGCCAGTCAGCAGCATGCGGTTGAAGACCTGTTCGAGATCCTGTGATTCCGTCAACGCCGTGAGATCCTGTTGCTCACGAAACGTGGCGAGAATGGTCTGGCGCGGACGGAGGAAGAAGAATCGTCCCTGTTCATCGACACCCCAGGCGGCTCCCTGAGCGCGGACGGCGAGATCTTTCAAAAGTGCCCGAACGGACTCTTCACCGCGCAGCTTCAGACTGGTGATGGAGGCTGTCAGTTCCGGGGCTTCGATCCGATCCGGACTGATCTGGAGATGAGAGTCGGGTGACAGGGATTGTGAGAGCAGCAGCCGGACCAGCTCTTCCACCGTCGAAACGGTGTCCATTGTTTGTCCGTCCCGGTCCGGATCGAATTCGAAGAGATCGGTGGCCGCGTAGAGATGAGGCTTCTGTCCGTCGGCGAGTTCTCCGAATCCGCCGGGAAACATCTGATTGAGTTCGACGGCCATCCCTTCGAGACGCAGGCGGACACCCGTTGTGATGTCCGCCCGCCGCTCTTCCACCCGGCCGAGATACCAGCGGTCCCCGGCCGCCGCTTCAAACGAGATCCAGTCTCCGATCTGAGTTCCTTCCCGCTGGACGAACTCATCGGACAGATGGATCTGCCCGCTGCCACACCCTCCCTGCCGATGCAGTTCGAACCAGCAGGATTTGACGACCGTCAAAGAGAGTTCCTGGGGAACCCCTGACGGATCCGGCCCGTGATTCAGGATGCGTCGATTGAACATGATTGGGGCGCCTGCTGTGGCCGGAATGTCGCGGACCAGGACCATCGGAACGTGGAGTCGATATCGATCGGATCAGGAATCTGCGCCATGCAGAACCGGATCGGCGGCATGAATCGATGCGGAGTAGGAGAACAACGACGGGTTGGAAAAATCGACTTCGAAGCGTGTCGTCTGGCATTGCCTGAAGGAACGCCAGGCTCCGGATGCTGCCTGAAAGAGCACCAGTTCGAATCCGGTTTCATCGGAAGAATGCAAGGCGTCTCTCAACAGATCCACGGCCGCCAGCATCTCCGCTTCGCTGAGAGTCAGCTCGCCGGAGTGGGTTCCGAACTGCCCTTCAATCGAAATGTCGACACCGTCACGCGACGCTCCGGAAATCTGGTCGCCATCCTGACGGGGCACCTTCAGCTTGAGGTAATCCCAGCTGTCGTGAAGACGGCAGATCAGGATCGGGCGCGGGAAATCGATCTGATCAAGACCACGAAGAATGGCGGGGGCAAGCTGCATGGATTCAGTGGGGGTGAAAGGTGATGTGAACAGGAGTCAGAACTGGCGGACTGCCCGACCAGTTTGCTCTGGGAGTGTGACCACTAGCCCCGGCGGTGTCGGAGCTGGATTCCCTGATGTTGCAGATCACGCATCAGTTCACCGAGATCTGCGGTTTCCCGGATGTGAATGGAGATTCCGCCAAAATGGTTGTTCGTGAGGGGAGACGTTCCGCTGCCTCGGAGTTCGCCAGCGGACGAGGTGGATCGCATCGCACCGGAGATCGCCATCCCCGGCGCATGAAACGGAAGTGTTCCCTCGCGTCCCTCATTCAGCAGATTCAATGTGGCGATGCCGACGGACGACACGGTATTCCGGCTGAGAACGTATTCGCCGGCAGTCAGACGGGCCGGGACCTGATCGATGCCGGCGGGGCCGGTCACGAGTCCCCCGGTGGCAAATCCCGGGAGGGTCGGCAGGCGTCCCATTCCGGTTGTTCCGCCAGTCATTCCACCAATGGCGGCCGACAGATTCAGCGCGGCGAGTTGCTGGGCGGCTGCCTGAATGGCCTGCGTCAACTGCTGGAGAGCGCCCAATGCCGGGGAGACGTTGATGGTCACCGGCTGTTGACTGAGCCCCTGAATCTGCTGGCTGAGCAGCGAGAGCTGCTGGCTGATCGCCTGCAGCGGTCCCAGCGCTCCGGCCAGATTCTGGAGTTGTGCCGCGAACTGGCCAGTCCCTGCGGCGATCCCTTCCAGTTGCTCCTGCAATCCGGAAAGAGAGTCGGCGACCTGAGACAGTTCCTGTTCCAGCGGGGAACTGTCTCCAAGAATTTCCACTGTCAGCGATTCAGTGATGGACATGGGAGGCCTGTCGGAAGGATCTTTCTGCAGGAGACTGAACGTGGTTCACAATGCCTGAACACGCAGGGCTCAGGCCGTCAGTCAGAGGTTCAGGACGGCTTTAACAGCCCGTTGAAGAACTTGAATTCCGTTGCGGCGGGTCTGTTTTGCCGATTTCTGCGTCGTCAAACCTCGACAAATCTGAGGATTTGCCTGCGGTTTGAACTCTTTGAACTCAACAAAACATCCGCCGCCTCACCGGGAAGCCGTTCTTCAACAGACTGTTAAATCCGTGTGATTCCGGGGGCGACCTGAAACGCTTTGCCGGAGAAGGTGATCGTGTTGGCCTCATCTCCTTCCGACATGGTGAGCGTCTCCCGGTAGACTCGGGAAAACGTGATTTTCTCGCTGGCGACGCCGGCGGGGTCGGTCACGGTGAACTCAAACGTCAGTGTCTCCTGCTGACCGGCAGAGGACGTGCTGGTGATGCCGGCCCCGGATCGGAAGGTCAGCAGTTCATAAAGCTGGAGTGGATCACCACTGGTTCCGATGAGCTGTGTCCAGCGGGCGGAGAAGGAGAGGGCGACCGGCTCGTCATCTCCCTTTCGCAGATGGCCGCTCGTGATCGACCCGCGGTCTTTGACTTCAATCGTCTGCAGGCGTTGCGTCCAGCTCAGATCTCCCTGATCCAGCAGCACCGTCAATGACTTCGCGCCGCCGTCCTTGATGACCAGTTCGCCGTCCCGGAGATTTCTGACCAGATTTGTCACTGCCATTTTCATGCCTTCTGTTCTGAACGGAGGGATGGGATGCACGTCAGACGTGATCGTCCGGTGTGTCGCTGAGTGTGCCTTGCACCGCAAGACCGCTGACGGAGACCAGCAGGTGTTGCAACGGGAGCTTCGGGGCGGGGGTCGACTCGCGGGTGAGATCCCGCGAGACGGCTTCCCGCAACCGCAAGAAAGCCGCCGGTGACGTATCTGAAGTCGTGGAACCCGGCAGCGGAATGAGTTGTCGTGTCAGGGTCGAACGGACCTGATCGGCGAGACGAAACACCGCCCGCTTGTCCCGTTGCCGGGAAAAGCAATGCACGTCAATCAGGATCTGGACTTCCTGTGAGTGCCCTGTTCGCCGGGCGGGTTCCGTGGCGGCGGTGACCCAGAATTCCATCCAGGACCGTAACGGACCGGCGTCCAGTGGGACACCGGGGAATTGAGTCGGGACGGTGGACCCCATTGCTGCCTGCCAGAAAAGCTGGAGATCCGCAGTGAGTTCTGACAATGCAATCATGAGTGAGCGTTTCCTCGTGTCAGAGCGGTGTCTTCGCCTCTGTTCCCATTGGGGGGACCGGTTAATCATTCTGTGCGTTGCTCGAGACGGAACAGGTCTTTCAGGATCGGGCGGATCTGCAGCAGCCCACGGCGCACCATCGCGAACGGGGCCATGCGACTGGTTCCATATTCCAGATACCGCACGTAAGAGATCTGGTTTCGAACTCTCATCAGTGTGGTTCCAGCTCCCTCCTCCTGTTCGCCGGATCCGTGAGTTCGACCGGATTCGACGCCGGTGGGAGCGGCTCCCTCCCACCCGGGGGGAGCGGTTCCGCCCAGTTGTTCCAGCCCATTCACCCAGGCAGCGCGGGACTGGCCGGTTTCCACCGGATTGTCACGAACGATCGACTGCAGTGTCTGACAGGTGGCCTGGCGGACGAGATCCTGCCGGGCCGCCTGAACACGATCGGTGAGTTGCGATCGCAGGCGCGCATCGACGTCTCCCCGAAATCGAAACTGGAGATTCATGGAGACTCTCCTGCTTTCAGACACTGGATTTTCAGACACTGGACGAGGACCAGCCCCGGGGTCTGGGTCTCCTGCACAGACTGAATTTCAAACCGGGTGTCTTCCACGATGATCCTCGCGGTCGTCAGTTCCATTCCCGCTGGAATCTCTGACGGGCGGAGGAACCACGCCCGTTGCAGCAGGTTGTCATTCGCGGTGGAAGTCTTCAGGCCTGCCATCCGGATCGACTGGGGGAGAAGGGAAATCGGCGTTCTGAAGACTCGTTCCTCCACAACTCCGGAGAGGGGGTTGTACCGGGAGAGGACCTCTTCCAGCTGTGCCGTGATTCCCCAGTCGGAGAACATCTGTTGCAGATCGGTCTGGCCGAGGCGAAGGAAATCGTTCATGGCTTTCGGTTGTCCTGCGGGAAATCCTGGCGTCTCAAAACGGGGGGGCACGGTTGTCTGCATTTTTCAGGGAATCGACAGCAACCTGGAGGTGACCGCCTGCACGACGGCCCCCAGGCAGAACGCCAGACAGGCCACGGTCGGCGCGAGGCCATACTTCCATTTCTCAATCTCACGCAGGCGATGTTCCTGGTCGTCGTTCATGACCATGACTCCGGACAGGGAGACCCGCAGACTTTCCAGCTGCACCTGAATCTGGGCGAGCGATTCCAGCATTCGATCCAGAGCCTCGTCCATGAATGGACTTCGTTCGCAGGACATGAGTGGTCTTTCGGAAGGGGCAGGAGAAAGGACAAACGCGATTGCCAGGCAGACGTCATGCTTCTCCCTGCGACACGGCCCAGCCGGGGCGGGACTGCAGCAGTGTCTGGTAGGTGTCGCGAGCGGCCAGCAATGCCTGCAGGTTGGCAGCCCGATCGGTCGACTGCCCCGTTGCTCCACCGATGGAATACTTCATCGCGGCCAGTTTTCCATCCCGGACGAGATTCATCAGATCGAGATCGATCTGTGCCAGAATCCCCTGAATCTGAGGCACTGTCAGTTCGGTGCCTGTCACCTGATCCAGATTCGTCAAATCGCTCATGGCCGTCTTTCAAAGAAGGAGATGGGCTGTCGTGCAGGGAATGCGCGGACGTCATTGACGGGACGTGTGCCCGCGGGGGCGAAGTGCGGATGGTCCCGGAACGGTGTCGTGAAGGGTCAGCGGCGAGTCTTCGACGATTCGCAACTGTTCAAAGGCGAGCAGCCGGATCTGCTCCGAGTGACTTTTCTCGAAATAGGTTTCCTCGGAGATGCCGAAGCGTTCGCAGAGGCGCAGGATCTGGTAATCGAGTGTCCGGGGGAGCGGGAGCAGATCGGTTAAGCGGGCCCGTTCTGTCCCGCCGCAGAAAAAGACCGCTGTGCGGCGTTGAGTGCCGGGTCAATCAGATTGCTCAGTCGGCAGATTTCCTGGCAGAGTTTGAGCAGATCTCCGGCAGTGAAACCGGCCTGTTCCAGTTCGTGAAACAGGTCCATCGTGTGTTCCATCCAGGCGACCGGTCCGGCGTCGTTCTCCGGACTGAGGGAGTCGAATGTCACCTGGGGATCTGCCCGCAGCCCTTCTTTCAACGTGAGCACGGCAACCGCCAGGTGGTACTGGTCAAGTTGCTTCAGGTAGTCGGGATGATGTGCGTCGAAGTAGGTCGTTGCCATTCCCTGGGGATCACGCAGCGGTTTCCCTGACGAATCGCGAGCCACTTTCACCGGTGGGGTGGGTGGCAGAATTCCCCGATCGCGAAGTCGCCGATGAAACCCCAGCGGGAGTGGATGCAGGAGAAAGGTCCAGGCGTCCTGTCCTCCTTTCGGCAGGATGAACGGGACGGGAGTCAATGCGGCGTTGATCTGGCCGTTGAATTTCATGGCGGGAGTGAATCCAGAGCAGAAGAAGCGTCTGCCGCATCAGAGTGATCCGGCTTCAATGGAACACCTGGACGTTGCGCCAGTGAACGGTGCAGGCAGGGGATCTGGTTTCAAGCAGAGCCCCTGATTCGACAGGGGGCGCAACGGAAACGGCACTGTTCGATGATTCGATTCCCGGTCAGGAGTCTGCTCTGATGACGATTTCCGTGCTCATTCCGCAGTATGGTCGGAGTGAACTGACGTTGCGTGCGGTGGATTCGTTACGTCAGCATCATGCCGGCCATTCCCTGGAGATTCTCGTCGTCGATGATGGAAGTACCGCATCAGCACGCCGGCCACTTTTTGCACTCGACCAGTCTGGTCGATCCCGTGGCCGCGAAGCACGTCTTTCCCTCAATGAAACATGGGATTTCCACGAGCCAGTCCGTCACAGGAATGACGAAACCGCACTAAAGAGTACCGCAGTACGAGTGCTCGTGAGTCCACGTCGACGAGGAGTAACGGCCGCCTGGAATCTGGCGGCGCGTCAGGCGCAAGGCGACGTTCTGATCTTTTTGAACAACGACACGGTGACGACCGGAAACTGGTGCGAGCGGATGGCAATGGTGCTGGAGAACTCATCTCATCGGGTCGTCGGGCCAGAATGGAGAAGAACGTCGGAGCTGGAGCGGCAGATCGGAAATTGCTCCCGGATCCTGGCGGGGTGGTGTCTGGGGATGACCCGTTCGACATTTCAGACATTGCAGGGATTCGATGAGCGTTTTTTTCTGTACTTCTCTGATACCGATCTTCAGTTCCGTGCCTGCTCCCTCTGGCCGGACGGTCTCGACCAGTCTGGTCGATCCCGTGGCCGCGAAGCAGGTCTTTCCCTCAATGAAACCCTCAATGAAACATCGGGGTTCCACGAGCCGGTCCGTCACAGGAATGACGAAACCGCGCTGATGACTGTGCCAACAAACTCCCTGCGACATCTTGGGCATCAGACGACTCGTCACTGGGAAGGGCGGCATCGAGAGTGGCATCTCGATCAGCAACGATTTTTCAAGAAGTGGGGTCCGCAAGCCTCTTCACCAGCGGGAGAGCCGATCGATGGTTCCGATCTGTTCTCCGCAGACGGAATGTGAACGCTTCAAGATGCCGACGATGCCGGCAAAGGAGAGAAACGGTGCGGCTACTGCAAGTGTGCAACGTCGGGCAGCTCTGTGGCGGGACGGCCGCCTGTGCCTGGACGATCAGTCGTTGTTTTCCTGACTGGGACCAGACCGTTCTGTTTCTGTCTGACATGTCCCCTGACACGCAGGCGGGATTTTCCCATTGCACCGTCGGGCGGATTTCTCATGTTGATGAGAAGACACTTGCTGCTCATCGCCCTGACCTGGTGCTGCTCCATAACACGTCAGGACGATGCGTGACTCCGCTCAGAAACACCATCTCCATGCATTATCGTCATTCCGTGGGGCCTGCTGCTCCTGCGGATCTGACGGTGGCCTGTTCCGACTGGTTATCCGAACAATTGAATGGACATCCTCTGATTGGACATCCTCCGGTCCTGATTCAACCGGTTCCCCGACCACCTTTATTGGATGCCCCTGCCTGTTCACCTCGACACGACGAACTGATCATCGGGAGAATCTGCACGCCGTCTCTTCGCAAATGGAGCGTCGAGGCATTGCCGGTGTATTCCCGCATCGCCACGGCGTTTCCGATGGTTCGCTGGGAGTTCGTCGGATGCCCGACAGCGCTGCAGTCAGCCTGGCAGACGGCCGTTCGTGGACAGGCGACGTTTTCTCCGGCGGGATGGGGAGCGCGATCGAGACTCTGGCGCTGGTCGGCACTGCTCTATCATCATCCAGGCATCACCGAGTCGTTCGGGCGAACTGTCGCCGAAGCACTGCGCTGCGGGTGTGTGCCGATCGTCGACGCGCGTGGCGGATTTCAAGAACAGCTGACGGGATCTCAGGCGGGGTTTCTCTGCCGAACTCCAGCGGAGTTTCTGACGGCAGTGGATGTCCTGACAGACCGGTCCAGCCGGGAGAGCCGTTCGCAGAACTGTCTGCGGGCGGGAGAGTCCTTCTCGCTGCAGACGTTTCGCAGACGTTTTCTGACGCTGTGCCGGGCCTTGACGGAGTCTTCGGATTGCACAGTCTGAACAGATTGACAACGATGTGGAAATGATCCGTTCATTCATCGCATTGCCGGTTGTCGCGACGTCAGAGATCGCGAAGGTTTCGAAATGGCTCAAATCTCAGGGAGACGGAATTCGAGTCCTCCCCCCTGAGGAACTGCACCTGACAGTCTGTTTTGTCGGAGAGACGCCGTGGGAGTTGACGTCTTCAATCGGGAATGCGATTGAAGAGGCCATCTCCGGGATGACGGCGATCTCCGCTCAACTGGGACCGATCGGCGCGTTTCCGAATCTGAATCAACCGCGGGTGATCTGGGCCGACGTGACGCCGAAAGAGCCGTTGGCCGAACTGCATGACCGGCTCACGGACCGACTGGAGAATCTGGGGTTCCGCATGGAGCAACGGGGGTACATCCCGCATGTCACTCTCGCTCGCGTCAAAAGGGAACTGCCGGAGGATTTCAGCGAACAGCTGCTGCGCCATTCGCCGGCGGACCTCGGAACGGTGCAGCTGGACAACGTGGTGCTCTTTGAATCCCAGCCGGGACGGGCGGGGCCAGATTACCGCGTCTTGACAGAGCATTATCTCTAGCCAGTTTGAGTCGTTCCCAGTTTGCCAGTGAAGAATGGCGAGGGGGTAGGGATCAGGATTCAGGGATCAGAAAAGACTGGGAAAGTCAGTCGCCAGCAGGGTGCGTCGAGACGCAGCCGACTGACTACCAGTGCCGAACGGGAGCACCGTCAAGCACTGGCGGACGAGCCGCCAGTGGCACACGAATTCGTCACGATGGATGTTTTCAACTGACTGCTAACTCATCCGTCTACGATGGCGAAGATGCTGATCGTGGAAATCCAGGGGGGCATTGCGGGGGGATCTGACTCAAGCCTGGTCTGAAGATCCCGGATTTCACACCGTTTGAGCGCAGGTTCCGCACGGGGATCATGAGGCGGGAACCCTTGACTCCCGCGGGCAACTTATTATTCCTGATGCCATGGGGAGACCGTGGGGAGAACCGGGTTCCGAGTGTGTCCCTCTTCCGGGACTTTACAAAGTCAGGGGACTGAACAGTGTTCACGTCCTGTCCGCTTGGCTATGCTGTCCCTTTCATTGGGAACGGTCTCTCCGACACGGACCGGCCGTTCTTTGTGATTCATCATGTTGCGAGGAGGATTTCGCCAGATGACTGATCGATCGCAGCAGCCTGCCATGATTGAGGCACAAGGGCTGAGCAAATTTTACGGGCCATTTATCGCGACACAGAACGTGTCATTTTCCGTTCCCGCCGGACAAGTGGCTGCGTTTCTCGGCCCTAACGGTGCGGGAAAATCGACGACCATGAAACTGCTGACCGGATTTCTGTCGCCGAGCGAAGGGTCAGCACGGATCGGCGGATTCGACGTCGCGACGCATCGCATCGACGCCAGCCGGCTGGTCGGATATCTCCCGGAGAACGGTCCCCTCTACAACGAGATGACGCCGCAAAGCCTGCTGAAATACCTCGGACAGGCCCGGGGAATGAACAGCGGCCTGCTGAAAAATCGGCTTGAATTTGTCGCCAGCCGCTGCTCATTGGAAGATGTCTGGGGAAAGCAGATCAGCAAACTCTCACGCGGATACCGCCAGCGGGTCGGGATGGCCCATGCCCTGCTGCATGATCCGGCGGTTCTGATCCTCGATGAGCCGACCAGTGGACTCGACCCGAACCAGACATTTCAGGTGCGGGAACTGATCCGGGAGTTGAGTCGTACGAAAACGATTCTGCTTTCAACGCATATTCTTTCAGAGGTGGAAGCGGTCTGCAGTCGAGTGATTCTGATTGACCGTGGACGAATCGTCCTGGATGGAAATGTTGAGCGGATGCGTGGAGAAAAACACGACATCGAGACTCACTTCCGTCAGCTGACCGGTGGTGCCGCGTAGCCTGACGGGAGCCGTTCCGCTCCCCTTTCCGCACTGTTCAAAACCGGTGAGGAAGGATCTTCTGTTCTCTGTTCGCCTCCAGACACGCTGACAAAAAAAGAGTGCCTCACAATGCGTCTACACGTTGTGCTCGCGGTTTTTAAACGGAATGTCGCCAGCTACTTCTCAGGGATGCTGGGATATCTGTTTATCGTTGTGTTCGTTGTGGCCGGAGCGTTCCTGGCGTTCAACGACCAGTTCTTTGCGAACAATCTCGCCAATCTCGATCAGCTCAGCCAGCGGTTTCCTCTCCTGCTGCTGTTCATCATTCCGGCCATCACAATGACGGTCTGGGCTGACGAAAAGAAAATGGGAACCGATGAACTGCTCTTTACGCTGCCTGCCCGGGATTTTGAAATCCTGTCCGGCAAGTACCTGGCCGTTCTCGCCGTGTACACTGTCGCCCTGCTGTTCTCACTGACCCATGCGTTCGTTCTGAACTGGCTCGGAAATCCGGACTGGGGTCTGATTGCGACGACGTACTTTGGATACTGGCTGGCCGGCGCAGCACTTCTTTCTGCCGGGATGTTTGCGTCCGTACTGACGAGCAGCTCCACCGTGGCGTTCGTTCTGGGAGCCGTGATCTGCGCGATCCCGGTCTTCATCGACGATGTTCCGGGGGTGCAGAAACTGATGAAAGACACGCTGCACCTGAACGAGCCACTCAGTGTGGCCGGTCATCTGCGGGGATTCACTTCCGGGAAAGTGGCCTACAGCGGCATCTTCTACTTCGTCGGTCTGTCCGCGTTCTTCCTGTATCTGAATGCCGTGATGATTGCCCGGCGCCACTGGGCCGGCGGCAAAAATGCCGGTGCGATGTCCGGCCAGTACCTTCTCCGTGTCGCCTGCCTGGGAGTTGCCCTGCTGTGCTTCACCTACTCCCTGGCAACCGCCGGGTTCAGCTTTGATTCCAGTACGGAAAAACTGCACACCCTGTCGAAGACCTCACTCGATGTTCTGAAGAATGTTCCGGCCGACAAACCGATTACGATTCAGGCATTCATTTCCCCGGACGTGCCGCAGGATTACGTCGCCATCCGCAAGGATCTGATCAACAAACTTGTCGAGTTCGATCAGCGTGGCGGGAGTCGCGTTCAGGCCCGAATTGTCGATGTCGAACCGTTCTCCCGGGCAGCGGAACAGGCCGAAGCGCTGGGGATTTCTCCCCGTCCGTTGCAGAGTGAAGAGGGGGGACGACAGTCGCAGAATGAAGTCTATCTGGGAGTCGTGCTGACCAGCGGATTCGATTCCGTGACGATTCCATTCTTTGAGCGTGGAACTCCGATCGAATATGAGTTGACCCGATCGATCGGAACCATTTCCAAGGAGAAACGTCGGGTGGTCGGAATTCTCGACACCGATGTGAAACCCAGCGGCGGAATGGACATGCGGTCATTCCAGCGGCTTCCGGAGTGGCAGATTGTCACGGAACTGAAGAAGCAGTACGAAGTGAAGGACGTTTCCGCGGACAATCCGATCACGACGGAAATGGATGTGCTCATTGCGATTCTGCCGTCATCGCTGACGCAGCCGCAGGCCCAGAATCTGGTGGATTACATTGAATCTGGAAAACCGATCCTGATTTTTGACGATCCGGCACCGGTCTGGGGCGCCAATAACAACTCGTCCGGAATTGCCTGGGCTCCATTGGAACCCAAACCCAGCGCCGGTGGAGGAATGGGAATGATGGGGATGCAGCAGCCATCAGAACCGAAAGCAGACGGCGGCCGGGCGACTTCTGTGTTACAGGCGCTGGGAATCGGCTGGGATGTCAGCAAGAGCGTCTTCGACGGCTTCAACCCGCATCCAAAATTTGCGAGCACCTTCCCGCCGGAGCTGATGTTCCTCGACGGCAAGGAGTGTGTGAACAACGAGATCCCCATCACCGCCGGATTGCAGGAATTGATCTCCTTCGCGCCGGGATTCGTGGCGGAACAATATGATGATGTTGAAGTCGAATGGCTGTTGAAGTCCCGTGGGGCAACGACGGGAACGAACAGCTGGGACAAGATCACCCGAGCCGGATTTCTCGGGGGACGTCAATACAATTTTGATATCGCTCATACCCCGGATGACAAGGTCTACACTTTGGCCGCCCGCATCACCGGCAAGGGTGACCGGAAGACGAATGCCATCTTTGTGGCCGACGTGGATCTGGTGCATGACATCATGTTCCAGGTCTGGAAGCAGCAGTTGCTCGACCTGAGAATCGACAATGTTCTTTTTGTGCTGAACTGTGTGGACTCACTGGCGGGGGATGAACAATATGTCGAACTGCGGAATCGTCGCGCCCGGCATCGGACGTTGACTCAGCTCGAAGAACGGAAGAAAACCTTCGAAAAACAGCGTCAGGATGAAATTTCCAAAGCGGATGCCGCCGCGGAAAAAGAACTTGCCGCAGCCCGGACCCGTCTGCAGACCATTCTGGATGATCTGCGGAAAGACCTGGAAAAAGGAAACGTGGATATCAGTACCGTTCAGGTCCGGATTCAGAACGCGACCGAAGCGGAGAACCGGAAACTGAATCAACGCGAGAAAGAAATCGAACGGGAAAAGAATGAAACGGTTCGCCGTGTGAGAATGGATACCGAACAGGATATCCGGAAGATCGAACAGGGAATCTGGCGCTGGGCCGTTCTGTTCCCGCCGTTGCCGGCCATCCTGCTGGGACTCGGGGTCCTGGTGTCCCGGGTTGTTGGCGAACGGAAGGGAATCTCCTCCGACCGGCTGCGTGGATAGCATCGCCACCAGTGTCTGTCTGAATCCGGATCCAGACAAGAGACTGACATGCCGACTCACGGCCAGGCGTTAGACCAGTTTGGTCTATCATGTGGCCGCGAAGAACGCCTTTCCCTCAATGAAACATTGAGTTTCCGCGAGCCAGGACGTCACATGAATGACGAAACCGCTCTAGACGAGGGGGGCATCTCAGGTCAGTCCGATGGATTTTCCTGAGATGTCCGGGCAACTGACAGGCAGATCCATTTCCTGAGTATCGTTCGAGCAGCTCATCAGAACGGATGTTGGTCATGGGGATTGTCGCGTCTCTGGCCACCACGCTGCTGCTGGTTCCCTTACTGCTTCCTTTTGTCGCGGCATTGGTTCTGGCCAGTTTCTTTCGTTCTTCCGTGAGTCGTCTACGGATTGGCGCGACCATCTTCCTGCTGTTGATCACCGCCAGTCTCATTCTGGGAATTCTCACGTTCACTTCAGTGGAAGGACGTTCTCCAACCGGTCTCGTTGTAGCCTGGTCTCTGCCTGTCCCGGCAGGGCCGACAATTCTGAATGAGATTTCCTGTCGCTGGGATCGATTCAACGCCGGGCTGCTGATGCTGCTTCCCTGGGGAGCGATGACGGCCAGCCTGTTCTCAGGATCGCTGGATACCCGTGCCAGACGACTGCCGCTCAGTCTGGCAATGCTGGGATCTGTCAACTGGTTTCTGACGGGGGGCGAAATTCCAACAGCACTCACCGGCGGCTTCCTCGCGGCGGTTTTCTTCGGGTTCCTGCTTCAGGATTCCGGAAACCAGGAATCACGTCTGTTCGGGCGGAGATATCAGACGGCACAATGGATCGGTCTGCTGCTGCTGACCGGCGGACTCGGGATGCTCATTGGAATTTCCAGTCTCGTCCAGTCCGCCCCGCGCGGGCAGCCGGGGCCGACCACTGCCGCGTTCATCGAACTGGGAAACGTGATCACCCTGACGCAAAGCAGCCATGAAGCGGCCGGAGAGTTCTGGAAAGACTCCCGAGGTCTTCCACTTCTGACCATCCTGCTGGCCATCCTGCTGGTGAGCGGGCTGTTCCCACTCCACATCTGGCTGTCTCAGGCTCTTTCCAGTGGAACGCTGTTCGGATGCGTGTGGCTGATCCTCTGGAGTCAGTCGGTGCTGTATGCGGGAGCCCGCTGGCTCACTCAACTCGATGCCCAGACCCTGGCCGATCTGCAGAGCGGGGGATTATTCATTTCCATTCTGGGGACCCTGTATTGCAGTTGCCTGGCTTACGGAGAAGCCCGACCCGGAAAATTCCTGGCTGCGACGGTGGGCTGGTGCCTGTCGATTTCGCTGCTGGCCATCTGCTCGGCGATGCTCCATGTCGAGCGGTTCGCTGTCCCGTGGAGTCTCTGTCTCTCGTCGGGGTTGGTTCTGCTGACCATCGCGATGTCTCCTGCTCTGGCCGACGAACAGCGTCGTCAGCTGCCGCACCGTCTTGCAATGCGAATGGCGCTGATCACGCTGACATTGACCCCGACGGTGATCGGCAGCTTTCAACTCTGGCTGGGACTGGCGTCGCTTCAGAACTGGGGACAACTCGGAACGTTTCGCGCCTGGGGAGTCATCCTTGTTTCCAATCTCTTCATGCTGTCCGGGCTGCTGAGAATGAGCCGGTTGTTGACAGCCATGGTTCCAGATCCCGTCGAACCGGTGAACGGAACTCCGGTGCTCGACCAGTTTGGCCGAGCATGTGGCCGCGAAGAACGTCTTTCCCTTAATGAAACATCGGGTTTCCTGGCCACCCCCCCGACGTTCGGACAGAAACTGCTGATTGGCTGCTGGATCGGGCTGGCCACCTTGACCGGCTTTCTGCTCCCTCTCGCGAACCGCTTTGTTCTGTAACAGCGGAACGTAACAGGGGGACAGATAAAAAGGCGACAGAGCGTGGACATTCCGAGTGTCACTGTTCGTCGAAGACCTCGAACAGTGTGAATATCCACACCCTGGAGCATCTCCATTTAGAGCAAACCGCTTTAATCCGCTCCATTGTCGTCGTTCGGTTTTATGTCAGACGTCGATTTCCGGTCGAGACTGAATGCTCCCATCACGATCACGGCAAAGAGGCTCGCGTTCAGCAGGAACAGCACTGAAAGAACGATTGCACATGGTCCGAATTGCCCGGCGCTGATATCGATGATTCCACCCATTCCTCCTCCCGCGAACCCGGCGAGCAATAAAATTCGACGCATCGCGGAAGATGAAACAGCAAGAAAGACGCTGGAGAGGAGGGCAGTGATTGCACACCCGAGAAAGACGGCCTGCAGGTCGATTGACTGTGCGGCGCTTTTCAACGGGAGGATCATCCCCGGACCACCGGCGGAAGCCAGTCGGTACTCCGACACCGCGACAGTGATTCCGACAATCACTGACGTCAGAACAATGATCATCGACATCAAAAATTGCGGGGGATCGGATCGCCAGGCCCGACGAATCCAGCGCGAAATTTCGTCGAGTTCGTCATCTTCCGGTTCCGGTGCGGAACTCTCCGGAACTTCGATCGGAGGAAGCCGAATTCCGAACGTCGCCGCAACTGCCAGCTCAAACAATCTCATCGGCCCGATTTGGAACCGGGCTGCCATCATTGCAATGAAAATGCCCGCCAGCCCGACCGCGAGCCCGGACTGAACATTCCATTGCGAGATGAGTGATGCAAACCCCAGTGCAATCATGATGTTGATGAACATCGGCGGGCCCTGCACGATCCGTTCGGGCTTCCAGTAAATCGATTGCGGTTCACGGTCTTCTCTGGCGGTCTTCCGGACAGAACCGACATGGGGAACAGGTTCAGAGAATCCATTCTGACAATGAATCGATTCTCCATCGCATCGTTTACGCTCTCAATCAGGGAGCGGCTGGTGTTTTCAAACGAGTGAGTTCTTCTGCCGAAAGTGCCCGATTGAACACTGCAATTTCGTCCAGTCGTCCTTCCCAGTTGAATGCGTGATCGCAACGTCCACCGAAGAACAGTTCATTCAATTCGGCAAGACCGTGGATTGACGTTGTCGCTTCGAACTCCGGTTCCGGATTTCCATTGAGATGGACACGGATCGTGTCTCCCTTGCGAACGAACACCACCTGATTCCAGGTCCAGCGACCGATTTCGGTTTTTCCTGCGATCTGTTCTCCGTTGGATCCCTGCTGGAAGATCAACCGGTTCTCGTTTCCACTGGTGCCGCCGATTCCCAGATGATCCCCACTCATTCCACGGGTCTGGTCTTGTCCCCGTGACCACAGCCACCCGGCCACATCGCGTCCATTCCCCGGCATTCCGTTCCAGAACCAGAGGGAGACCGTGTACTCGGTCCCGATTTCCGGGAGCTGGACACGCAGGCGTTCTCCGGCAAAATGGACCGCGCGGTTCGTTTCGCCGTTCAGACAGAATGACGCGGATTGCGGACCTTCGAGGTAGTAGGCCACACGCGGTTCAAAAATTCCGTGATTCCGATGCCCTGACGAATCCACCGCACGGGGGCCTGAGAATTCGTCGAGACGGAACCAGGCGTCCGGTTTGAGGTCAACGATGGCCTGAGCCGCCGGGCCGACCGAAGCGACTGCTTTTCGACGCGGAGCCTTCGTCACCTGTTCCAGCAGTTCCAGCGCGGCCGCGACGATGCGGGGTTCCGCAGTCACTTCGAGTCCGGCGGAGCGAGCCGGCCAGGTGTTATAGCCTCCCAGCAGGTGCTGTTCCGGAGGGGGAATGTATCCGTCCCCTCCGTTGGCCAGTTCGATGACCATCGTTTTTTCAAAGGGGCTCTGTTGTTTGATCTTCAGTCCGGTGATGGCATAGGTTTCCGTTGGAGTCGTGGCGATGGCGATGTCACCAATGCGGATCGCCTGGACGACCACTTCCGTCGACTTCATTTCATCGAGCAGAATCTGCTCACGTGCGTAGACTTCCTCAACCGTCTTCGGAAGCCGGTCCCCCATTTCCGCGACGATCCGCCGCGCCCATTCCAGACGCTGCTGATCCGGCACGCGATAGTTCATCGGCAGGCGCGTCTCCGCCATGCTGAGTTCGGCGTCACTGCGGTACTGAATTTTCTGATAAGCCGACAGAGCCAGATCCAGCAACCCCTGTGTGTACTCGTCGAGACTGCGGTGATTCTTGGCGGCCGTCGGATCGGTGTAATCCATCTTCCAGATGTCGCCGCTGCATCCATGAGACATGATCCCCACGAAGGGAGCCTGACCGTCAGCGGTCTCCGGTGAGATCTTCTGCTTCAGTCCATCCGAGAACAGCCCATAGTAGTCGGCACTGATGTCACGGTCGCCAAAGTAGTGCATCGAGAAGTTGGCCAGCACCGCCAGCGGGCGTCCCGATGCGGACCGCAGAGAGATCAATGTCAGATCCGGATCTTTCGGGCCAGACTCTCCAACGACATCATCCAGATTTCTCCCGGCGTGCATGTTGGCCCGGAGCGTGGCGTTGCCGAATGGATCGAGAGCAATCCGGTCTGGCCGGCGGATCCATCGTCGCAGTGCGGTGTAATCGGCCGCATTCACGACACCAAATCCGATCTGTGCCGGTTCCAGATTTTTCAGTGCGGACTGCACCGCTTCGACGAGCCTGGCTCTGAGCAGCGGAACATAGTTCGGGTCGGCATCGGTTCCCAGGCATCCCATCGACGCTGCCGCCGAATGCGCGTGTGTCGCCGAGAAGAGCAGGTGGTCCGGGCGGACTCCCGTGGCATCACTGGCCAGCTTTTTTGCGTCATCCAGCATTTCACGAGACATCATACAGCTGTCGACAACGACGATCACCACCGTCTCCGATCCCTGCTGCAACGCAATGGCCCGGGCATTCAACGGGGTATGAATTTTGTCGATCGACCGGCTCGTCATGCCGCCGTTCACCAGAACTGGTAACTGGTCCGGAGTGACATCGACCACCGCCGCTCCGGCGCGAAATTCCGCTTGCGCCGATGCAACAGCCCCGAACAGGACAAGACACAGAGACAAAGACAAGATGCGGTGCATGGAAGGTTCACCCGTGGGTTGAAGGCGTGAGGAACAGGCCGTCTGGCAGGCAGTCCTTGACTGTACCAACCTGGTCCGGATTTGAGAAACAATTCAACGGTTGCAGATCCATTTTGCGGACCTGAAGAACGGATCATGCCACAGGGAAAGAGCCTGCAAGTGGCTTCTTTTCTCCTGAGTGATTGACGAAAAATTGAAAATTTTTTACGTGTTTTTGCAATGACGGAGAGAACGTCGAGAGGTAGTCTTCGAATCCACAGATGCTGTTCTTGCGATTTGTCGACATCGCGCTCACCGGAATCCTGAAGAGGTTGACCATGACGAATCCGTTGCCTGTCTCCCGTCGAGGTGTTCTGAAATCTTCTGCCGCGCTCGCTCTCGGCGCCCTGATGCCGACCACCTGGGTTTGTGGTGCGGACGGCACGCCCGCTTCCCGTTCCAGAAACGAACGGTTTCGAATCGGGTCGATCGGGATGCGCTATCAGGGGTCTGTCATCGCAGAGAAATCTCAGGAGTTCGGAGACATTGTCGCCATCTGTGATGTGGACCGGGACATTGCCGAAAAAGCGAAAGCTCAGTTCGGCGGCAAGGCCGACCTGTACGAAGACTACCGGGAGATGCTGCAGCGTCCGGACATCGATGTCATTACGATCGGCACTCCGGATCACTGGCATACCGCGATGGTGATTGATGCCTGCCGTGCCGGAAAAGATGTCTACTGCGAGAAACCGCTCACGCTGACAATTGACGAAGGGAAACTTCTCACCCGGGTTGTTCAGGAAACCGGTCGGGTTGTTCAGGTGGGCTCCTGGCAGCGGAGTGATCACCGTTTCCGTCTGGCTGTTGAACTGGTGCGGGCCGGCCGGATCGGTCAGCTCCGGAAAGTGGAAGTCGTGCTCGGGAAAAACGTACAGGGAGGCCCGTTCGTTCCACAACAGCCCCCAGCGAATCTGAACTGGGATCTCTGGCAGGGGCAGACCCCGGATCGCCCGTACATTCCGGAGCGGTGTCATTACACCTTCCGCTGGTGGTACGAGTACTCTGGCGGGCAGATGACCGACTGGGGAGCCCATCACATTGATATCGCGCAATGGGCCATCGGGAGCCCAGGGCCGGTGAAAATCGAAGGTCAGGCCAACTTTCCGAATGTGTCAGACGGCTATAACGTCGCGACGGACTTCCGCGTGAAATATGTCTATGAAAATGGCGTGGAACTCACCGTGCTCGACAACGGACGGAACGGAATTCTCTTCGAAGGGGACGCCGGACGCCTCTTTGTGAATCGGGGCTCCATCACCGGCAAACCGATTGATGATCTGGCCAGTCAACCGTTCGGACGGCCAGACTTCCGTCTCTATGACAACGACAATTTCTCCCGTCCGGAACGCTCAGGAAAACTGGACGCCATTGTGAATCATATGGGGAACTTCTTCGACTGCATCCAGTCCAGAAAGACACCCGTTTCCGACGTGGTGTCGCAGCACCGGTCAGTCTCGACCTGCCATCTGGGGAACATCTCGATGCGGCTGGGGCGCCCGCTGAACTGGAACCCGGAGAAGGAACTGTTCGTCAATGATCCCGAAGCGGATCAATGGCTCAGCCGGGAGCAGCGTGAAAAGTATGCGATCCGGTCCTGACAGCGGTGACACATTCCAATCCCTGTTCTCCTCTGATGTGTTCCCAGGTTTGAAAGGTCGGCCGATGATGACCCGTCGTGACTGTCTGCAGACATTGGCTGCGATTCCTCTGCTGGGCCGTGGAATCAGCCTTGCCGCTCCCAAAGAAACGGAGCCGTTCCGACTGCATTACTGCCTCTCTTCCTCGCTGTATGGGACATTGCCGCTGCAGGAGATTCTGCCGGAAGTGAAGCAGACCGGCACGACGGTGCTCGACATCTGGCCGCGCCCGCACGGCAGTCAGCGGGAGCAGGTCGGCGAACTGGGTGAAGACCGGTTTCGTGAGATGCTCACGGAGCAGGGGCTGCAGCTGGGGATGACCACTCGTTACGACCTGGGCCCATTCCGTCTGAAAGAGGAGCTGGAATTCGTCCGGCGTTTTGGCGGAAAGCTGATCGTCACCGGAGCAAAACCCGGTGCAGGAGCGACCCTGCGGGATCAGGTGAAATCCTTCGTGGAGAAACTCCAACCGCACGTCGCCGAAGCGGAAAAGTGCGGAGTCACGATCGCGATCGAAAATCACGGCAACTCCTTGATCGAAAGCCCGGACTCACTTCGATACTTCGCAGAATTCGCCCGCTCACCGAATCTGGGCATTGCTCTGGCTCCGTACCACCTTCCGCAAGACCCGGCACTGCAGGCGTCGCTGATTGAAGATCTCGGCCCGAAACTGGTGCATTTCTACGCCTGGGAACATGGGGACGGCTGTCACCAGAAACTTCCCAAAGATCAGGAGTTGAAGCAACTGCCGGGACGGGGGAGTTTCGACTTTGCTCCGCTCATCGCGGCCCTGCGGAAAATTCAGTTTGCAGGCTGGACACAGGTCTTCATGCACCCGGTGCCGCGCGGGATTCCGATTCTGGAAACCGCCGGTGAGGTCACAGCGGAAATCAACCGCTCCCGTGCCTTTCTTGATCGGCTGTAATTCTCCGGCAGAACTTCTCTGGCTGTCATTCTTTGGCAGAACACGAGCAGGGGACCGGTCGAAGACTGATCGACCGGTCCCCTGTTTCGATTACACAGATCGCAATTACACTGCCGCAATACTGCCGCAATTGGGTGAACCCGTTCTTACCGGTCGGTTTCTCTCAGCACCGGTGATGTCAGCATGACTCGTTCCTGCTGCAGATAGTCGAGTTGGCGAATGGCATTCTGGATCATGGTCGCGTGCGGCCGATCGAGCGATTCCAGGGCCGGCAGCACAGCCGACCAGAGACCGGAAGAGAGCCGTTTGTCGTCTTTCTTCTTGTCGCTCACGTCTGCGAGCAGTTGTTCCAGGAAGTTCTGCTGTTCCGGGAACGTGCGAATCTCATAGTCTTCCAGATCGACCTGACCGGCGACATATCGAATCGCGTCTTCCAGTGTTCCGATTTCATCCACCAGTCCCAGTTCCAGCGCCTGCTGTCCGGTAAAAACACGCCCTCCCGAAAGCTCGTCGATTGGCTTGGTCAGTTTCTCCTTGCGGCCGGCGACAACATGCGCCTGGAACACCTTGTAGATGTCATCCATCCATTTCTGGAGTTCGGCGCGCTCGGCGTCATTCCAGGGCTTGGGTGACGTCATCATTCCCGCCCGTTCTCCCCGGCTGGTCATATCAAAGTTGACACCGATCCGGTTCCACATCTGGTTCGTGGCGATTTTTCCCGCAACGACACCGATCGATCCAGTGATGGTCGACGCATCAGCAAAAATCCGGTCCGCCCGGGCGGAGACGTAATAGCCTCCACTCGCGGCGACACTCCCCATGGAGACGACAACCGGCTTGCTTTTCTGAACGTGCTGAATCGCCTGCAGCATCACTTCGCTGGCCGTGGCGGATCCTCCAGGAGAATCGACACGCACGACCACGGCCCGAATGCGTGGTTCATCGGCAATGGCATCGAGGGCCTTGCGAATCGGTTCACTGTAGGCCCCTTCAGACCCTCCCAGCAGAGACTGCTCCGGCTTGCCGAGCATGATGGGACCACTGATGTGAACGACGGCCACGGCGTTCTTGGTGGACTTGGCGGTCTTTCCTCCATTCAACAACTGCGCCCAGAGCTGCATGACCGCAAACGGATTCTCGAGATCGATGTTTCCCAGCGATTTCTTGCCGTAGGATTTCTCGAGTTTGACCGTTGCTCCATGCGTTTTTTTCAGGAACTCCAGTAACTGCTCCCGGCTTTCCACGGCGTCAATCAGGTTCGCGGTCCGTGCGGTTTCGGCAGAGTACAGGCCGCGATCGATCCAGTGTTTCACCTGCTCTTCACCGACCCCACGTCCTTCGGAAATCAGCTTCGTCGTCGTGGCATACAGGCTGTCGAGCATCCAGTTGTGCATCTCGGCCGCTTCAGCACTCGATTCCTTGAGCATGAACATTTCTGCGGCACTTTTGTATTTGCCACAGGTCAGAAAGTCCGGCTGGGCACCAATCAGATCCAGCAGTCCCCGCAGGTAAACTCCTTCCATGGCCAGGCCGTTAATCCACGCATCGCCGGTCGGGACCATACTGACCCGACTGCTCCCGGACAGGAGTGCATAGGTCCGAGTGGAAACGGAATCGGCATGTGCGTAGACCGGTTTCTTTTCACGAACCTGCTTCAGAACCTGACGGAGTTCTTCCACCTGCGACGTTGAGACGGTGAAGTCGTTCACCAGCAGCACGACCGCGGCCACTTTGTCATCCTTGCCGGCTTTTGACAGTCGGGTGACCAGCGCGTGCAGAGATTCCGTTCCGATATTTCCCAGCAGCGGATCTTCCGCTTGAGGACGATCCGGCAATGATCCCCGCAGTTCGAATACGGCGAGGGTGGTCGGAGCGGCCTTTGCGTCGGCTTCCTTCTCTTCGGCCTGCAGGGAACGCTGATCGAATCCGATCCAGCTGACGGCAATCAGTACGACCCAAGCGAAACGCCCCATTTGTACGACACTCCTTTGAAGCCGCCCGAGAATTGGAAACGTCTTCCTGATGACGCAACGATGAATTTCGTGCGACAGTGAGTCCCCGTCACCGTCGGCTTACGGTGACAGGATCTGCACAGGAAGTTGGAAATGCTCGCTTTACTCTAACTCGCCGGTGAGCGGGAATCTACGAGGCTGCCGTGGCGGGTTCTCGCCGCGCTCAAATGGTCCTGTTCTGCCCCGTCACCCCCGCCGTCGCTGAACAGAAGTCTGGTCTCACGGAAAGTCAGCCCTCCTGGCTCACGAGGAGTGCCTGATAGCCCCCATCACACGGATTTCCCGGCTCGTGAGTCTGCTGCGAAACCAGACGCATTTCCGGATGGGCGTTCAGAAAGGATTGCACAACCTCAGAGTTCTCTGCCGCATCGATGCTGCAGGTGGAATACAGGATCCGGCCGCCGGGTCTGATACGCTGGACCGCATCTTCCAGCAGACGCCGCTGCAGTGGGATCAGATCCAGGAAGGTCGACGGCGTGATCCGCCAGCGGGCTTCCGGACGTTTCCCCAAAACTCCGGTATTGGAACAGGGAACATCCAGCAGGACCGCATCGAACGGACCGGCCGGAGAATCCGGTCCTTCACCGGAGACGCGCTGAACCGTGATGTTTTTCAGTTGCAGCCGTTCGATATTTTCCCGAATCGGACGCAGTCGGGTTTCCGACAGATCACAGGCGACGACCTGACCGGTTCCGTTGAGCCGTTCCGCCAGATGGCAGGACTTGCCGCCGGGAGCCGCACAGAGATCCAGAATCCGTTCCCCCGGTTGCGGGTTCAGCAGCTCCGTGGCCCGCATGGCCGATTCATCCTGCACACTGAAGGCCCCGTCATGGAAGATCGGAATCTCTCCCGGAGAGAGAGTTCCCCGCAGCACAATCGACTCAGGAAGTGCTCCAGGTTCAGCGTCGACTTCCGCCTCCTGGAGTTTCTGCAGGACCTCCTCGCGCGTGGCCCGGTTCAGATTCACGCGTAATGACACCCGACCGGGTGTCGTGAACCACATGCCGCGTGCCAGGAGCTTTTGCAGATCGCTGACTTCAGTTCCCCAGCGTTCCATCAGCCAGACAGGCAGGCTGGTGACTTCCGCCAGATAGTCAAGCGGACGATTCGCCGGATTGGAAAAGACCTCACGGGGAAGTTCAACCGTTCTCCATCCCAGATGCGACCCGTGAAATTCGAAGATGGGGAGCAGATGAGAATTCAGTGACTTCAATGAGAGCGATTCATTCGCACCGTCCTCTCCCGCGACCGGACCGAGCAGGCTGATTTCCCGCTCGAGATTCCGCAGGGTTCCATTGATGAAGCCTTTCGCACGGGACTTCTGCAGACGATCACACAGTGCCACGGTTTCATTCACCGCCGCGTGTGGAGGAATATGGGGCAGAAACAGCAACTGGCAGCATCCCAGCTGCAGCAGCAGCCAGAGTTCATCTTCCACGTTCTCGCGAGGACGGGACACGTATCGGGCCAGAATCGTATCGATCGTGATTCCACGCCGGATAGTTTCCGAAGCCAGTTCGGTGGCGAAATGCCGGTCACGCGGCAGAGTCGGAAACTGAACAAACAGATCGTCCAGCGACTTGGAAACAAACAGCCCGCGCTGAATGAAGGATTGAATCGCCAGGAACGCCAGCCAGCGCGCTGACGGACCAGAGGATTCGGTTCCTCCAGAGGAACGGGGGCGAAAATTTCGTTTTCCAGAGCTGCCTGGCGACATGGACAAACTGTTCCATTTCTTTTGAATCAAGCGGGTCGAGAGCGTTTCTTCCGAAGCCATCACTGGCTCGGATTGTCACGTCCGGCGGGTCAGCGAGCGGTGCGGCACAACCGTTCAAGGTCGTCGAAATACTCGGGATAGGTCTTGGAAGTACATTGCGGATCGGCAATCCGGATTCCGGGGACGCGCAGTCCCAGCAGGGAAAAGCTCATCGCCATCCGGTGGTCGTCATAGGTCTGAATTTCCGTGGGGCGAAGCGTGCCTGGGAGAATCGTCATTCCGTCGGCGTGCTCCTCCACCTGCAATCCGGCCCGCCGCAATTCCGTCACGACCGCCGAGACACGGTCCGTCTCTTTCAGTCGCATATGGGCGACATTGAGAATTCGTGTCGGTCCACTGGCGAACGGGGCCACGCAGGCGAGTGTCTGCGCGGTATCGCTGATTTCGTTCATGTCGATGTCGACACCCGTCAGTTCTCCGCCACGAACCGTGACGGAATTCTCACCCCACTCCGCGGAACAGCCCATCCGGACGAGGGCATCCACAAACCGGACATCCCCCTGCAAGGCGTTGCCGTTCAATCCTTCGACCGTCACTTCCCCACCGGTCACGGCCGCCACTGCGAAGAAATAACTGGCCGCCGAGGCATCCGGTTCAATGTCGTAATCCCGCCCCTGATACGGCTGCGCGGAAATTTCAAAGTGATTGAGACGCGGTTCGGTGACTTCCGCGCCGAACGCTCTCATCATGTCCAGCGTCATATCAACATACGGACGCGAGACCAGTTCTCCGGTCACTTCCACTGTGAGCGGAGCAGCGGCAGCGGGAGCGGCCATCAACAGGGCACTGAGATACTGACTCGACAGGTCTCCGGACACCGGGATTCGGCCGCCGGGAAGCCCGTGGGATCGGATCTCGACGGGTGGGCAACCATTATTCAATTCACAGGCCGCCTGAATCCCGATTCCGCTGAGAGCCGTGATGAGCGGAGCGATGGGGCGTTCCCGCATCCGGCTGTTTCCATCCAGTCGATACTGTCCGGAGCCCGCAGCACAGAGAGCGGTGAGGAAGCGAATACTGGTACCGCTGTTTTCGCACCACAAGGACGCCTGATCGACGGGAATCACTCCCCCCTGACCAGTCATCTGAAACGTCTTGGCCACGGAGTCGACTTGTACCGGAATTCCAAGACGCCGCAGGCTGTCAATCATGACCTGCGTGTCCACACTTTCGAGGACCCCCGACAAACGGCTTTCACCACGGGCCAGTGCCGCGATGATGAGAGCCCGATTCGTCAGGCTTTTGGAACCGGGAGGACGGATACGTCCGGTGACGGGGCGTGAGACGGGAAGGATTTCGAGAGAGTCCATACAGATGTCAAAGCAGGAACAAGTGGTGAAGCCGCTGAGTTTAGCGAAATCCGAATCACTTGTCTGTCTCCGCGCGTCTTCCGCCTTTCTCCAGTCAAACCCGCCGATTCCGATGCGTCGCGGTCTGAATTCGCCGATATCTCGATGTGATGTGTTGAAACACCCGGTGGAGTGTTCCTGAAATCCGCAGGAAATTCAACCGGAGCATTTCCATTTGATATTTGGCCGCGCGGCACGCGTTTCCCCCAATGACACATGGGGTTTCCGCGAGCCAGTATGTCACTGGAATGACGAAACCGGTCGAAGAGCCTGTCCCGGAATTCTCCTTCTCCCCTGAGGGGAGAAGGACTTGAGTTGTACTGTTGATTTCCGTCTCCCAGACAGCCCCTGGTGCGTCGCCTCACGGAGACGGACGTGGTTCCCCCATTTTCATGATCAGGAATTCAGGCCGACTGTCATGTTTTCCCCTCTCCAGATTCTGGTACGCCTGTTCGCCCTTGTGGCGGCGACGGGGGTCTTTGCCGGACTCTGGGCGAACGATCAGCCGGTGCCGACGGACGATGTGATTGCCCTGCAACATCTCACCGTGAGAATCCCCCTCGAGCCACTGGCAGAGGAACTTCCGGTCTCCACGCTGCAATCATCGGAAGAAGACTGGCAGACGCTTCCCACAGAGTCGCATTCTTCCGAATCGGTCACCTCGCTCTCGATGCGACCGGGCGACCCGTTCCCGGATCCCATTCCGCCCCGCACAGAAATCCGGGCGATCCATCTCGATCAGCTGACGATCAGTGAAGCGGAACTGCAGAAGCATCTGAGACTGCTTCCGGAAACGATTCCTGCCGGCGATTATCGTGTCATCGACTCATTCGGCGGTGTCGGCTGGCTGATTGTCCGTCCGGTCGACTCGTCAGTCGAAACGGTCGCGGAAGATGGAGTCTGGACGACGACCCTGGACGGAATCACGGTGCGTTTCATTCGGGCCGTTCCCCAGCCCGACCGAATCGTGTCCGTTCCCGGCATGACGGCTCCCCCCCATTCGTAATGCCGACGGGTGCGGGAAGCGTGCCACTGATGCCGCAGCGAGCCCCCTTTCTCTTCCCGGCAGGTCCGTCGTTGCCGGGAACGACTTCTGCGCTGTAATCTGTCTCTAGGAGTCTGTCCCGGAATTCTCCCTCTCCCCTGAGGGGAGAGGGTCGGGGTGAGGGGCTCGACCGGTGAACAGTGTTTGGTTTGCACTGGCAACATTCGTCCCCTCATCCGGCCTGCGGCCACCTTCTCCCCTGAGGGGAGAAGGATTTGAGTGGTGCTGTGATTTCTCGGACAGACTCATAGAAGACCGATCCCTGCATGATCACTTGCGATGTGCAGAATGATCGACCCGTCCCCGCCACGCGGAGTGCCGCGTTTCCTCCATTGAAACGCGCGCTGCGCGGGCCCCTGGTAGAGCGAACAGCTCGAGAAGTCTGGCATGCCCTCGATTGGAAAAGTGTATCTGGTTGGAGCCGGCCCCGGAGATCCGGGGCTGCTGACGTTAAAGGGACTGCGCTGTCTGTCCGAAGCAGATGTCGTGCTGTACGACGGTCTCGTCAATCCGCTGTTGCTCCGACATGCTCACGCCCGTTCCACCCGAACCTGTCGGGTGGGACTTGGCCCGGATCGACGACTGGATCAAGAAGAGATCAATCGGCAGATCGTGGAGCTGGCCCGGTCGGGAAAGACGGTGGTCCGTCTCAAAGGGGGGGATCCGTTCATCTTCGGACGCGGAAGTGAAGAAGCGGCCGCACTGGCGGCAAATGGAATTCCGTTTGAAGTGATTCCCGGCATCACTGCGGCAACCGCAGCGGCGGTGTACTCCGGGATTTCATTGACCCATCGGGACTTTGCATCCGCCGTGGCCTTTGTGACAGGTCACGAAGATCCGACAAAACAGGAAACCGCCCTCAACTACCAGGCGCTCGCCAACTTTCCCGGGACACTTGTCTTTTACATGGGACTGCATCGGTTGCCGCTGATTTCCCAGACGTTGCAGCAACATGGAAAGCCGGGCAGCACTCCAGTCGCTGTCGTCTCCCGCGGAAGCACGTCGCTCCAGAGGACCGTCACCGGGACACTGGAGTCGATTCCGGAACGTGTCCGTCAGGCGAAACTGCATGCTCCATCACTGATTATTGTCGGGGACTGTGTTCTGCAGCGGGAACGAATCAACTGGTTCGAGAAGCTCCCGCTGGCAGGAGTCGGGATCGGCATCACCCGGCCGGAAGGACATGCGGAGGGAGCCATCACTCAGGCGCTGTCGCTGGGGGCCCATCCCGTGCTGATGCCGACGATCGGAATCGAACCCCTGACCGACTGGACGGAAGTCGATTCCGTTCTCGACCGGATTTCCGAGTATGACTGGATCGTGTTCACCAGCGTGAACTCGGTCGACGCATTGCTGGGGCGAATCTGGGAACGGGGAGGGGATGCCCGGCAGCTGGCAAACGCCCGTTTCGCGGCAATCGGTCCGGCCACGGCAGAACGATTGCACGAATATCATCTGCGGGCAGACCTGGTCCCGGAAGAATACCGGGGAGAGGCGCTGGCTGCCGCACTGATTCCGCATGTTCAGGGGAAACGGGTTCTCTGGCCCCGGGCCAGTCGTGGAAGAGAGATTCTCCCGGAACAGCTCGGGGCCGCAGGAGCCCGGTTTGAATCACTTGTCGTTTATCAGCACGTCGATCTGGAGACCTTTCCTGACGATGTCCTGCGTCAACTCGATGATGGAACATTGCACTGGATCGCCCTGAGCAGTCCCAGTATTGCGAGAAATGTAGCCCGACTGCTGACGGAGGAACAACGAACGGCAGTGCGTTTTGCAGCAATCAGTCCCGTCACGGAAGCGGCGGCGGTGGAGTCGGGCCTGAAGATCTCCTGCGTGGCTTCCGAGTACACCTGGGATGGGCTTCTCCGGGGGATTGCGAATGCTTCGGGCGGAGCGGAATCGCATCCGGAGAAAGCGGGATAACGGACCTGCTTCAAATTTTGCATTCAAGGAAAATGATCCTTTGTCAGAAACCGTGACGTCGAATAAGATCTGTGTCTGGATTTCCGTTTGGATACCCGGATGAAGCGCCTTCGACTCGACATCCTTCCTCAACCCACTGACACCACCTGCGGTCCTACCTGCCTGCATGCGGTGTATCGTTATTTCGGGAATCAGCTCCCGCTCGATCAGGTGATTGAGGAAGTCGGGCAGCTGGAGCAGGGGGGGACGCTGGCAGTTTTTCTGGGCTCGCATGCCTTGCGGCAGGGGTACGAGGTCACACTCTACACCTACGATCTGCAAGTCTTCGACCCGACCTGGTTTCGATCGGATCGGGATGTGCGGCTCGAAGAGCGATTGCTGGCACAGGCACAGATCAAAAATCGTCCTCGTCTGCAACTGGCGACGAATGCTTACGTCGAGTTTCTGCAGCTGGGTGGGAAGCTGAAGATGGAAGTGCTGACGATCGACCTGATCCGTCGGTATCTGAAACGGGAGATCCCGGTGTTGACCGGGTTGAGCGCGACATTTCTGTACGGCGAAATGCGGGAGTACTGCCCGGAGAATCCTCCTCCGGGACGAACCACTCTCGCGGATGACGTTCGGGGATTTCCGGCAGGGCACTTTGTGGTGCTGTGCGGGTATGACCCGGATCGCCGGACCGTTCTGGTCGCGGACCCCTTAGAGGCGAATCCGTTTGCCAAGGATCGCCAGTACGCGGTGGATATCGACCGCGTATTCTCCGCCATCATGCTTGGCATCGTGACGTATGACGCAAACCTGCTGATCATTCGTCCTAAAAACTACAACAAGGGAGTGGAGCGGCATGCCCGCACTGATCGTGACCGATAACGTCACAGACTGGCCCGAGGAAATTCCAAACGTCGAACTGGTTGACGCCTGGAGATATGTCACTGACGAGGAGTATGCTGACCGACGCAACGTCAAACTCTATAACCTCTGCAGCTCACTGAGATACCAGAGCACCGGTTATTACGTCTCCCTGCTGGCGGAAGCGCGCGGGCATCGGCCGATGCCGGGAGTCATTTCGCTGCAGGACCTGAAAACCCCGTCCATGATCCGGTTTGTCGGGGACGAACTGGATGACCTGATCCAGAAATCGCTGGGACCGATTCAGTCTGAAGAGTTCGAGCTGAGCATCTACTTCGGCCGGAATATGGCGAAACGATACGAACGGCTCAGCCGGCAGCTGTTCAATATGTTTCAGATTCCGTTGTTGCGATTCCGGTTCGCCCACAACGGCACCTGGCAGATCCGCAGCGTCAAAGCGCTCGGGACCAACGACGTCCCTGAGATCCATCGGGCGTTCATGATCGACGCGGCAGAAAAGCACTTCGCCGGCGGGGCGACGGCCCGGCCCAAACAGAAACGGACACGGTTCGACCTGGCGATTCTGTACGACCCGGAGGAATCGGAAGCCTCGCCGTCCAATGAAGCCGCGCTGAAGAAATTCATCAAAGCCGGGGATGCGCTGGGGCTGAACTGTGAACTCATCACCCGTGACGACTACGGGCGTCTCATGGAGTATGACGCCCTGTTCATCCGCCAGACGACCGGGATCAATCACTATACCTATCGCTTCGCGCGACGTGCGGCGACGGAAGGACTGGTGGTGATTGACGACCCGGTCTCGATCGCTCGATGTACCAACAAAGTCTATCTGCAGGAGTTGATGGAGCGGCACAAGATCCCGACTCCCAAGTCCCTCGTTGTTCACCGCGACAATGCCAATGAAATCGCGGAGACGCTCGGGTTTCCCTGCGTTCTGAAGAAGCCGGACAGTTCCTTTTCCCAGGGAGTCGTCAAAGTCCACAATGAAGAGGATCTGCAGGTTCGTCTGAAAGAGTTTTTCGCCCAGTCCGAACTGCTGGTCGCTCAACAGTTCCTGCCGACGACGTTCGACTGGCGAATCGGCATCCTCGATCAGCGCCCGTTGTTTGCCTGTCAGTATTTCATGGCCCCGGGCCACTGGCAGATCATCCACTGGTCCAAACAGGGGGATGACCGTTACGGCAACTTCGAGACGCTGCCGGTCGAACTCGCTCCCCGCAAGGCGGTTCAGATTGCATTGAAAGCGGCCAATCTGATTGGAGACGGACTTTACGGGGTCGACGTCAAAGAATCAGACGGCAACTTCTATCTGATTGAAGTGAATGATAATCCGAACATGGATTCCGGGTGTGAGGACCAGATTCTGCGCGATGAATTGTATCGTCGTGTGATGGAATCGTTTCTGCGTCGAATCGAACAGCAGAAATCCGGCGCCACGTACCGGTAACGATTCGTGGGGAATTCTCAGTGCCGCGTTCCGGAAACGGAGCGCGGCCTTTTCCCCCATTCACGGTCGCGAGGGCGGAGTTGACGCTTCCAGACGGAAGTGGGACACTTCGATGGTCCTGTTTTCCACCCCCACCGGATCTCGAACGTGGCATCTGGCTGTTCCCACCACGGAACTTCGGCACACCACCACCATCACCACTCGTCGGCTTCCATACAGAAGCTCTGGTGGGTCATCCTGCTGGTGGCCGGATACTGCATTCTCGAAGTCGTGGGAGGTTTCTGGACCGGGTCGCTCGCTCTGCTCGCCGACGCCGGACACATGGTCTCGGATTTGACGTCACTGCTGGTGAGTCTCGGGGCCGCCTGGCTGGTCACCAGGAAAGCCGGACGGCAACAGACGTTTGGATTTCACCGTGCGGAAATCCTGGCAGCCCTGTTCAACGGGGCGTTCCTGATTGTCGTCGCGGTGGGGATTGTCTACGAGGCCTGGGAACGATTTTCCGCACCGCAGCCGATCCTCGGCGGGGCGATGCTTCTGATCGCGCTGGGTGGTCTCCTGGTGAATCTCATCAGTCTTTCGATCCTGCACGGAGCGAGGGATCACAATCTGAATCTGCGCGGGGCCTGGCTGCATGTGGTCGGCGATACACTCGGAAGCGTCGCGGTCATTGTCGCTGCTCTGCTGGTCTGGGGATGGGGATGGAACTGGGCCGATCCGCTGGCCAGCGTCCTCGCCTGCCTGTTGATTCTGTTCTCGGCCTGGAATCTCATGGCGGATGCGGTGCGCGTCCTGATGGAACAGGCCCCGCGTCATCTCGACGTCTGTCAGGTCCGAACGGCGATTCAGAACGCCCCCGGCGTCGTTGACGTTCATTGTCTGCATCTCTGGACCATCGCCAGCCAGATCACGGCTCTCTCGGCTCACATTGTCATTGATGATCGGATGCGTTCTGAGGACGTGCTGAAACACCTGCAGTCCCTGCTGCGGCGGGAGTATTCCATTCACCACGTGACCCTGCAGATCGAAGCCTCCTCCAGCACGCTCTGTCCGGATCGCAACGACGGCGACTGCCTGATGATTTAGCAGCAGTTTCGTCATTCATGTGACGTACTGGCTCGTGGAAACCCAATGTTTCATTGAGAGAAATACGTTCTTCGCGGCCACATGATAGACCAAACTGGTCTAACGGGAGGGAAGATGCGTACGACGGTCTGAGCGTGAGAAATTCAAAACCCAAAATTCAAAACCGTTTCGAATTTCGTGTTTCGAATTTCCGATTTCGTCGAACAAGACAGGAAGTCCATGCTTGCCGATCATGTCTCGTCACCGGTCGGCAGTGAGCAGGAGTCAGGCAGGTCCGGTTCCGGCAATCGGGTGATTACCCGGGTGATGGGAAATCAGGCGCTGTTTCAGGCCGGGAACTCACTGACAACCGGCAGCTTCTTTAACTACTTTGTGAATGGGTTTCATCCGTCAGCGTTCTGGCTGGCGGTGCTGATGATTCTCCCGGAGACGATGCAGTCATTGTGTCTGCTGACGCGCCGCTGGTGGACGAATCGCAAATCGGTCTGGCTGGCGAGCTTAGTCATCGGACGATTCTCAGCGATGCTGATTCCCTGCGCCCTGCTGTTTCCGACCACGGAATCGCAGCAGCTGGCTCCCATTCTGTTTGTTGCCGGGTGTACCGCCGTCTGGTACTTCGCTCAGGGGATCGCCTATGTGAATTATCTTTCCTGGCTGAGTGATCTCGCTCCGTCGACGCGTTGGGGAACTCTCTTTTCCCGAAGACAGATGGCCGGACTGCTGATTGGGATCGGCATGCCGCTGGGAGTCCTGATGCTCCGCAGGAAGATTCTCGCCCCGCTGCCGGACGACGCCGAACGGTGGAGCTATGCCGTCCTGTTTACTGCGGGTGGGATCCTGACAATCTGTTCTGTGCTGCCGATGTTGTCGTTGCCGGATGTTCCGATGGCTGCGACAGCGCCGGCTGCGAAACGTCCCTGGCGAGAGATCTGGAGCAACGCGCGCTTCCGTTACCTGCTGGCATCCCGCTGGACGGCGGCATTCTTTCAAGGTCTCACTCAGGCGGTATTGTTCAAGTACGCCGTCGATTTCCTCAAGATCCCGATCGAGACGTATTTCTCGATGATCAGCCTGATGCTGCTGATTCAACTTCCATTAAGCTGGTCTGCCGGTCGGCTCAGCGATGCCGGTCAGGATCGGGCAGGAATGTTCTGGGGATTACTGATCGTCAGCCTGGCGATGCCCTGCTGGCTGATGGCGACGGCTGTGAACTGGTGGTGGCTGGTCGTCGCTTATGCCTGCTGGGGGGCCTTCGCACTGGTCAACGTCTGCGGAACGAATCTGTGTCTCAAGCTCTCTCCCCGATCGGAGAATCTCCGGCAGCTGACACTGTATGAACAGGTCTCCGGATTCATCGCCGGACTGGCGGGCCTGCTGGGAGGAGCCCTGCTGGATCAGATGTTGCACGGAGTCACCGAGACCGACGCCCGAATTGCGGCGTTCCAGACTCTGATCGTTGTTTCGTGGATTGGACGAACGGCCGCGCCACTCTGGCTGCTGGGAATGAGAGAAGTCCATTCGCCGCATCGTGCTTAGACGAGTTTCAGTCGTTCCCGGTTTGTCAGCGAAGGATGGTCAGGAGCCAGGGGGCAGGGGGCAGGGGGCAGAAAAGATGGGGAAGGGCTGGGTTTGCCGTGCGGAGTTCCCCTCTCTCCCTGCCGAAATCTTCTCCATCATGGAAAAACGCTCGAAACATTGAACTTTTCAACAACTCCAACTGGAGTACTGGAAAACGCATCAGGCGACGGAGAGGTCTCCGTCGCCTGATGCGGGAAAACAATGCTGACCGCGATTCGGTTTTGCCAGGGCACGGGGAACTCAATGATTGTCCCCGTCCCTTCCACAGGTCATGCGTTACTCACGCACGGAATCAAAGAGTGCGGTGGAGAGATATCGTTCCCCGGCATCGGGAAGAATGACGACAATCGTTTTTCCGGCACTGCTGGCACGGGCGGCGATTTTGAGTGCGGCACTCATCGCAGCGCCACAGCTGATGCCGCAGGAGATCCCTTCTTCTTTGGCAATTCGGGGAGCCATGGCAAAGGCTTCCTCGTCCGTAATCTGGATCACTTCGTCGATGATGCCGGTGTCGAGCGTTTCCGGGATGAATCCGGCTCCGATTCCTTGAATTTTGTGTTTGCCGGGGGCCCCGCCAGAGAGGACAGGACTTCCGGTCGGTTCCACAGCGATGGAATGGATCGGTTTCCCTTTGTCCTTTTCGAAGAACCAGGAGATGCCGGTAATGGTTCCGCCGGTGCCGACTCCCGAGATCAGGATGTCGACTTTGCCATCGGTATCGGCCCAGATTTCCGGACCGGTTGTCAGGCGATGGACTTCCGGGTTGGCAGGATTCTTGAACTGCTGCGGCATGTAGAAGTTCGGTTCGGCGGCGAGTTCTTCCGCTTTGCGGATCGCTCCCTTCATGCCGTCTGCACCGGGAGTCAGCACCAGTTTCGCCCCGAACGACTTCAGCATCATCCGCCGTTCGACCGACATCGTGTCCGGCATGGTCAGGATCAACGGGTAGCCTTTGGCGGCGCAAACGAAAGCGAGCGCGATCCCGGTGTTCCCGCTGGTCGGCTCGACCACCGACATGCCGGGCTTGAGCAATCCCTTCTTTTCCGCATCGGCGATCATGTTCGCTCCGATGCGGCATTTTACCGAGTAGGCCGGGTTGCGACCTTCGATCTTCGCCAGGACCGTGGCATTCAAGCCTTTCGTCAGATGATTGATTTTCACAAGTGGCGTCCGGCCAATGGATTCCGCGTTGTCATTAAAGACGGGCATGAAAAGCGCTCCCTCCTGGGGTGAGACCTGGTGATCAGAAACAACGACAAGGTTGGTCGATTATTGTCGAAACTGGGGGAAATGAGCAAGGTTTTTTAGTTGTACCTATTGTATCTGTTTTAAGCGACAACCGGACGCGGATGTCAATCCCGAGTCGAGTTCGATTCAGTCGGTCGAATCGAGTTTGCCGATTATTCCTGTACGTCCGCAACACCTCCAGGGGGGCTTTGGCACTTCTTGCCGAAGGCTGGAATGTTCTCCGGGCGGGAGGGAATCATGCCGCGAAAGACTCTGCGCGGGCAGACCTGGTCTGTTCCGATGGTGATAGCGTGCGCCTGTCTGGTCATTCCAAACTGTGCCAGTGCACAGGGAGACCGAATTGATCAGTCCGTGATCCCGTTCAACGCGATCGCCGGGCAGGATGTGGCGGTGTCGGCCACGATCCGGGAATCTGGTGACTCCGGACGGCGGACACGTCAGTCTGCCGCGAAGGATCTTCCGCTGGCGAGTCTGACACCGACCGCACAGCGTCAGGCGCAGGACATCCTCGACAATCTCAGCCTGTTCCGTCGATTGCCAACGGTCGCGATGACGACAGACCGGCGCGGCTATGACTACTTTGTGCAGCACCCGGACGTGGCTGTCAGCCTGTGGCGCGCCATGGGGATTTCCCAGGTGCAGCTCACCCAGACCGGTCCGACCACTTACCAGACCGATACCCGGGACGGAACCGCTGGAACGGTCGAACTGCTGCACCGCAGTCAGAACAGTGTTCTGATTCTGTGTGTGGGACAATTGAATGGTCCCGGACTTCCCCGCCCCATTCAGGCGCGGGCACTGATCCATCTTCAGCCGCGAACCGAATCCGCAACGCAAGTCGTTCACCACTGCGACCTGTTTGTGAGCTTTCCATCTCAGGCTGTCGAGACCATCGCCAAACTGGTCTCCCCGATGAGCTTCCGGATTGCGGACAAGAACTTTGAAGAGATCAGCCTGTTCGTGTCTCTGATGAACAACGCCATGGCTAAACAGCCAGGCTGGGTGGAACAGATCGCCATGAAGATGGATGGGGTGGCGCCGGAACGGAACGGAGAGTTGCGGTCGGTGACCGCCGAAGTTTATGTCGATTCAGAACGGCGCCGTCTCAATGCGGCCGGACGCCCGGTGACCCTGGAAGCGATCATGCCTCCGGTCATCCGCTGATCACAAGGGTGGATTCCGCCAGAACGGTTATTTGAAAAGAGGAGCGTCAGTCAGGTCGTCGTCAGGGACGGCGGCCTGATGAACCACGGGAGCGGTTGCTGATTCCCGCTGCAGAAACGGATCTTCTTCGACAGTCCGTGTTGCCTCCGCCTGAACCGGCGGTCCGATGATTCCTGACTGTTCGCCGACAAGAAATGTCATGGTGAACAGCAGTCCGTAGGTGAAGATCGTCGGGCCGAGTTGAGGGCTCGCCCATTTCAGGGCCGTGCCGAACGATTTCTTGAGCCTTGGCAACGGTCCATCCCAGCTGATGGAGTACACTTCATCCAGCAGCAGGTGAGAAAAGAATCCCAGCGCGACGCCGAATCCCATCAGAAGTTTGACCGTCGCGGCCGGATTGGGATACATCAGGTACACCAGTTCGGCGGCAATGAATGTTGCCGGAATACTGTGAAACATCCCACGATGCACGCTCATCACACTGATGAGACTGGCCATTCCATAGCGGATCGCCAGATACATCCCCATCATCAGCAGGATCATCACTTCGGTGTTGACCGGAAGCTTTGACCACTTCAGCACGTGGCCGACGAGAACCAGCGGGGCCACCGCCGCGGTCAGTGCGAAGATCTCCTGCCCGGGTTTGGCAGTGGGGCTGTCGAGATCGGGAAGCATCCCGCCGATGCCTGCGAGCACTCCTCCCACAGCGGCTTCCGCCGGTGAATAGCCGAACACCGTGGTCGCGGTAATTCCGTACCCGAGCCCGAGCATTCCGCTGACCGTGATATGTTCACGAAACGCTGCCACGCGTCCTCCATGACGCTCTCACTGAGCGGGATCGCTCAATCGAAACGGGTTCGAAGTCGGTGCTTCGGAAGGGGAAAAATGTCTTGCGACGGGAATGGACCAGATGACGTTGTCAACGCAGTCTCCCACCGAATCGGTTCGTTGAGTGAACCGAGACAGTGGTCAGCCTGAATCAGGGGCAGGGTTCTACCAGAAGCCCGGATTCAGGGGCAAGGAAAATTCCGGCTGCCCGCCAGCCAGACAGGTTTGTTCTCACGGAGAATTCCCGGTGCAAACCTCTGGAAATTTCTCCGATCTCCTGAATTCACCGCTTGTTAATGCAGACAGTGACAATCGTCCTGTCGGTGGCGACACCCGGCATCGGAACGTGTCAAAAAGTGCCGGTCGAAGAGAAATCGGCCACGTTTCCAACAGTTGAAGCAGATGGAAACTCAAGTCCGGCTTCCCACCGGCGGCGGACAGCGATTCGTCAAGCAGAGTCTTTTCCTGTTCCGCTGTGATCCTGCAGAACGAATGGCTGATCACCCGCTTCTGCCGGTCAGGATTCCGTCTCGTTTTTTCCGAATCCGGCGGGAAATCAGTTGATGGCCCCCGAAGTGCGCCCTATGTATCCATCAGGTTCGTTCCGTTGTCTCACTTGATGCAATGCTTCCACTGAAGTCGCAAGGGGAGGGGGCGACTCGGGAACAGGTTCAATGCCGACCTATTACATCCTGGTTGACTACGAGAACGTCCAACCAACGAAGCTCGAGCTGCTGAAAGACCGTGATTTCAAGTTGCTGATCTTTGTGGGACCGCAGCAATCGAAAATCCCCGTCTCCACGGCCCAGGCGATTCAGAATCTCGGAGATCGGGCCGATTATGTGTTGTCGGAAACACCCGGAAAGAACGCTCTGGATTTTCTGATCGCGTACTGCGTCGGAAAGCTCTCCGCCACGTCACGGCAGTCCCGGTTCGCGATTGTTTCCCATGACACCGGATTTGACTCACTCATCGCATTTCTGAACGCAGAGAAACTCTCAGTCGCCCGTTTCACATCGATTGAGGATGCTGTGAGGATGAAGAATCCATCACAGAACCTTCCAGCCGATCACGTCGACAAAGTGATTGCGAATCTGTCACGGCGGAACGGCTCGAAGCCGAAATCGCCCAAAACGCTCCGCTCGACCGTGCAGGCGATGTTCAATAAGACGTTGTCTGAAACGCAACTCGATCAACTGGAATCCCGGCTCATTCGTCGAGGCGTGTTGAAAATCGAGGGGAGCCAGGTGATCTACGCACTTCCGGAGACATCTCCCAGCTGTCCTTCAACGGATGCTTCGTTAAACGGGCTCAAGAAGAAGCCGCACTGACCGGTGGAACCGTGATCAAGCTGCTCCGGGCTGAGCGTGCCGCATAAAAAGACGCGAAGCATCCAGTTCGGAAGGACAGAGTCGTAGAAGACTGCTGATCCCAACCACTGAATGCTTCGCCTGGGGGAAACATTTCCTGGATTCACCCTGCCGTTTTATGCTCCGGCCACCTTGGTCACGTATGCCGTATCAACAGAATCGATCCCAGTTCGACTTCATCCTTGCTTCAGAATTGGACGGAGGGCGTATGGCCTGAGCTGATTCTGTTCACAAAGGGGCAAGTTCCTTTTCTCCATGCCCCTGATTCGCTTTCTACCGAGCCAATCCTTCAATCATGGGGAAATTCCCATTCGGGGCATTTGGGCTCGTTGGCGGGGCAATCTGGGCGTCCTACGGGACGAAAATCCTCAGCACGATAATAAAAACAAGACACGGGTAGGCGGCTGATCCCCGCTGAACAGTTTGAGCCGATCGAACAGATGTCCTTGTTGGTCTGTTTCGATCGGCTCAAGCTCCCGTCAACAACAAGGCAATCAAATGCTCTCTTCATCAAGAAAACGTCGCCCAAGATTCCAGAAGCGTGAAGGACGGGCAGGAGATCATCGGCCCGGAAAAGCGAGCGATTACATCTCATCTATCCAAAAGTTGTTTACAAGCGGAGAAGACAGACGAGTCATCTTGTATTGCCGCGTTTCAGGTCGGGAACAGAAGCTGAATCTCAAACAATACGAAACTCGACTGAAGGCTTTCGCAAAGCGATTCCACATTGAAGTCGTCGATGTCTTTCGCGAAGTCTCTTCCGGATGGCTTCTGGAACCTGATTGTCGATCCGCGTTGGTCGAAGCGGGACAGTTAGCGAAAAGAACTGGGGCTGGAATTCTGGCGTATTCAACAGATCGATTTCTCCGCAATCAGAAATGGACGTCGAAGAATCCCGCTGCTTGGCCGACAGTTTCCGAGTTTGAACAGTTGAGGAGGCTCACGAAGGACGTTCCGCTGTTCACGCTGATCGATCCCGACGATCCTTGGATTGATCGCGACAATCCTTGGAACGGGGTGAAAGCACGACAAACCAAACTTGGCAAAAGAGCGAAGAAAAGCCCTGGGGGACGTCCACGCCGTCAGGGATCAGGCTGGAAGAAAAAGAGACGCGAAGAACTCCAGCCCCGTGCAAGAAGACTAATCTCGAAAGGTCTCAGCTATCGGGACGTGTCGCGAGAATTGGGAGTTCCTTCAACCACTATCCATCGATGGCTCGAATGACTGTTCCGTTTTTGGAGCGAATGTCATGGCGATGGAGTTGATTTCATCAGACGAATTCTCAGGTGAAATGCGTTCTTTGATGTCATGGCATGGATTGGAAAGGGTTAGGACACATTCCCTTTCCAATCCCTCTTCGTAATCTCCTTATTCCTCCCTCTGTTCAGACTCCATTTTCCCCCCTCCTCTGTCCCCTTCCCCGAACAGAATGAAACGTCGTGATTCACGTCGGGGATCGGGAATGAGGAGGGGAGATCTCTTTGAATCCAGAATTCGTTCTGGGGATGTTCATGTCTCCTGACGAAATTCCTGTCTGATTCAGTGATTCCCTGTTTCTCTTTTTACAGCGTCTGAAACAGGTTTCTTCGCTCACAGAATTCACGATGTCCAAAGTCATCTGATCCCCGTACAGATTCTGTCTGTGATCGATGTGCTTTTCTTCAAAATCTCAAAAGTTGACGTTTTTTGAGTATGTCATGAAATTTTCTTCAAAATAGTTGCAAGTTGCTTTACTTGAACAACTTGCACTGCGTCAAAAATCTCGAAACGAGTCAAAAACAATCCGAAACAGCCCAAAACAGGTTCATTTTGAAAAAATCAAAAAACTCTCAGAACGATAATAAGCTGAGGACACGATCACATTCTTTTTGAATTGGAACCATTTTCATGAGAGCAAACATTATCCGGTTCGACAGAATTAAGCCGAAGAAGATCGAATGGTTTTGGGAGAATCGGATTCCTTCCGGAAAGTTTTCAGTCATCGCAGGCGATCCCGGCATCGGGAAAAGCACATTGATTGCCGATTTAGTCTCGCATGTCACATCCGGCAAAGCGTGGCCAGACGGGGCAGAATCAGGAAAGCCCGGAAGTGTCATTCTCCTGTCTGATGAAGATGACGTTGAATCGACGATGCTTCCCCGAATGATAGCGGCGGGAGCAGATCGCGAACGTGTTCACGTGCTGACAGGAATTCGTATAGACGATCAGAATGAAAAGCACTTCAGTCTGAAAACTGATCTCGAAAAACTCGAAGTTGCAATCCGGGAATTGAAGAACTGTCGACTCATTGTGATCGATCCATTGAGTGCGTATCTCGACAAAGTGAACACGTACAGCAATTCTGAAGTTCGGGGTCTCTTGTCGCCTCTCTGTCAGATGGCAGAACGCAATGGTGTGACGATCATCGCCATTGAGCATCTGAACAAACGAACGTCCGCGAAAGGTATAAATCGCCTCTATGGAACTCTCGCATTTGTGGCAGCAGCACGGTCCGTCTGGCTGGTCGGAATAGATTCAGACGATAAGAATCGTCGACTTCTACTCCCCATGAAGTGCAATCAGTCCAAGAACCCCTCTGGCTTGTCCTTCACGATTGAGACCAGCGAACAGATGGACTGGGTCAGCGTTGTGCAGTGGAGCAAAGAGCCTGTTTTCGTCACGGCGGAAGAACTTCTGTCCGGAAAAGGAAGTGGGATGCCATCTGCCTTTGACCAAGCGGTTGAGTTTCTGGAAGAACGGCTCGCGAAAAAGTCCATGCCAGTCAACGATCTCCAGAAAGAGGGAGAGAGCCGCGGAATCTCTATTGCAACATTGAGACGGGCACAAAAGAAGTTGGGAATTCAAGCAAAACGGAAGGGCTTCGGAAAAAAGGGAAGCTATTTCTGGCAATTCCCCAATGTTCCCAAAGATGATCAGGCAGAAAACGTGATCATCCATGAACGCATGTGGATGCCCCGTGAACGAACTCGCGAACTTCTTCGATCACGAATGGAAGAAAATCGAAACGATCCTGTATTCGATCCCAGAGGTGATCTTTGTGAACTGGATTTCGTCAGTTAACCACAAGGGTTTCGCAGACATTAGGAAAATCTTTTGGAACTGCAAGCCATATCTTGCTAGCATGGGGTGTTTGTTCGAAAGTACGGACAGATAAAACCGACTTGACCTCATGTAGATTCGGGGAGCGGGCAATGGACTTGGTTGAACATGTGGCTAAAGCGTTACATGACGGGTGGATGCAGTACCAAGAACATCAAGGGGTAGTTTACGGTCCAGAAAAAGTGAGAGGAGTAACTCACCCGCACTTGGTCGAATGGAATCAATTGAAAGAAGATGTTGAATCTCAGAACCAAGACCGATTTCAAGCCGCATTGATCTTATATGAGTATGCAAACGGAAGCATCACGGAAGCAAATCTGCGTGAGAAGATTCATGCGTTTTGGCTTCTCTGGGAGAAGATTCATGGAACAGCCAAAGAGCACAAACATGCAAAACCGTATCCAGAAGCCCATCCGGATGGGCCTGGCGAGCATGCTGACCAAGCAGCACTGATATGGCCTATTCTCAAATCAATCCCTTCAGAGTTTCAGTAGATGGCGAACGAGCATCCGTAATACTTGGGGGTCTTTAGGTCCAAGACGCAAACTGCTTTCCCCTCTATCAGTAAAAGCGACGGTCGTACAATTTTGATTTCTCGACAGCAACGGTTTCCCCGCAGTACTGACGGGTAATCTCTTGTACTGATTTGAATAGATAGTCTTTGCTCATGGGATCGACATACACGCGGTCAATGAGTTTTGACAATTCAACGGGCATTCCAACATGAGTGGGAGTGTCGGTCAGCCTGATGATCTCAGAGCTGTCCTCTGACTTAGTGACATCTTTTCTTTCCAGCTTAGTTACAAATCTCACCTCTTTTTCATGTGAGAAACTTTTCCTTTTCCAGAAGAACACTTCCTCTGGTTTATTAGGACCAGACTGCACGATTGAATAGTCAATATAGCGGATTTTACCGTACCATAAATTCTTTCGGTACGGAGCAGAAGCAGACTCTTTGAAACGCGGAATTGTTGTAGTAATCGCAACTGAACATTCCGCTCGCCCGTAGATTTTCCACATGGCCGCAGATTCGTTTGAGTTTTGATGCCAACAGGAAATGTACATCAAATCTTTTGCGACAGCAGTATGGGCAAAAAAAGATGGCATGTCGTCTGCTCTGTACTGTTTCATGATATCCATAACCCAGTCAGGATACTCCCCTTCCCAAGGGTCATCGAACGCACTTGCACGAGTGAAATGCAAGGTTTTTGAAGTGACGAGAGACAAGTAATTCTCGATGGGCATGAACCTCCACAGGGTAACGTCTTCGTTGGGAACACTGATTCTTGTTAACTTCTTGAGCATTGTCGCCTTTCGCATCTCTGTTAGATATCAGGTCAATGTGTTCTATTCCCGAAGACTTCAAAAATTCTTATCGCAGTATCCTCGGCCATTGCCAAGAAATTGATGAAGCTGATCACAACGGAATGTTGGCCTGGTAGCACTCATGCCAATTCCTTCCAGCTTGGCGAGTGAGGAACCAACCCTGAACCAGAATGAAGTTCCACCACAGGTGGCTCAGGTGGAGGTGTTGTAGTGGTAGTCGTGACAATTGCAGGTGTCATAGGAAGCGGTTCATCATGATGGGGCCATGATGGGGCAGGAGTCACTATTTGATACTCAATAGCAGTTTCACTGAGGTGTTCCAACGCGGTGCTCACTAGCGGAGTTAGTTCTGTGTAAGCAAAAGTCGACCATCTATTGATTGCACTGATACCATCTTCGATTTCACCAGCAAGAACTATCAGTGCAATAACGGATATAGTTGTTCGACGTAACAAAATGTAGCACCCCTTCAATTTCCCTAGAAACACTAGGTATGCACCATCCTTGTGTGTTTCTTCAGGCGACGGCAGTTTGTCGGTCTTCAAAACTTCGAAGTCATCTGAATCTATTAGATGGCGGTATTTTTCGAGTATTTCTTGTTTCGTTGGTTCTGACATCACAATTACTTCTGTTTGAGTTTCAGCATCTATCTTTCTTGACGCGATTCTGACTTAACTACGTCAATCGGGGTTTACGATGGCGATTTTGATATTCCGATCACCTCAAAATACGTGTGATCCATTTCCACACGCAGTGTACCCCAACCTCTCCCCCGCACAAAGCGACGTGAGTACGGGGACGTTCCCGAATCGTCCCCATTCTGTCAAAAATGAACCTTCCCGACTGAAGAGTCTTTCCGTCCCGGAATTCCTCAGTCCCGAGTTCCCGTGAATCTGTCAGGTTTCGATTTTGAACGAAATTTGACAATCGCAGTCGGCAGTTGTTGCGCTGGTTCGACTGCAGGGTCACAATCAGGGAGTTGCGTGGCTGGTCCCACGCGATTATCCCCCGAATGGATGCGAATCCGTCCTGCCCCGCCACCGATGCTGAACGTCCCGGACGACATTCCAGACGTTTGAGGCATTTGGGCTCCGTAGCGGAGCGATACGGGGCAACAGGCAGCATCTTGATTGATCCCCCTTGCAGGACCGAATCATGTCCAAACACGTCGCGATTTATCTTCGAGTCTCCTCCCGTCGTCAGGAAACGAAGTCTCAGGAACCGGACCTGAAGCACTGGATCGAATCCCATGCGGATCAGCCGGTCGTGTTTTATCGTGATAAGTTCACAGGGAAAACGATGGAACGTCCGGGCTGGAATAAGCTCGAATCCGCAATGAGGACGGGGAAAGTCTCCACTGTCGTTGTCTGGAGACTGGATCGATTAGGACGAACAGCGAAAGGATTAACTGCGTTATTTGAGGAGATGCGGGAACGGAAAGTGAATCTCGTTTCATTACGTGATGGACTCGATTTATCAACTCCAGCCGGGAGATTGATGGCGAATGTTTTGGCGTCCGTCGCTCAATATGAAACGGAAGTCCGGGGGGAGCGTGTGGCCGCAGGACAGGAAGTCGCCAGACGGAACGGAAAACATTGGGGAGGCTCCCGGCCGGGACGTCGCAAAGCGTCCCCCACGCAAACGAAGATGATTCAGCGGATGAAGGACGAAGGG
>Ga0182736_1000483_pt1 | contig 60477 bp, 51 predicted proteins | sample eDN5th30CKraftBY_FD_128882 | JGI IMG/M metagenome (GOLD analysis project Ga0182736, IMG submission 128882) | Enriched backyard soil microbial communities from Emeryville, California, USA - eDNA 5th pass 30_C Kraft BY (version 2) (version 2) | ecosystem: Environmental > Terrestrial > Soil >... | reverse complement strand
GGGACCTGGATGGGGGTGTCCGATCAAGGGCGCTTCGCGGTGGTCACCAATCTCAGGGGGTTCGGGGCGCCGGAGACGGGCCGGCCGTCCCGGGGCCTGCTGTTGCGGGACCTGCTGGCGGGGACCGGGCGCTACGCCGAGCCGTCGGAGGCGGATCTCACGGACTTCAACCCGCTCAATCTGATCACGGTGCAGGACGGCGCGGCGCGCCCTGGCGCCCGGGGTCTACGGCCTGTCCAACGGCGCCCTCGACGCGCCCTGGCCCAAGACCTTGCGGCTGAAGGCCATCCTGCGGGAATGGATGGAGGACGGGGCGGCCCAGCCCGAGCGGCTGCTGGCCGGCCTGAGGGAAGACGCCCCGCCGCCGGCGAGCGATCAGCCCATCGCCCCGTCCGACGTACCGCAGGAGGCGACCCTGTCCGCCATCTTCATCCGCAACCCCGTCTATGGAACCCGGTGCAGCACCGTCGCGGCCGTCGACCACGCCGGAAGGGGCCTGATCGTCGAGCGGCGTTACGATGCGGACGGCCGGGCGACGGGGGAAACCGCCCTCTCCTTCGCCTGGCCTGGGTAGGCCCGGGCCGCCGCCCGCGTTCAGAGATCGTACTGGCGATGCGGCCGGCGTTCCGGCGCCAGACGCCCAGGTCCCGCTTCGAACTGCCGGTCGAACACGCCGCCTTCGCCGGCCAGACGCGCCTTGGTCACCACCCGATGGGCCTCGTCGGACGCCATCCCGAACCGCGACAGGGCATATTCCAGCAGGCCGAGGGTCAACTCCCGCTTGCCCATGATCGCCACGCCGACGCCCTGGCGCGCGAGGAGCGCCACTTCTTCATCCGAATGGGCCCGGACAGCCGTGTCGATCCCGGGATTGGCGCGCCGGCCGGCCTCCAGAATCTCCTGAATCTGATAGCTCTCGGGCGTGGCCAGGATCAGCAGCTTGGCGCCCGCCACGCCCGCCGCCTCCAGCACGCCGGGGGTGGTGGCGTCGCCGTAGATGGCGTCGAGGCCGTCCTCGCGTAGATATTCGACGCGGCGCCGGTCGTCGTCGATGGCCACGACGGGAATCCCCTGGGTCCTCAGGACGCTGCCAATATGCCCGCCGACCCGGCCATAGCCGACGATGATGGCGTGATCCTTCGGCCCTTCCGCCTCGCCGATGGAGAGGGTCGACAGCCCCTCATCCCCCTTTCGCTCGATCGCCGAAAGGACCCGCGGCCGGGCGCGCAGCCACTTCATGACCGGGTTGATGGTGGCGAAGGCGAGGGGATTGAGGGTGATGGACAACAATGCGCCGGCGAGGATGAGGTCCTGCCCTTCCTTGGGCAGTATCCCGAGGGACATCCCCAGCGCGGCCAGGATGAAGGAGAACTCGCCGATCTGGGCGAGGCTGGCGGACACCATCAGCGCCGTGACCACGGGATAGCCGAACAGCAACACGATGCCGAGGGCGGCGATGGACTTGCCCAGCACGATCACCGCCACCACCGCGAGCACGGAGAGGGGCTCGCGCACCAGGATGGTCGGGTCGAACAGCATCCCGACCGATACGAAGAACAGCACCGCGAAGGCGTCCTGCAGCGGCAGGGAATCGGCGGCCGCCTGATGGCTGAAATCGGTGCCGCTGAGCACCACCCCGGCGAAGAAGGCCCCGAGGGCGAAGGACACCCCGAACAGCACCGCCGAGCCGTAGGCGATGCCGAGCGCTATCGCGAGTACGGCGAGGGTGAAAAGCTCCCGCGACCCCACCCGCGCCACCTGCCGCAGCAGCCAGGGGACCGCCCGGGCGCCCACGGTGAGCACCAGCACGAGGAACAGGGCCACCTTGCCGATGGTGATCCCCAGGGTCGCCCAGATGTTTTCGGTCCCGCCAGCCGTGCTCGCAGCGTTCCCGCCCAGCACCCCGGCAAGCGCCGGCAGCAGGACGAGGCTGAGCACCATCACCAGATCCTCGACGATCAGCCAGCCGACCGCCACCCGGCCGTTGATGGTGTCGAGGGCGTTGTGCTGCTCCAGCGCCCGCAGCAGGACCACCGTGCTCGCCACCGACAGCGAGAGGCCGAACACCAGGCCCGCGCCGAGGCTCCATCCCCAGAAATGGGCGAGCCCGGCCCCCATCGCCGTGGCCACCGCGATCTGACCGATGGCCCCCGGCACCGCGATCTTGCGGACCGCCAGCAGGTCCTTGATCGAGAAATGCAGGCCGACCCCGAACATCAGCAGGATGACGCCGATCTCGGCCAACTGCGATGCGACGTCCTTGTCGCCGACGAAGCCCGGCGTGAAGGGACCCGCCGCGATCCCGGCGAGGAGGTAGCCGACCAGGGGCGGCAGCTTCAGCTTGCTGGCGATGAAGCCGCCGACGAAGGCGAACACAAGCCCCATCACGAGGGTGGCTATGAGGGATGTCTCATGCAGCATCGGCGCTGGTCCCCGCGTTGAGCTAGCTCAGGGGAAAGGCTCCCTGCGCCAACGGCAAAGGTAGAAGCGCCTTCGCCCTGCAGAGTTCCGCCGCCCTGGGCTCTCCACAAGCCTGCCCGGGCAGAAAACGCCGTCCGCCGGGGCTCCGGTCGCCGCCGCCCCCGGCGAGGCGAGCGCTTAAACGCCCTTGTGGACCGCCTCTTCGGGGACCCAGGTGCCGTGCACCTGATTGCGCAGGCGGAAGGGAATCTGGATGCGGGCGATCGGACCCTTTTCCGGATGCTCGGCCTCCAACAGGTGGGCCTCCGACAGCCACTTCTCGTGCAGGTCGACCACGAACAGCAGATACCCCTCGTGCCCCTCCTTCTCCGAGGGGATGTGGATGTGCTCCTGCACGCTGGTCCCCGGTCCGGCCGAATAGCTGCGCAGCTCCCCGGTCTCCACGTTCAGGCGATTGACGGTGTTGAAGCCGATCCCGACGGGGCCGGCGACCATGGGCGGGCCGTTGGCCGGATCGAAGGTCTGATAATAGCCGATCTTGTAGGGCTTCATGTGGTCGCGGTCGGCCACCCGGGGGAAGTCCCCCGGAGGGGCGAGGCGGGCTTCCGACCAGGTGTTGGCCTGGCCCCCGAGGTCGAAGGTCCAGCGCACCACCCCGTTGCGCTTGCCGAACAGGGTCGGCTCCAGCCCCGAGTCCCGCTGCATGAAGGGGAAGGGCACCATCTCGCTGACGCCGAAGTCGAGGTGGACCTTATCGCCCTCGTCGAAGGCGTTCATGAAGTGGAACGAGACGCAGGGATCGCCGCGGAACCAGCGGATCTGATCCACCATGCCGTCGCGGGGCATGATCCCGATCACCGTGTCCTCGGTGGAATTCCAGGTCCAGTGCGGGCCGCCGGCCTTCAGCCGGTCCAGGTCCGTCGTCACCGGGAAGAAGGGGAAGATGACGTGGGTCTTGGTGACGGCGAAGTCGTGCACCATGCCGACATAGGGCGCCTTGAACCATTGCTCGCTGATCAGCTCCCCCTCGGGGGAGACGACGCCGTAGGAGAAGTCCTGGGTGGCGAGGCCGCCGGCCTCGTAGCCGAAGATGAACATGCGGCCGTCATCGGGATCGATCCGCACGTGGGCGGTGAAGGTGTCGCTCCGCAGCTTGCCGCCGAAGTCGTATTCGCCCCGGGTCTCCAGGGTGTCGGGGTCGAGCTCGATCGGGCGGCCGTCCTCCTTGGTGGCCAACAGCTTGCCCGCGTGGAACACCGGGGTGGTGTTGGCGGTGCTGCGGCCCGGGGTGTTCTGGACGCTCTCGTGGTCGGTGTAGGGGTTGCGGTAGCGGCCGTAGAGGGACCGGCGCGCCTTGCGGTCGTTCTTCAGCCGCTCGGTCATCACATAGCGGCTCTTGAAGTCGACCCAGCCGTTCTCGAACTTGAACATGCTGACCATGCCGTCGCCCGACAGGTAGGTGTCGTCTTCGATCGACGACGGATACTGCGGATCGGGCGTGGCCCGGTACCAGCGGCCGTTGATCTCCGCCGGAATCTCTCCCACCACCTCCAGGTCGTAGATGTCGGCCTCGATGCGCGACGGCGCGTTGTAGCCGGAGAAGTCCATGGTCTGCGGGAAGGGGCGCGTCATCGGTAAGGGTCCTTGACCATTTTTTGTGGGGGCGGCCGGCGCCCGGTGTATGCGGTCATCGTCCGGAAGAATTTCTGCGAGCGCAATAGAGCCTCGAACGGCCGCAGCGCGCAAAATTTTCAGGTCGTCCCGTGGGCGCCCGCATGCTGGCGCGTCTGTCCTCGCAAAGGTCCCCGCTGCTTGGGCCGATAAACGTTGGGAGGGGTTATGTTCCGGGGTTCGATGACGCGCGCGCGTTCGGCCATCCTTGCGGGGTGCGCCACCGCGGCGCTCGCCCACGGCGCCATGGCGCAGGAGGTCCGGCGGTACGAGATTCCGCAGGGCGACCTGAAGCAGGCCCTCCGTCAGTTCGCCCGGCAGGGCGATCAGGAACTGCTGTTCTCCGACGATCTCGTCCGCGGCCGGTCAACCCGCGGCTATTCCGGCAGCGAGCGCGGCCCGGCCGTCCTGTCCGCCATTCTCGCAGGAACCGGCCTGACCTCCAGCGTCAGCCCCAGCGGAACCCTGCTGGTGCGGCCGGCGGCGGAGCCCCTGCCCGCGACGAGAGGCGGAACCACCCTCGCCGCCTTCGCCCTCGCCGATGCGCCGGAACGCGCCGCCAGCGCACCGGCCCCTGCCGCGGTGGAGACCGCTGCGCCTTCGCCGGAGCTGGAATCGGTCGATCAGGTGGTGGTGACGGCCAGCCGCGTCGCGCGCACCGGCTTCACCGCGCCCACCCCCACCACCGTGATCGGGTCGGCCCAGATCGAGCAGCGCGGCGCCACCAACGTCGCCACCATCCTCTATGACGTGCCCGCCTTCCGCCCCAGCCCCCCGGGCAGCATGGCGGCGGCCAACGGCGGCGCCCTCTACGCCGACCTGCGCAGCCTGGGCGCCGCGCGCACCCTGGTGCTGGTGGACGGCCGCCGCTTCGTGCCCTCCGCCGCAGTGGACCTGAACCAGTTCCCCACCATCCTGATCGACCGCACCGAAGTGGTGACCGGCGGCGCCTCGGCCCAGTGGGGGTCGGACGCCATCGCTGGGGTGGTCAACCTGATCCTGAAGAACCGCTTCGAGGGCTTCCAGGCCAACGTCCAGGGCGGGATCTCGACCTATGGGGACTACCGCGAATACCGCGGGGCCTTCATCGCCGGCCGCAAGTTCCTGGATGGCCGGGCCCATCTCGTGGTGTCGGCCGACTATGTGAACAACACCGGCATCAGCAGCTATTACGCCCGCCCCTGGGGGCAGAAGGAATACAACCTCGTCACCAACCCCTGCCCGCTGCAGGCGGCGACCTCCGCCACCTGCCCCACGGGGGGCAACGGCCTGCCGACCCGGCTGATCTCGGGCAATGTGCACCTGTCGACCATGACGCCGGGGGGGATCATCACCTCCGGCCCGCTGCGGGGGATCGAGTTCCTGCCGGGGGGAACGCCCAGCCGCTTCCAGTACGGCGACCTCGTGGGCGGCGTGACCATGATCGGCGGCCAGCAGTACGGCAACACGTTCGGCGGGACTCTGGGCATCGCCGCCCCGACCCTGCGCAACAGCTTCTACACCCACGGCGAGTTCGAGATCACCCCGCGGGTCACCGCCTGGGCGGAGGGGTCTCACGCCTATAGCCAGGTGCGCAACAGCTCCCTGGTTGGCAAGGACCAGGGTCCCACCACCGTGCTGGGGACCCAGAGCGTCGCCAACGCCCTCGTGATCCGCAACGACAACGCCTACCTGCCCGCGGCCATTCGCCAGCAGATGGCGGCGGCCGGGGTGACCTTCGTCAACATGGGCCGGATCAACTTCGACCTCGGCCCGCAGAAGCCCTACCTGCGCAACTTCACCACCCGCATCGCCGGCGGCCTGAGGGGCGAGATCGCCGGCTGGAAGTGGGACGCCAACTATCAGTACGGCCTCAACCGCTATCGTCAGTACATCTTCAACGACCGGATCGAGGCCAACTGGCTGAAGGCCGTGGACGCCGTCGTGGCCCCGGCGGGCAACGCCGCCGGGATCGCCGCGGGGACCATCGTCTGCCGCTCCACCCTCACCGACCCGCGCAACGGCTGCGCTCCCGCCAATATCTTCGGGGAAGGCTCCATCTCCTCGGCGGCGCACGCCTACACCCACGGCACCGCCTGGGCGCAGAGCCGCTACAGCCAGAACTCCTTCGCCGGCAACGTCACCGGCGAGCCCTTCAGCACCTGGGCCGGCCCGGTGTCGGTGGCCTTCGGGGGCGAGTACCGCAAGGAGCGGCAGGTCGCCGTCTCCGATCCCATCTCCCAGGCCAACGGCTTCAACCTCGGCAACACCAAGGCCATCGCCGGCGAGTTCGACGTCAAGGAAGGCTATTTCGAAGCGGTGGTCCCCCTGGCCAAGGACATGGCCTTCGCCAAGTCCCTGGACTTCAACGGCGCGGTGCGCCGGGCCGACTACAGCTCGGTCGGCGGCGCCACCACCTGGAAGGTCGGCGGCACCTGGGACGTGAACGGCCAGGTGCGCCTGCGCATCGGCCAGAGCCGGGACTTCCGCGCCCCCAACATCAACGAGCTCTACGCCTCGCCCTTCTTCCAGACCAACACCATCTCCGATGCGGCCCTGGGCGGCGCCAGCTACCTCGTGGCCCAGAACACCGTGGGCAATCCCAACCTGAAGGCGGAGATCGCCGACACCTTCACCGCGGGGGTGGTGGCGACGCCGGCCTTCCTGTCGGGGTTCCAGGCCTCCCTCGACTACTACGACATCGACCTGCAGGGGGCGATCTCGTCGATCAACATCCAGAACATCGTCACCCGCTGCAATTCCGGCCTGCCCGGCTACTGCGACTACGTCACCCGCGACCCGGCGACAGGGCGGATTTCGGCGGTGGCCCTGGTCCAGTTGAACCTCAGCTCGGTGAAGACCAGCGGCCTCGACCTCGAGATGTCGTATCGCTTCCCGCTGTCGCGGGTCTCGGACTCGATGCCGGGCAATGTGACGTTGCGGATGCTGGGCACCTATCTGCGCAAGTTCGTGGTGGACGACACCATCCTGGTGGTCGACCGGGCCGGGGAAGTCGGCCGCAACAGCACCTTCAACGGCCCCCGCTTCCGCGCCACCGGCTCGGTCACCTATTCGGTGGGCGGCTTCACCGGCACGGCCCAGGTCAACTACGTGGGCGGCGGCAACTACGACAACACCTGGGGGCCAAGGGACATCCTCGACAACCGCATCGACGGGCGCGCCTATCTGCACCTGCAGACCCAGTACAATGTGAACGAGACCCTGCAGGTCTTCGGCACGGTCAACAACGTGCTGAACACCGCGCCCCCCGCGGTGCCGAACGTGGGCGGCGGCTCGTCGCCCTTCAACGGCGCCTTCTACGACTCCATCGGTCGGACCTTCACGGTCGGCGTGCGCTACCGCCGCTGATCGCCCGCCGGGCCGTCATCCCTTCTTCGGAGTTCTGAAATGGACAGACGACAACTTCTCGGGGCCGGCGGCGTGATCGCCTCCGGCGCCCTCGCAGCCGCCCCCGCCTCGGCGGCCCAGCCCAAGGCCGGCCGCACCGGCCCGCCGCCCAAGTTCCTGCGCATCGCCACGGAGGAGGCCTGGTCCATCCCCGAGCATGTCAACGCCATGGCGGCCGCCGGCCGCACCATGTGGGACAACCTCGACGCCGAGCAGGTGCGGGGCATGAATACCGGGGCCGGCATCGGCAAGAGCCTGGTCGACACCGCCGACCGCCTGCGGGAGATGGACGCCCTCGGGGTGGACATGCACCTGCTGTCGCTCACCTCGCCGGGGGTGCAGATGTTCGACGCGGACACCGCCGTCGGGATGGCGGCGCTCGCCAACGACCGGATGGCCGAGATCGTCCGGGGCAACCCCTCGCGCTTCGCCGGCCTCGCCAGCTTCTCGCCGCAGGACCCCAAGCGGGCGGTGATCGAGATGGACCGGGCCATCAACAAGCTGAAGCTCAACGGCTTCGTGGTGAACTCCCACACCGGCAACCAGTACCTCGACGAACAGAAGTTCTGGCCGATCCTGGAAGCCGCCGAGGCGCTGAACGCGCCGATCTACATCCACCCGCGCTGCCCGGCGGACAACATGGCCGCCCAGTTCCGCACCTATCGGATGCAGGCGGCCATTTGGGGCTACGCCATCGAGACCGGCACCCATGCGGTGCGGCTGATGCTGAGCGGGGTGTTCGACCGCTTCCCCAACCTGAAGATCGTGCTGGGCCATATGGGGGAGAACATCCCCTTCCACCTGTGGCGCACCGACCACTTCTACTTCCGGCGGCGCGACAGCTATCCGTCCAAGCTGTCGCCGATGGAGGTGTTCAAGCGCAACTTCTACATCACCACCAGCGGCGTGGAGCACGGCCCCGCCCTGCGCTACGCCATCGAGGTGCTGGGCGCCGACCGGGTGATGTGGGCCATCGACTACCCCTACGAACAGTCCGCCCCCTCGGTGAAGTTCATGAACGAGGTGGAGATCCCCGACGCCGACAAGGCGCTGGTGTTCGGCGCCAACGCCCAGCGGATATTCAACATCCGCCGCGGGGGCTAGCGCCCGGGCGTCGGAATGTGGCCTGTTGGGCTGACAGGGTGGGGAGCGGCATGAGCGACAAGGCAGCAGAAAGGGAGCCGTCGCAGAAGGACGTTCCCCCGCTGCTGTCCCAGTGGTCGCGCCAGTACCACGCCGCCCTCGCCCGCTACTTCCGGCGCCGGATGCCCGCCAGCGCCGATCCGGAGGACCTGGTGCAGGAGGTCTTCCTGAAGCTGGCCAAGCGCGACGACCTCGCCCTGATCGAGGCGCCGGAGCGCTACCTGTTCCACGCCGCCGCAAACGTGCTCAAGGACTGGCGCCGCCGCCGCACCACCCGCGCCGCCGATTCCCACGACACCATCACCGACGCTATCGACGACGGGGCCATCTCCCCCGAGCGGGAAGTGATCGGGAGGGACCAACTCGGCCGGCTGATCCAGGCCCTGGAGGCCATGCCGGAACGCACCCGCGCGATCTTCATGCTCTATCATTTTGAGCATCTCCCCCACGCGGAGATCGCCTCGCGCCTGGGCGTCGCCGTGCGCACGGTGGAAGACCACGTGGCCAGGGCCAATGCGCGGCTGCTGTCCGAACTGAGGCCCGGCCGATGAGGGAGCCGGCCCTGACCAGCGCGCAGGACGCGGCCGCCTTCTGGGACGCGCGCCTCCGCTCGCCCCTGTGCACCTCGCACGACCTGATCGCCTTCGAGGCCTGGCGGGACGCGAGGCCCGAACATGCGGACGCCTATGCGGCGCTGCAGGCCGGCCTGGACATGTTGCGGCAGGCCTATTCCGGCGAGCCAGCCCTGCATGCGCTTCGCGACGAAGCGGTGCGACTGAGCCGCCGCCGGGTCCGCCAGTACACGGCGGCGGCCGCCGCCGGCCTTGTGGCGATGATCCTCGCCGGGGCGGGCCTGTGGAGCTATGCGCCCGACCCCCTACCCCTGCCCCTGCCGCACCTTCCGGCCGGTCCAGGCCACACGGCCGCCCCCACCTCGTTCCAGACCGCCGCCGGCGGCCGGTCGGACGTGGTGCTGTCCGACGGGTCCAAAATCACCCTCAACACCCGCAGCAGGGTCGAGACCACCTACACCGCCCACCGCCGCACCGTCCGGCTGATAGAGGGCGAGGCCCTGTTCGAGGTGGCCAAGGACGCCGCGCGCCCGTTCGAGGTGATCGTCGGCGGGCAACGGGTCGTGGCGGTGGGAACCGCGTTCGATATCCGGCTGGACCCGAAGCGGGTGCAGCTCACCATGATCGAGGGCAAGGTGAAGGTGACTCCGGCGAAGGCCGTGGGACGGCCCGTCGCCACAGGCGGCCGCCAGCTCGTCGCCGGCCAGAGGCTCTACGCCTCCACCGAAACCGACGCCTCGTGGACCGAAACGGTGGACCCGGCGACCGCCCTGCTGTGGCGGGACGGGAAGATCGAGTTCGACCGAACCCCCCTGGCCGAAGCTGTGGCGGAGATGAACCGCTATTCCTCCACCCAGATCGTCCTGGAAGACCCCTCGGTGGCGGGCCAGCCGATCAGCGGCATGTTCTTCACCGGCAAGCCAGAGAGCTTCGCCACCTCCCTCGCCGCCTACTTCCCCCTTCAGGTCGTCCCGGACGGGGATCGCATCGCGTTGCGGCGCGCCAGGAAGGCCCCGAGCTGATCCGGCGGCCGCTTTAGTTGCAGAGATCCCGCCATTTCTGCTGGACGACATCCGTGCCGTCGAGCTCCTCCAGGCTCAGTTCCCCGTCGAGATAGGTGAAGCGCTCCTCGCCGTCGAAAGTGTCGTCGGGCTCTACGATGTCCACCAGCCCGCACACCGCCTCGGCGTTCCCGACGGGATAGGCCGCCACCTTGCCGAAGGTGATCGAGGTCGCATCCGTCATCCGGTTCTGGATGGCGATCTTGGCCGTTGCGATGGAATCCACCGCTTCCACATGGTCCGCCGCCGCCTCGTCCACCCCGTCGGGGACGACCAGCAGCGCATAGAGGGCGACCGCCCCTCCGATCAGCAGGAGCGCCAGCGCCCCCAGCCACAGGCGGGGTCCAGGCCGCCAGCCCGACCCGGGCTTCTGTACCGTATCCATCATCCCAGGCCCGCGAAGCTCCACCGATTTCGCCCCCAGGTTGCGCGGAGGGGCCTGACAATTCATTACCCGGCCCGAACCAAACGGTCGCATGCCGCAGGCTGGGCTGACCTGACCGTTGCCTGTGCTAAATCGAGGCATGAACCGCGCCCCGACCACAGACGCCCCTGAGCTGCAGGCGGCCTATCTGCGTTCGCGGGACGACCTGAAGCGCTTCTTCACCGCAAGGCTGAAGTCGGCCGCGGCGGCCGAGGACCTGATCCAGGACCTCTATCTGAAGGTCTGCGTCTGGCCGGCGGACGCAGCGGTGGAGAACCCCTCGGCGCTGCTCTACCGCATGGGCTCCAACCTGATGCTTGACCGGCTGCGCACCGAGCAGCGGGCCGCCGCCCGCGACGGCGCCTGGGTCGAGCTGTCCACCACGCGGATCGGTCCCGACCCCATGTCGGAGGACGCGTCCCCCGAAAGGGTCGCAGCGGCCCGCCAGCGGATGGCCCGCCTGACCGAAGGAATCGACCACCTGCCCCCGCAGACGCGGCGGGCCTTCGTGCTGCACAAGCTTGAGGGCCTGACCCACGCGGAGACCGCCCAGCGCCTCGGCGTGTCGCAGAAGACCGTGGAGAAGCAGATCAGCGCCGCCTTGCGGCGGCTGCTCGCGCATCTGGGCGATCACAAATGATACGTGCCGCGAACAAAGCCGTTGGGGGGGAAGCCCGCTCCACGACGTCTGCATCTCGAAGGACAGCGCGCCGATGACCGAGCGGGACGACATGCAGGCCGACGCCGCCGACTGGGTGGTCCGGTTGTCGCGCGCCGACGCGGGCGAAGCCGACTGGATGGACTTCCAGGCCTGGCTCGACGCGGCGCCGGACAATCGTGCCGCCTTCGACGCCGCCCAGGACCTGTGGCTGGAGCTGGAACGGGAGGCCGCGCCCCTCGCCGCCGCGCTGGCCCCGTCGCCACGCCGGGCGCAGGCCTATCGTCGTCCGGCCCGACGCCGCCCCGCCCCTCGGCGTTGGATCGCCGCCATCGCGGCCACCCTAGCGGTAGCGGTCATCGGCGGGGGCGTCGCCCAGGAGATGCTGCGCCCGGCGAGCGTCTATCGCACCGGGCCGGCCGAACGGATGAAGGTGGCCCTGCCCGACGGCTCGACCCTGACCCTGAACAGCGGCTCCCAGGCCGAGGTCCGCTACGGCCGGTTCTCCCGCAAGGTGGCCCTCACCGGCGCCGAGGCGGCCTTCGACGTGGTTCCAGACCGCGCCCGCCCCTTCACCGTGGCGGTGAACCACGCGCAGGTGCGGGTGGTGGGCACCGAGTTCAACATCCGCAGCGATGCGAACGCGCTGGCGGTCACCGTCCGGCGCGGGGTGGTGCAGGTCGCCGGCGGCGACGGCGCGGCCACCGCCCCCGTCAAGGTTTCCGCCGGCCATCAGCTCACCCGCAGCGGACAGGGCGACCGGCTGGTGGCCATCCCGGCGGTGGACGACGCCTTCAGCTGGCGGACGGGCCAGCTCGTCTATCGCGCCCGGCCGCTCACCGAGGTGGTCTCCGATCTCAATCGCTACTTCTCCAGCGACATCATGGTCGACGGCGACGCGGCGGCGCTCACCTTCTCCGGCGTGATCCACCTCGACACCAAGGACGACGTGGTCGCGCGCCTCTGCGAGCTTCTGCCGCTGGCGGCTTCGACCCGGAACGGCTCCATAATCCTGCAGGCGCATCAGAAGACGCGCTGACAGGGTTCGGGGGCGATGCGGGGATCGACGATCCTGCGACGGCTGGCGATGGGGACGGTGTGCGCCCTGGCGCCTCTGTGCGCGGCTGCACCTGCAGCGGCGGCGACCACCTATGCCTTCACTGTGCCGACCGCCCCTGTATCGGAAGCCCTGATCGCCATCGCCCTGCAGGCACGGGTCAGCATCGGCGGCGCAGAGTCCTGCCGCACCCAGGCCCGGCCGCTGCAGGGCCGGATGACGGTGGAGGCGGCGCTGGAGCGGATCCTGGCCGGCTCCGGCTGCAGTTTCCGGCGGATGGACGCCGAGACCTTTCGCATCTTCCGCACCGCGCCGCCCCCCGCGCCACCGCCGGCCCCTGCGCCCGCCGTGCGGGCGCCGCCGCGCATCCAGCCGCCGCCCAGCCCGCCGAGCGCCCCGCCGCGCCTGCTGGAGCCGGTGGAGGACGTGATCATCACCGCCGCCCGGCGCCCCACCCTGTCCGACCACTTTCCGGGCGCGGCCAGCGCGCTCAGCGGCGAAGCCCTGGCGCAGGCCGGGGCGGCGGACACCAGCGACATCTTCGGGCTGGTGGCGGGGGTCAGCATGACCAACCTGGGCCCCGGCCGGGACAAGATCATGCTGCGGGGCCTGTCGGACGGGGCCTTCACCGGCCGCACCCAGTCCACCGTCGGCATCTACCTCGACAAGGCGCCCGTCACCTACAACGCCCCCGACCCCAACCTGCGGCTGGCCGACGTCGCGGGGGTGGAGATCCTGCGCGGCCCGCAAGGGTCGCTGTACGGCGGCGGATCGATCAGCGGGGTCTACCGCATCGTGCCCCACGCGCCGGTGCTGAACCGCTTCGGCGGCGCGGTGATGGCTGGGGGCAGCGTGACCCAGTCCGGCGACCCCAGCGGCGAGGTGGAGGCGGTGCTCAACATCCCGCTGCTCACCGACCGGGCGGCGTTGCGGGCGGTGGTCTACAACGATCTCCAGGGCGGCTACATCGACGACGTCAACCTGCGCCTGTCCAACGTGGACCGGACCTCCCGCGTCGGCGGGCGGGTGGCGGTGCTGGCCCTCGCCAACAACGACTGGAGCGTGACCGCGTCCGGCGCCTACCAGCGGATCAGCGCCAACGACACCCAGTACATCACCCCCGCCATGGGCCGGCTGCACCGGGCCAACGAGGTGCGGGAGGGCAACAGCAACACCTTCGGCCTGGCGGCGCTCAGCCTCGACGGCCGTCAGGGCTGGGGCGCCCTCAGCCTGTCCGCCGCCCTCGTCCACAATGTGCTGGAGACCCGGGCCGACGCGAGCCGCGCCCTCCCGGTGTTCGGCTTCAGCGCCCCGGCGGTGGGCGCCCATGACCGCAGCGTGCGCAGCGACCAGCTCAGCGTCGACCTCAGCCTCACCTCCATGAGCGGCGGCCGGTCGGAGTGGCTGGTCGGCCTGTTCGGCTCCGTCGGCTGGGAGGACGTCCGTTCCGAGGTGCTGACCAACGCCAGCAGCGCGGCCGCCGCCACCGCGGTCTACCTTGAACAGCGCCACGACCGGCGGCGGGAAGCGGCGGCCTATGGCGAATACTCCTACGCCATCCTGCCCGCGCTGAAGCTGACGGCGGGTCTGCGCGCCTATGTGGCGACGGTGGACACTCGGTCGGCGGTGACGGGGTTGCCCGGCCCACAGCAGCGGGACTTCGACGGCCACGCGCAGTTCTCCGGCTGGATGCCCAAGCTGGCCCTGCAGTACGAACTGCGGCCAAGGACCCTGCTCTATGTGCAGGCCTCCGCCGGCCGGCGCTTCGGCGGCTTCAACACCGCCGGCGCCATCGGGCAGGTCTTCCTGCCCCAGCCCAGCCCCTTCGCCCCGACCCGGCGGTTCGAACCGGACGAGCTGCGCAACCTGGAGGCCGGGATCAAGACCCGGTTCGCGGAGGGGCGGCTGCGCTTCCGGGCGGCGGCCTTCTATGTGGACTGGCGCAACATCCAGACCGACCAGTATCTGATCTCCGGGCTCTCCTACACCGCCAACGCCGGGGACGGCCGCAACCGGGGGGTGGAGGCCGAGTTCGCCGCCGGCCCCTTCCGCGGGCTGGAGCTGGAGCTGAACGGCATCCTCAACGAGCCGGAACTGGACCGCCCCAACCCAGGCTTTCCGGGCAGCCGCCACGTGGGCCTGCCGGGGGTGCCTGGCGTCTCCGTCGGCGGGCGGCTGTCCTACGAACACAAGATCGGCCGCAGGTTCACCGCCCTGTTCAGCGCCCAGGGCCAGTACATCGGCTACTCGCGGCCGACCTTCGACCCCTTCGCCCCGCGGATGGGCGGCTATGTGCTGAGCCGGCTGTCGGCCTCTTTGAACGCGGCGTCCTGGTCGCTGGCGCTCGCCCTGGAGAACCCCACCAACGAGGCGGGGGACACCTTCTCCTACGGCAATCCGTTCAACTTCCGCAGCACCCGCGAGATGACGCCGCAGCGTCCACGCACCCTGCAGCTCTCCCTGCGCAAGCACTTTTAGTCGCAGGTCCCCCCAATGGGGGGGCGGACTGAGCGGCGCCGTCATCCCCTCGAAAGCCGAGGTTTATGATGCGCGAGCCTTCCTTGTCGGCCGTGGTGTGCGCTCACAACGAGGAGCGCAGCCTCGAACGCTGCCTCGCCAGCCTCGGGTTCGCCGACGAGATCGTGGTGCTGCTCGACCGTTGCACCGACGGCTCCCGCGAGATCGCCCAGCGCTATGCCGACCGCATCATCGTCGGCGCCTTCCCCCTCGAAGGCCCCCGGCGGGCCGCCGCCGTGCAGGCCGCCGCCGGCGACTGGATCATCGAACTCGACGCCGACGAAGAGGCCTGCCCCGCCCTCGCCCGCCAGGTCTGCGAGCGGATCGGCGCCAACGCGGGCGACTATTTCCAGATCCCCATCGACAACTATGTCGGCGACACCCTGATCCGCCACGGCTGGGGCGGCTCCTTCGGCACCACCTCGGTGGCGCGGCTGTTCCGGCGAGGCGTCAAGACCTGGGGCGGCGAGCAGGTGCACCCCACCGTGCGCTTCACCGGGGAAGAGGGCGAACGGCTGACCTGGCCCATCGCCCATCACATGGACACCGACATCGGCGACATGCTGCATCGGTTCGAGCGCTACACCGCCCTGCGCGCGGTCGACCTGCGCGTGCGGCCCAAGGGCGGCGTCGGCGCCAACGTGTTCCGCGCCTTCCGCCGCTTCATCAAATGCTACGTCGGGCGCAAGGGGTATCGTCAGGGAGACTGGGGCTTCCTGATCGCCCTGCTGGCCGCCCTCTACCCGCTGATCGCCACCCTGCGGGCGCGCCTGGAGGAGACCCCGGCGCTGGAGCCGGCGTCGATCGCAGAGCTGACGGCGCGGGCGGCCGAGTGATCCTCGACTGGTGGGCGCTCGATCTTGAACTGGCCGCCTGGCGCCGCGCCGGGCGGCTGCCTTGCCTGTGGTGGCGCGACGACGACGCGGTCGCGGCGACGCCTGCCCTGCGGCGGTTGCTGAAGATCGCCGGTCCCGCCACGCCCCTCGCCCTGGCGGTGATCCCGGAGAAGCTGCAGCCGAGCCTGTTCCCCCTCGTCAACGCCGCCCCATCGGTGGTGGTGCTGCAGCATGGAGTGGACCATGTCCCCGCCCGCGCCGACGGCCCGCCCTCGCAGTTCCCGGCCGACACGGCTCCGGAGGCGGTCGCCGACCGGCTGACGGCCGCGGCCTCGACCATGGTCCCCCTGCGGCGGCGGCTTCCCGTCTACGTGCCGCCCTGGAACGATCTGCAGGCCAATGTCGCCGAGGCCCTGCCCCGCGCCGGTTTCGCCGGGGTCTCCGGGTTCAACGGCGAGGGCCCGTCGCCGGACGGCCTCGCCCGCATCGATGTGCATCTGGATCTGCTGCGCTGGTCCCCCCGGCCCCGCTTCCGTGGGGAGGGCCGGTTCCTGCGGCGCATGACGCGCCTGCTGCGCGCGCGCCGGCAGGCCCAACGCTGGATGGACCCGATCGGCCTGCTCACCCACCACCTCGATCACGACGAGGCCGCCTGGCGGTTCCTCGAAGCCCTGCTGTCCCGCGCGTCCCTGCCGCGCGGCTGTTGGCGTTCCGCCGCCGGACTGTTCGGGCTTGAGCCGCGGCGCGCGCCACGGCCGACGACCACGCTTACGACGCTGGCCGTGGCGTTCGCCTGATGAGCAGCCTGGCGCCCCAGCAGATGCGCACCGGCGCACCGGGCGCCTTGCTGGCGGCCGCCTTCGCCCTGCTGATCATCCTGTCCTATGTGGGCCCCCAGGCCTTCGCGCCGCTGGCAGGGGTGGCGGGGCTGATCCTGCTGCCCTGGAGCCTCGGCGTCCCCTTCCCCAGGTGGCGGACCGCCATCGGCCTTCTGGTGCTATGGGCCGCGGCGACCATGATCTGGGCGCCGGCGCCTCTGGCGCCCCTGCGCTGGGATCAGCACACCCTGCTCAAGCTCGCCCTGCAGGCGGCCATCTACCCGTCCCTCATCCTGGTCGCCGCCCGGCTCAGCGAACCGCAGGCCCGGCGGACGGCGCTGGTGATGGCCTGGGGGGCGTTCGGCCTGTCGGTGCTGCTGGTGATCGACGCCCTGGCCGGGGCCCGCGGCTATCTGGCCATGACCCGCCTCGCGGGGCTGGTGGTGACGCCGGACATCGGCCTGATCAAGCTGGCGCAGAACGGCTGCACCCTGGCGGTGCTGTTCTTCGCCGCCCGCGAAGCGCTGCGGCGGGTCGCGCACCCCAGCGCCCCCCTGGTGATGATCGGCGCCCTTGTCTGCGCCTCGCTGCTGCTGAGCGCCGACGCGCCGCTGCTGGCCACGACCGCGGGGGCGGCGGCCTATGTCGTGATCCGGCGCTACGGCCGGCGCGGCCTGGGCTGGATCATCCGCGCCGTCACCCTCTACTGGTTCGCCACCCCGCTCATCGTGTTCGCCGCGCGGGCCGCCGGCCTGCTCGACCTCCTGGCCGCCCACACCCCCGCCTCCTGGGCCGCACGGCTGCACATCTGGAGCTTCACCGTCGCGCGCATTGCGGAGAAGCCGGTGCTGGGCTGGGGCCTCGACGCCAGCCGCGCCTTCCCCGAAGGCATCCCCCTGCACCCACACAACGGCGCCCTGCAGCTCTGGCTGGAGCTTGGCCTGCCCGGCGCGCTGATCATGGCCGGCCTGTGGGCGCTGATCTTCCGCGCCATCGCCCGTCATATCGACGAGCGCCCCGCCGGCGCCGCAGTGGGGACGGCCGTCGCCTGCCTCGCCACCGGCGCCGTCAGCTACGGCCTGTGGCAGGAGTGGTGGCTGGCGCTGCAGGCCTTCGCCGCGGCCGCCTGCGTACTGATGTTCCGCTGGCGCGGCGATAACGCCGCGCCCCTCTCAGGAGACCGCTGACCCCATGGCCTATATGCGTTGGCGCCGGCTCATCGAGCTGTCCGCCCTGGACCGCCCCTGGATCGGCGAGATGTTCCTCCGCAACCGCTGGAAGAAGGCGCAGGCGCGGGAGCCCGGCTTCTGGGACAACGAATACACCTCCGGCTCCTACGATCGGCTGGGCCTGAGCGAACAGCGCCACCACATCCGCCTGCTGGCCGCCCTCGTGGCCGAGCACGCGCCCAATCTCCGGGTGCTCGACATCGGCTGCGGGGACGGGGCCTTCTACAAGGCGATCCGCTCCCACAGCCCGGCCCGCTATGTGGGCGTCGACGTGTCCGACGTGGCCATCGCGCGGGCCCAGGACCGCTATGGCGCGGACGCCGGCGCCACCTTCATCGTCGGCGACGGGTCGCGCTTTCCCACCGACGAGACCTTCGACGCCATCGTCTTCCCCGAGTGCATCGAGTTCCTCGGCGACCCGGTGAAGGTGCTGGATCACTATCGGGGCAATCTCGCCGAGGGCGGGATCTTCGGCGTCACTCAGTGGCTGGCCACCCGGCCCTTGCGTATCTGGCGCGCCGTCGCCGCCCATACCGAGGTGGTCGATCAGGCGGTGGTCTCCGCCCAGTGGGGCGGCGCCTGGCAGGTCTGGACTTGCCGCCCCCGCAAATAGCGAGAACGCGCCGGGGTCAGGTGGACGACGGTTGACCCGTCCGACGCGCTCCAGCTTCCAAAGAAAAAGGGCCGGCGATCGCTCGCCGGCCCTTCCTTTAGATCAGACCGTACGGCCTGGCGCAGTCAGACTTACGCCTGACGGGTGCGCCAGCCTTGGGCGTAGGTTTCGCGGGCCACGTTGGCGTAGGGCACCGGCGAAACGCGGACTTGCACTTCAAGCTGCTTGTGGCGCTCGACGGTCGGCTTGTTGGTGCCGCCGTTGGGCTCGCCCCAGGTCAGGGTCAGCACGTCGCCGACGTTGACCGACGGATCGACGAAGCCGAGCGAGAGGCCCTTCTTCTCGTTGTAGCTGTAGCCCGTGAACATCGACAGGCCGACGACGTTGCCGCCCTTGGTGACTTGGTCGAAGGACGAGGAGCCGTAGTTGGCCAGCGGAACGTCGAAGAACTTGTAGGGCTCGTCGGTCAGCTGCGAGGTGAAGATCTTGCCCAGGTCGTCCGAGTTCCACTCGAAGGTGACCTTCTTGCGCTGGGGCTGCTTCGACATTTCTTCAAGGGCTTCGCGGCCGATGAAGTCATGGTCGAACTTCACGAACGGGCCGTAACCCAGCTCGTAGGGGTTGGTGTAGTAGTCTTCGATGTTGCTCGAGACGTACGAACCGGCGATCGAGCCCGAGGCTTCGTAGGAGTTGGCCGGCAGCCACTCGCGGTAGGCCTTCAGCTTCTCGCCGGTGTAGATGGCGGGGAGCGGCGACGGGATCCAGCCGGATTCCAGGGTGTTGGACGGATAGGCGCGGCTGCCGACTTCGACGAGGCCGAATTCCTTACCGGCTTCCACGATGGCGGCGCGGATTTCTTCTTGCTCTTCGTAGGGGCCCCACAGTTCCAGGCCCGGCGCGCCGGCCATGCCGTGACGCAGAGCGCGGACCTTGCGGCCGGCGATGTTGATCACGTCCATGGTGAAGAACTTCACGTCCGGGATCGGCCCGCCGTTCAGCTTGTTGAGGACCTGCGCCGCGTTCGGGCCCTGGACCTGATAGCGGTAGTGCGGACGGGTGACCGCCTTGCCCTTCGGGTTGCCCGGCGAGCGCTCGCTACGGGACAGCTTCACGTCGTAGCCGCCGGTTTCAGCGTGGAACTGCACCCAGTTCATGGTGGGGGCGCGGCCGACCAGCAGGAAGTGCTGCGGCGCGAGGTAGAACATGATCACGTCGCCGATGACGTGGCCGTAGGGGGTGACGGGGACGAATTGCTTCGCCTTGTCGACCTGGAAGCCCTTGAAGCTGTTGATGGCCAGGTAGGACAGGAGCTTTTCGGCGTCCGGGCCTTCCAGCTCGACTTCGGCCATGTGGTGGGTCTGGTCGAACAGCACGGCGCTGTTGCGCCAGGCGGCTTGTTCGGAACGCCAGTTGGAGAATTCCGCCGGAACGACGGGATAGACGTAGGCGCCGAGCTGCGAGTTGCGCAGATGTTCGACGGTGTTGCCGGCGGCGCTGAGCACCTGCTCCAGATTTTTAGCGGTCATGATGGTTTTCACCTCTTCCTGTAGCGAAGGCTCTTAATTAGCCCCTGTAGAATGGATGGACGATCCTTTACCGCGTCCCGCGGAATTTTCAATGAGTGGAAATTTCAGAAGCGCGAATCCGCGGCGCCGGGGTCACATCCCATCGCCGCGGGGCGAATCTGAGGCTGATACGCGACATAAAATGTCGCCGATCACGGGTTGGCTGACACAGTCGGCACGGCCCCTCCCCCCCGGCCGGAAGGCTTGGCCACGGCCGCGAGTCAGCCCGCGGGGTTCTTGAAGTGGAAGGCGGGGCCTTCGACCTCCGGATAGGCCTTGCAGCCGCCGGTGGAGGGGCGGTCGGGCTTGAAGCGGGGATCGACGCCGGCGGCAGGCTCGGCATCCTTGGCCCAGCCCTTGTCGTAGTCGGTGCGCATGGTCTGGCAGTAGCGCAGGCGCTTGATCTTCCAGACCCCGCCTTCCTTCACATAGTCGTTCTCATAGACCCCGTCGGCCCACTCGCCGCTCTGGCTGACGACGCCGGTCTGGATGAAGGCGCGCCAGCGGGCCTTGGCCGTCTTGCCGTCGGGCGCGACGGTGACGAGGGGCTGCAACTGGATGTGATTGAACAGCTGGCCCCGCTTGATCGGTCCTTCCCCGAACACGTTGAGGAACTTGCGGATGCTCTGCGGGCCGACGAAGACGCCGCGGTTGTCCAGCTCCATCGTGCCGGTGGGGGCGAACAGGACGGCCACCTCGTCCCACAGCTTCTTGTCGTAATAGAAGCCGAAGACCATCTGCAGCCGCTCCAGCTCCCGGCGGTCCTCCATCAGCTGCAACTGGGCGCTCAGGGCCCTCGCCTTGGCCTCGGCGGCGGCGAGGCCGCTCGCGGCGGCGGCGGACGCCTGGGGGGCGGCGAGCATGGCGACACCGGCGAAGGCCAGCAGGAATTTGCGCATCGCCTTCATCTCAGTTCGCCTTCGCCGGCGCCGCATAGGGCTTGCCGGACACCGGGTTGGGGTAGCGGAAGTCGGGGGTGTTGACCTCCGGGAAGATGCCGTAGCTGAGGGTGGGCGGCAGGTCGGGGGGATTGGTCTTGGAGACGCCGGGGTTGGCCCGTGCGGTCACCGATTTCCAGCCGCCGCTGTAGGGGGCGAAGAAAGTGTTCATGAAGTGGACGCGCTTGAACTTCCAGACACCGCGTTCCTTGACCACGTCGTCCTCATAGACCCCCTCGCCCCAGGTGCCGTCGCGGGTTCCCACCCCCATCACCAGCCAAGCGCGCCGGCGCAGCTTGGCCGACTGACCGTCGGGGGCCACGTCGATCACCGTCTGCATCGGCATGTGAGGGTGCAGTTCCTGGGCGTGCAGCCCCTGGACACCGTAAAGCTCGAGACTGTCCCGCACCCGCTGGCGGCCCACATAGACGCCGCGGGCGGCGATCTCGATGCTGCCGTCATCGGCGAACAGGGTCGCCAGGGAATCCCAGACGAAGTGTTCGAGGTAGTAGCCGTACATGGAGACCAGGGTTTCGATCTGGTCGATGTCCTGCAGGCGCTGCACCCGGTTCTCGAGCTGAGTGGCGCTCGCTTCCAGGGCGGCGATACGCTTGGCGGCCGACGCGGCCGACGCGGCCTCGGCGGAGGCGCCGGTCAGGGCCATGGCGAGGGCCGAAACGGTTCCCAGCAGCAGTTTCGTCATTCGGTTCATTGACCGCCTCCCTGGGCCTTGGCGGGCGCCGCCGCGGCGGGCGGGGGGGGATTGTTGGGATTGGCGGGCTGCCATGGCCCCACCGCGAACGGCGCGTTGGCTGGCATCTTCACCCCCTTCAGCAGGGGATCATTCGCCGGGGCATAGGGCTGCGGGTGGTAGGGCGGAATATAGACCCCTGGGAAGGGATCGTAGGCGAAGGTCGGCGGTCGGTCCGCGGGGAAACCCTGGGCGGCGATGGAGATGTCCGGCTTGCCGGTGGAGGCGGACCAGCCCTTCTCGTAGGGCGCCACATAGGTGGTGTAGCGGTGCAGCGACTTGATCTTCCACACCCCGCCCACCTTCACATAGGTGTTCTCGTAGGTTCCATCGCCCCAGTTGGCGGCTTTCTGAAACTCGCCGGTCATGGACATGTCCTTCCACCGCCCCATGGCCGAGCGGCCGTCGGCGGCGAGGGTGATGACCGGCATCAGCAGGAAGTGGGAGTTGAGCTGGCCGCGGGACAGGCCGACCTTCCCGCCGCCCAGGCGCATGAAGTATTCGGCGATCCGCGCCTTGCCCACATAGACGCCCTCGTTGCCGAACTCGATGGAGCCGTCGTCGGCGAACAGCTTGGCCACCTCGCCCCACTGGGCGCGGTCGATATAGTAGCCGTAGGCGCTCTGCAGCCGGCGGATCTGCGCGACGTCCTCCAGGCGCGCCGCCTCGGCCGCGGCCTTGTCGATACGGGCTTCCAGGGCGGCGATCTGGCGCTGCTCCCCGGCGGTCTGCGCCGTGGCGGCGCCCGCCGAAAAGGCCCCCAGCAGCGCAACGGCCGCGAGCCGGCTCATGCGTCCCATCGTTTTCCCTATCGAACCATTGTTGGCCGTAAGTTTATGGGCGCCCCGCCCGCCGCGCTAGGCCTGCCGAGGGGAAATCTTTGCCCGCTCAATGGTGTGCGTGTTCGCGGGCGCACAAAAAGAACCCCTCCCCAGAGGGCGGGGAGGGGTCGGGTCATGGGTCGTCAGCCGCTCGGCTGAAGAGGGGGAGGATGTCCTCAGCCGGTCTGTGGCGGCTTCACGCCGAATTCCAAGGGCGCGGTCGATCGCTAACCCTTGGTCCGTTCAACCCGGGAACGCGCCGATAAGTTTCGTCAGGCCGCGAAGACTTTTCAGACGATGGTCTCCTTCACCCGCCGGCCATAGTCGGGATCGGCGGGTGACGTTGGCGCCACACCCTGCTGTGGCGCCTGCTGGCCGCGACCAGCGCTCTGGCGGTGAAGACGCCCGCAAGGCGGACATCGAGGAGGTTTTCGCCTGACGAGCTGAAGGCTAGGTGTGCGGCCCCAGGGGCCATTCACAGATGATAGAGCCTTCGCGTCAAAGGCGTGTGATCTTGACCCGCGCCTTCAGATCTGTCCGACAGAACGCGTGGAGGAAGCAGGTCTGCTCCCCCATATCGACAACCGTGCGGGCGAATTCGTCGTCCTCGTCGTCTTCGAGATAGACATGCGTCTCGACCGGATCCGCCGTCCCGGGCAAGCCCGTTCGGCCCGACGCCCCGCCCTTGGAAAAATGCATGTCCTGCACGACCTTGAAGGATCGCAGATCCTTCCGCGCGATTTTTGCATAGCGGCCGAGTTGGGTCATGAAACAGAAGCCGATACCGGCGGAAATATAACTGACCGCATCGGGAGCCCTTCCTTGCTCGTCCGAGAGGAAATGAAATACCGAGCCGTGCGGATTATACAGATGCTGCTCGATCTGCTTCACACCATCATCTCTCAAGGTGCAAATGCCTCGGACGTGCAGCAGCCGATCCTGATGTTCGGCCAAACTCGACCCCTGACTTGAGTTGGTGGCCTCGGTCTTGGGGCTGCTTCCGGCGCGGCGGATGAGCGACGACCAATCCCCGCTCGCCACCGCGGCGCCCGCGATCCGGTCGCCGGGATCGGACGGCGCAGCCAAACCAACCGGCTTCGCCTTTCCGGTCGGGATTTCCGCCCCGTTGTGCGTGAGCGTGAACAGGCTCTCCTTTTCACCGCGCATCAGCCCATTGAGCGGCGAGGCGGCGATGGCGTCATACACGAGGCTGGTCAAGGTATCGGCGGAAGCGTCGCTGTCGATCTGCGCCTCAAGATCGATGTTCTTGGCGCCGCCGACCATGGTCCCGCGCAAGGCCGATCCCTGCATCGTGTAGTAGTTGTCCTGGATCAGCCGGATGCTTCGAATGTCGATACCGCGCTGCGCCGCTAGCGCCAGTATCTCGTTCATGTAGGACGCAACCATTCCTGTCGTCAGGAACGATAGCGGACAGGGGCCCTCGTCGAATCCGTCCAGATAGGCGCCCTCGTCAGACGCAAGCCGCCAAGTGATCCCCGACCCCGCGGAGACAACCAGCGCCTCCTTCTGCATCCCGGAGAGAGATCGCACATAGAGCCGCACCGCGTCGCCCCTCCGGTCCGTTGGCGGCACGATCGCTGCTGGTTCTCCCGCCACGCAAAAAAACAGCGGTTTGCCGCTGGCGCCGAGAATGTTGACCGGCGTTTCCATAGTTCGAACCCGCAATTACCTTTGCGGCTACCAAGCAACCAATGTGGCGACCGTCAACCGTTATCGCCTCGGTCGGGGAAGCCTCGGAAGGGGCCGCTCCACCCGCGAACGCGCCGATAAGTTTCGTCAGGCCGCGAAGACTTTCGCCGTGAGCTGAAGGCTCTAAATCATAGAGTTAGAGCGCGTCGGACGGGCAACCGGCTTCCACTTGCCCCTGGCGCGCTCAGCGGATCAGCCCCTCCGCCTTCATCGCCGCCTGCACGGCGGGGCGGGCGCGGATGCGGGCGGCGTAGGCGGCGAGGTTCGGCCACTTGGCAAGGTCGAACCCGAGATAGCCCGGCCAGGTCAGCATGACGAACAGGTAGGGGTCGGCCGCCGAATAGCGCGGGCCCATCAGATAGTCGCGGCCGACGCCGAGGTGGCGCTCCAGAAAGTCGAACTTCTGGCCGAGGGCGGCGAGCGCCTCCTTTTTCTCCTCCGCCCCGCCATGGGGATGGAACAGGGGACCGAACCCCTTGTGCACCTCGGAGGCGAGGTAGTTGAGGTGCTCCTGCAGCCGCGCCCGCTCCAGGGTCCCGCACGGCGAGGCGAGGCCGGCCTCCGGGTGCAGGTCGGCGATATACTGCAGGATGGCCGCCCCCTCGGTCAGTTGCTCGCCATCGTCGAGGCGCAGCACCGGCACATAGCCCTTGGGATTGATCTCGAAGAAGTCCTGCCCGTGCTCGGTCCTGTGGGTCTTGTTGTCGACCCGCTCCATCTCGAACACCTCGCCCACCTCGCGCAGCAGGATGCTGGTGGCGAGGGAGCAGGCGCCGCGGGCGTAGTAGAGCTTCATGGGACGGTTCCTCTAAGGGTGCTGCAAGTCATACCTCCTCCCCCGCCTGTGGGGGAGGGTTGGGGTGGGGGAGGCCCCAGGGAACGCCCCTTCCGGGTCGTCCACCTCTTTATCTCCCCCTGCAAGCGGGGGGAGAAACAGCCCTCATCAATCCAGCGTCGTCCGGTACCGCGCCATCGCCGCGCCGGCGACTACCGCCACGAACGCCGCCAGGGCGAGCAGGCTCGGCCAGGTCTGGTCGATGCCCACGCCTTTCAGCAGCGACCCGCGCACCACCCTGAGGAAGTGGGTGACGGGAATGAGGCTGCCCAGCCACTGGGCCCATTCCGGCATGCCGCGGAAGGGGAACATGAAGCCCGACAGCAGCAGCGACGGCAGGATGTAGAAGACCGACATCTGCATCGCCTGAAGTTGGCTCTTGGCCAGGGTGGAGAACAGGAAGCCCAGCGACAGGCTGCCGACGATGAACAGGGTCACGCCGATGGCCAGGGCGCCCCAGCCCCCCAGCATCGGCACATGGAACAACAGCCGGGCCAGCACCAGGATCACCCCGGTCTGGATCAGGCCGATGACCACATAGGGGGCGAGCTTGCCCACCATCACCTCCAGCGGCAGCACCGGGGTGGCGAGCAGGGTCTCCATCGTCCCCCGCTCCCGCTCCCGGGTCAGGGCCAGGGCCGTCATCATCACGAGGGTCATGGACAGGACGATGCCCAGCAGGCCGGGGACGATATTGTAGGCGGTGACGTTCTCGGGGTTGTAGCGGCGGTGGACCACCAGCTCGAACGGCTGCTTCGGGGCGACGCCGGCCAGCGGCCCCTTCAGGTCGTTCTGCAGGGCGGTGGCGGACAGGCCCGCGAGCGCCGCCAGGGCCGAACCTGTCGCCGACGGGTCCGAGGCGTCAGCCTCTACCAGCACCTGGGCCTTGTCGCCGCGCACCACCCGGCGGCCGAAGTCGGCGGGGATGGTGACGGCGATCTGCACCCGCCCCTGGTCCAGCGCCCGGTCCAGGTCCGCGGGCGAGGACGCCTCCTCGACGAAAGCGAGATAGCCTGTGTTCTTCATCGCCGAGACCATGGAGCGGGCGAGCACGCCCCGGTCCTGCATCAGCACCGCGGCCGGCAGGTTCTTGGGATCGGTGTTGATGACATAGCCGAACAGCATGAGCTGGATCACCGGCAGGATCAGGATCATGGCGTAGGTCAGCCGGTCCCGGGCAAGCTGGCGGAACTCCTTGACCAGGATGGCCCAGATCCGGAGGCCGGACTCGCCCCGATGTTCCTCGCGGTTCATGGCCGGCTCATGGGTAGTTGTCCGACGAGCGGTCCATCAGGTGGATGAACACGTCCTCGATGGTGGGGTCGATTTCGGTCCAGGCGAAGGGCGGCCGGCGATAGGGGGCGATGGCGACCTCCAGGGCCGCGCGGTCGGTCCCGCTGACGTGCAGGGCCGAGCCGAACGGAGCGGCCATCTCGACCCCTGGCCGATGGGCGAGGTCGGCGGCGAGGCGATCGGCCCCCTCCCCTTCGGCGCGGAAGGTGGTCAGGCCCGACTGTTCGATCAGCTCGGCCACCGTACCGCGGGCGATCAGGGCGCCGTAGGCGATATAGGCGATGTCGTGGCAGCGCTCCGCCTCATCCATGTAGTGGGTGGAGACGAGCACGGTCAGGCCTTGGCCGGCGAGCTGATGGATCTCGTCCCAGAACTCGCGGCGGGCCTTGGGGTCGACCCCGGCGGTGGGCTCGTCCAGCAACAGCAGGCGCGGGTCGTGCAGCACCGCAGCGGCCAGCGCCAGCCGCTGCTTCCAGCCCCCGGACAGGGCGCCCGCTACCTGCCCCTTGCGCCCCGTCAGCCCCAGCCGGTCGAGGGCCTCGGCCACCCGGCGGCGACGGTCGCCCATGCCATAGATGCGGGCGACGAACTGCAGGTTCTCCTCGATGGTCAGGTCTTCGTAGAGGGAGAACTTCTGGGTCATGTAGCCGGTGGCGCGCTTGATGCGCCGCTGGTCCTTGCGGATGTCGAGGCCCAGGCAGGTCCCCTCCCCCGAATCCGGGGTGAGCAGGCCGCACAGCATCCGCATGGTGGTGGTCTTGCCCGAGCCGTTGGGGCCGAGGAAGCCGGTCACCCGCCCCTGCTCCACCTGGATGGAGACGTCCTTGACCACATGCTTGTCGCCGAAACTCTTGTTGAGCCCGTGGACGTCGATGGCCAGGGTCATGGCGGGGCTTCCCCCCCTCTGTATCTCCCCCCGCAGGCGGGGGGAGAGGCGCTGATCCGCCCCCTCCCTCGCTTGCGGGGGAGGGTTGGGGTGGGGGGAATTCCTAGGGCGCGACGGTGGGAATCTGGCAGGTTCACCGCCCCGGCTCCAGCGGCGTCACATCCACCGGCTGGCCGGGGGCCAGCTCCCGCGGGCGCTCCGGCGTGGCCTCGACCAGGAACACCATGCGGTCGCGGTTCTCGCGGCTGTAGATCACTGGCGGGGTGAACTCGGCCCGCGGGCTGACGTAGGCGATCCGCGCCGACTGAGGCCGGCAGCCGTCGCAGGTGAAGCTTACCATCCGGCCCGGCCGATAGGCCGGCAGGCTGGCTTCGGGCACGAAGAAGCGCAGGCGCACCCGGCCGTCGGGCAGCAGCGACACAACCGGCTGGTTGGCCGGGACCCACTCCCCAGGGCGGAAGAACACGTCCTCCACCCGGGCCGCGGCGGGCGCCTTGGGGGCGAGCTGGCCCAGGCGGGTGTCGACCTCGGCGACGGCGGCTTCGGCCTGGACGGCCCTGGCCTGGGCCGCCTTCTGCTGGTCGGTGCGGGCGCCGAGTTCGGCCACGTCGAGCTGGCGCACCACCTGCTGGTACTGGGCCTCGGCGGTGCGCAGGGTGGCGCGGTCCTGGTCCAGTTGGGCCGGGGGATAGAAGCCGCGGGCGGCCAGTACGCTGACCCGCTTGAACTGCGACCGCGCCTGCTCGACCTGGGCCACGGCGGCGGCGCGCTGGGCGCGGATCACCGCCAATTCCTGCGGGCGCTGGCCCTTCTTGGCGTCCTCCACCTGCGCCACCGCGGATCTGGCGTTGGCTTCGGCCTGGGCCCGTTCGGCGGCGGTGGTCCCGGGATCGATCTGGAACAGGGGGGCGCCGGCCGCCACCTCGGCGCCCCGCTCCACATAGAGGCGGGCCACGGGCCCCGACACCGAGGCGGAGAAATACAGCGCTTCGCCTTCGACATAGCCGGAGAGGGTGCGCGGCGCCGGCTTCGGCCAGAAGGCCCAGACCGCCAGCGCGCCTGCGCCGATCAGCACCACGGCGACGGGGGGGAGCGGGGGGCGTTTCATGAGGCGGTCAACAGGCCGGCGGAGAGGGTGGCGAGGTGCTGGCGCGCCAGCGCGTCCAGATCGATCGGCTCGGCCCCCACCGGCACGAAGGTCTCGCGCCACAAAGTCGCCAGCAGGAAGGGCGAGGCGATCTGCACGGCGTAGAAGCGGGGGTCGCCGGGCTTCACCTCCCCCCGCGCCTGGGCCCGCGCCACGGCTGCGGCGAGGGCGGCCAGCATCGGGCCAATCACCTCGTCGTGCCAGTCGCGGGCGAGCTCGGGGAAATTGCGGCTCTCGCCGATGATCATCTTGGCGATGGCGCCCACCTGGCTGCGGCCGAGGATCGACGGCACGAGCTGCATGAAGGCCTCCAGGAAGGCGCCGAAGGGGCCTTCGAACCCCTCGATGGCCGCGCGGATGGGGGCGACGTTGGGGGCCACCGCCTGGCGGATCACCGCGTGGAAGATGTCCTCCTTGGTCGCGTAATAGAGGTAGAGGGCGCCCTTGCTGATCCCGGCCCGGGCCGCGATGTCGTCGAGCCGCGCTGCGGCGAACCCCTTCTGCGCGAACACGTCCATGGCCGCCGCCACGATCTCGACGGGGCGATCGGCGCTGCGGCGGCGGAACTTCGGGGGCATCGCTCAGCTCATAACTGACTGGTCAGTTATATAAGAAGCGCAAAGGCGGGGGAAGGGTTCCGCCAGCTATCGGGGAGGGTTCTAAAAGCCCGTCTTGCCCGGACCTGACCCGCACCCCAGGCGCACAGACAGTGCAGGGCCAGCCCGGCCTACTCGGCGTTCGCGGCCCCTCGGCTCAAGGCCGAGGGAAACCGGCGGAAGCGCGACGGCCCGCCCTACTTCGCCAACCGCTCCAACTGGCCCATGTCCACCGCGCCGACGACGCTCTTCAGGTCGTTGATGGCGACCTGATCGCCGCGGGCCTCGACCATGAAGCGGCTGCCCACCATCACGCCGTACTTCCCGCTCTTGGAGGTGCGGTCATACTCCTCGGTGGTGATGCGACCGTCGACGGTGGAGACCTTCTCGTAGCCGGTGGCGGTCTCTTTGTTCGATTGCACCTGGAAGGCGCCGGCGATCCCGCCCGCTGCGCCGAGGTCCATGATTTCGACGGTGATGTTGGAGGGGCCCTTCTCGTAGCGGGCCTCGGCCTTGGAGCCGTTGAAGCCGCCGACCCCGCCGCTCTCGCTGGAGATCTCGCTGCGGGTGTAGCCGCCGACCTCGGGCAGCAGGGCCTTGAGGGTCTCGCCCGGCACCGCCTGCACGGCGCCCGCCGTACCCGCGGCGGCGCCAGAGGCCTGGGCTTCCAGTTGCTTGGCGGTGGCCTCCATCTGTTTGGACGCCTGCTCCAGCTTGCCGAGGTCGACCTTGGTCCCGCCGATGGAAATCTCGCCGCCGGCCGCGCTGGGCGCGTTGCGGGCGAAGCCGCCGCCGAGCATGGCGCCGCCGGTGACCGCCCCGGTCAAGGACCTGACGACGATGGACAGGACGATGGCGACCACGATGGTCACAGCGGTGTAGGAAAGCGCCTTCTCCTGCGGCGACTTCATCAGCTTGGGCAGGCCGAGATAGAGCAGGAACAGGCTGTAGAGCCCGCCCAGGATCATAAGGGGCATGAGCATGGGGATGAGGGCGAATACCCCCGCAACCCACATCGCCGTGCCGGAGTAGGCCGCCAGCTTGAAGGCCTGGGTCCGGTCCTTAATTCCGTTGAAGGTCGGGGCAAGCGCCTCGACGATGAGGGCGAGCACATAGAGCATCGCCAGCGACAGGGCGTAGTTGACGATCGCCGACACCAGCGAGCCCACCAGCGGCGGACGGTAATGGATCCCCAGGAGGCTGACACCGAACACCTGCTCGCCGATGAAGGCGCTCACCGCCGGGATGGCCGCGAGGATGCAGGCGTAGCCGGTGTAGAGGCCCTTGATGGTCGCCGGTTCGGGATCGATCCGGTCCCACTCCTCGTTGGGCTTCAGGAGGATGCCCTTGACCCGCTCCACCAGTGGTTTGGGCAGCCCTGCCCCGCCATCGACAATGCTCATCCCCGCCTCCCGGTTGTCTGCGACTCCCCGCCGCACCCCTAGCTAGACACGGATTGCAACATTCGTGAACCGGCAGGATGGGTTAGCCGGCTGTTTACGCCGTCGGCCCGAACCGCTACACAGCCTTCATCTCGGGGAGTAGCCGTCCGCTTCAGCGGAGCTTCGCGTCAACACACTTGGCTTCGGCCATGGCGCAGGCAGGCGGGCCGCAAGGCCCGGATTGGCGAGACCGACGATACCGACCCTCGGCGTGGCCCGGCGGGGGCCGCGTGTCGTCGTGTCGTTCGCGGGCCCCGGAGTCTTCATCTTGAGCTTTCCTCTCGAACCGCTGTTCGCCTCCACCGCCGTCGTGGCCATCGCCGAGATCGGCGACAAGACCCAGTTGCTGGCCATCGTGCTGGCGGCCAAGTTCCGCAAGCCGGTCCCCATCATCCTCGGCATCCTCGCCGCCACCCTGTTGAACCACGCGGCGGCGGCGGCGCTGGGCTTCCTCATCGCCGGTTGGCTGCAGGGTCAGATCTTCCAGATCCTCGTCGGCGCAGCCTTCGTGATCATGGCCGGCTGGGCGCTGATCCCCGACAAGGAGGACGACGGCGCGGCCAAGATCAGCCGCGGCGGGGTGTTCCTGACCACCCTCGTCGCCTTCTTCCTGGTGGAGATCGGCGACAAGACCCAGATCGCCACCTCGCTGCTGGCGGCGCGCTACCACCAGATCGTGCTGGTCACCATCGGCACCACCATCGGCATGATGCTGGCCAACATCCCTGCCGTGCTGTTCGGCGAGGCCGCCACCCGGATCGTGCCCCTGAAATGGGTGCGGATCGGGGCGGCGGTGATCTTCGCGATCATCGGCGTGCTGGTCCTCGTCGCGGCCTTGAGGCCGGCGAGCTGACCGGCCTCTGAACCGATAGGGTTCTAGGCGGCGTGGGTTTCGATCCACGCCGCGAAGGCGGTCATGAACTTGCCGAGGAAGCCCCGCGTGCCCTCGTTGGTGAGCTTACCCGCATCGTCGAACAGCGCCGCGGCGCCGCCGATATAGGCCTCAGGGCCCGGCAGCACCGGGGTGTTCAGGCCCGCCAGCGACTGGCGCAGGTGGTGGTTGGCGCCGAACGCGCCGATGGCGCCGGGCGAAAGGCTGATCACCGCCGTCGGCTTGCCGTTCCAGACGCTGGCGCCATAGGGGCGCGAGCCCACGTCGATGGCGTTCTTCAGCACCGCCGGCACCGAACGATTGTACTCAGGCGTGACGAACAGCACCGCGTCGGCGGCCTTGATCGCCTCGCGGAAGGTGGTCCAGGCCGCCGGCGGGGTCGCCTCCAGATCCTCGTTGTACAATGCCAGGTCGCCGATCTCGACAATCTCCAACTTGACGCCCTCGGGCGCGAGTTCGGCGAGGGCGTGGGCCAGCTTGCGGTTCAGGCTGGCCTTGCGGAGGCTGCCGACGAGGACGGCGACGGAACGGGTCATGCGGGGACTCTCAGGGTGAAATGGGGTCGAACCACCCCTAGATGCCCTGAAGCCCCCGCGCAAATCCAACCGGCTGAAGCAGGCTTCAGCGCGCCGGATTGACCTCGCCGGAAGCACGGCGCTCAAGGGCTTCGTTGAGGATCTTGCGGCTGGTGAACAGCCACTTGCCGTTACGTTTGGCCAAGGTGTCCTCGTAGTGGCCGTAGGCGCTCACCGCCGCCGACGCCCGGTCCTTGGCGTTGGACACCGACATCCAGTAGGCGCGGGCGACGGCGGTGTCGCCGTTGATCGTCAGCACCAGATTGGTGACGAAGTGCCGGGTGGTGGCGCGCCGGAGGCCTGACTTGTCCTCCGCCCGCGCCTTGGCCTCCCGCGCCTTCAGCCCGTTGATCATGCCGGCGATGGCCGGCCGGCCCTTTTCGAGCCCGCCGCCATAGTCGAGCACGCCGTCCTCGGTGAAGGTGGCCGCGTAGGCCTCCGCGTCGCGCCAGTCCATGGCGAACAGATAGCGGTTCATCAGGTCTTCGATCTCGGAGCGATCCTCGCCGTAGGAGGCGGCGGACGCGGGCGAGACGCTCATCATCGACAGGGCCGCGACACCGGCGGCGGCGGCCATCACCAATCTGCGCATGGTCTGTTTCCTTCCCGAACGCCCTCAGCCTTGGCGACTGTAGAGCTGGACCGGACTATAGGAGATCAGACAACGCTGGCCAGGGCGCAGGGCTGAGGCGTCAGGCCACCTCGACCGCCGTCATCTGGCGGTAGGCGTCGAGCTGGGCCAGGGGCCCCACTTCCACCACTTCGCCGTCGGCCAGCACCACCCCGTCGTCGCAGGACGCCAGGGTGCTGGCGCGGTGGCTGACCACCAGCACGGTGGCCTTCCACGGGCATTCCTTCAGCAGGGCGAGGATGGCGGCTTCGGAGATGCCGTCGACGGCGCTGGTCGCCTCGTCGAGGATCAGGATGTCCGGCTTCTTGATCAGGGCGCGGGCGAGGCCGATGCGCTGGCGCTGGCCGCCCGACAGGCCCACGCCGCCCAGGCCCACCAGGGTGTCGTAGCCCTCGGGCAGGGATTGCAGGAAGCTGTCGATGTCGGCAAGGCGGGCCGCCTCGATCACATCCTCACGGGTCGCCCCCGGGGCGCCATAGGCGATGTTGTCGGCGAGGCTTCCGTCGATCAGGTCCGCGTCCTGGCCGGAGAAGCCCAGGCGGTCGCGCCAGGTGGTCGGATCGATCTCGGTCAGGGGGATGCCGTTCACCAGGATGCGGCCGCTGGTAGGCTCCAGCAGGCGGCAGAGCAGATTGATCACCGTGCTCTTGCCCGAGCCTGAACGGCCGATCAGGGCGATGGCGCGGCCGCTCTCCAGTTCGAAGGAGGCGTTGCGCAGGGCCGGGGCGTCGCGGCTGACGTCATCGTAGCCGAAGCTGACGTTCTCGAACACGATCGGCCCGGAGACGTGGCTGATCGGCCGCACGCCGCTGGGCGGGGCGGGCTTGCCGGCAGGGTCCAGCAGCCACTCCACCTCCCGCACCGAGCCGCGCAGGCCCGCGAGGGCGAGATGAGCGTAGCCGAGCTCCTTCATGAAGGGCTGGCTGCGGTAGAGTAGCAGCAGGAAGGCCACCAGGGCCGGCAACTCAACCCCGGCGAAGAAGGAGCCGAGCAGGACGGCGATGAACAGCACCGCGTAGGAGGATTCCAGGATCGCCCCGGCGATCGCCTTCAGCACGTCGGCCCGGAACATCGAGCGCCGCACCTCGTTGGAGGCGATCGCGAAATTCTCCTGCTCGCGGCCTTCCTGGTTGAACATGCGGATCAGCCGGGTGGCCTGCACGATGCGCATCATGAGCTGGCTGAGCCGCTCATTGGTGCGGGTCACCCACTCGCTGATCGGGTGGGAGGCGATCACGAATAGATGCTGGGTGCCGCGGATGACGCCTACCCCTGCCCCCACCGCCAGGGTCAGCTTCCAGTTGAAGGCCAGCATCAGGATGCCGAAGACGCTCACCCCCGTGACCGCCACCACCGACACGAAGCCGAAGCGGATGGCGTCGGCGAGGCGCCACACCTCGCGGTTGAGCACATTCATGATGCGCGAGGACGAGGTCTGCAGGTGGAAGGGATAGCCGACGGTGAGAATCTGTTTGGCCAGCGCGGCCCGCACTTCCAGGCCGATCCGGCCTTCCATCCAACCAATCAGGCTGGCGTAGCAAATCTGCACCACGCCTTTTAGCACGACAAAAATGAGTATCACGCCGCCGGCTATGAGCAATCGCTGGCCGGGCTCGAACTGATTGATGTAGTCCGAAACGACGCCAAGCGGACCCGGCAGGTTGGTCGGCGCGGTGGCGAGCAAGGTCCCGACCAGCGGGATCAGCATGCTGATCCCGCATCCTTCCAATAGGTTAGCTATGAAAGCCAGCACCACCACGACCGGCAGCGCCCAGACGTAACGGCGTACGATGGGCCGCAGGGCGCCTTCGATCCCGATTGGCTTCATCAACATCAGAAGCGCGTCACGCACGGAGAAAAATCCCACCAAGTCTGTCCAAGCCTACGGCGACACTCTCTATCCCGCCGTGTCCTACAAAGGGGTTTACCTTCGCTGATAATGAAAATCTTTATTTGTTGGCTTCAGGATGGCTCATCATAAGGCTCTGGCTGGGGCGGAGCCATGCGAGGGCGCCTGCGTAATTTGCGGAGGCGCTGATTTGGACTCGCCGCGTGTGTGAGGGCAGGTCGATGGAAGCGAGCATAGGCGAGGAGGTCCCGGTCGGTTCGCCGCCCGCGCCCGCCCCCGCGCCTTTCACGGGCGGCGCCCCCACGATCACCCTGGTGATCAACACCTACAATCAGGCCCGCTTCCTGCGCGAGGCGCTGGACAGCGTCGTCGCCCAGACCCGCGCGCCCGACGAGGTGCTGGTGATCGACGATTCCTCGCAGGACGATCCGGCGACAGTTGCGGCCCGGTTCGCAGGGGTGATCCTCCACCGCATCCCGAACAACGGGATTTCGGCGGCGCGCAACTATGCGACAAAGATCGCCAAGAGCGAGTTGATCGCCTTCCTCGACGCCGACGACCGACTGATGCCGCGGGCCCTCGAAGCCGGCCTGGAGGCCATGGCCAAGACGCCGGACGTCGCCTACGTCTGCGGCGGACATCGTCAGGTGGACGGGGCGTGGAACCCGATCACGGAGGATCTCGCGGCCCCGTCGCCCCTCAGCTACCGCGACCTGCTGGAGCGCAACTCCATCGCCATGCACGCCACGGTGCTCTACCGGCGGGATCGGCTGCTGGCGTCCGGCGGCTTCGAGGAAGGACTGCACGCCGGCGAGGACTACGACGTCTATATGCGGCTGGCGCGCGACTTTCCGGTGGCGTCCTACCCGGAGGTCGTCGCGGAATATCGCAAGCACGGCCAGAACTCTTCGAATAACGCCAAGCGGATGCTCGTCTGCACCCTGAAGGTGCACGCACGCCAGAAAGCCGCCGCCGCCGCCGATCCGGAACTGGCCAAGGCCTGGGCGGTGGGGCGTTCATTTTGGACCAAGTTCTATCTGAGGGAAATCATGCGTGAGCGTCGCGACGGTCTGAAGATCCTGCTGAAGAAGATGACGCCGCGGTTTCTCCTGCGCATGACCCCCCGCAGCCCCACCAGCCGGATCGTCCCCGGCGGCGTTCGCTTCGGCGACTTCGGCCGCGTCAGCCCCATCAGCGACGACTTCGGCTACGACCGCGGCTCACCCATCGACCGCGGCTACATCGAGGCCTTCCTGGAACGCAACGCCGCCGACGTGCGCGGCCGGGTGATGGAGATCGGCGAGGATATGTACAGCCGCCGCTACGGCGGCGCGAAGGTGACCCATCAGGACGTGCTGCACGTCCATGCCGACAACCCGCAGGCCACCATCGTCGGCGACCTGTCGTCCAAGGACATCTTGCCCCCGGGGGTGTTCGACTGCATCGTGCTGACCCAGACGCTGCACTGCATCTACGACATGGCCGCGGCGGTGAACGAGATCTACAAGGGACTGAAGCCCGGCGGCGTGGTGCTGGTCACCGTGCCGGGGATCACCCGCATCGACCGCGGGGAATGGGGCGACACCAACTGGTTCTGGTCGCTGACCCGCGCCTCCGCCACCCGCCTGTTCGCCGACCAGTTCGGCGCCGAGAACATCAAGGTCGAGCAGTTCGGCAACGCCGCCGTGGCGGCCGCCTTCGTCCAGGGTGTGGCGATCGAGGAGATGGATCCGGCGGTGCTGGCCATTTCCGACCCCTGCTTCCCCGTCACCCTGACGGTGCGGGCGCAGAAGGCCGCGTGATGGGCGCCCTCCGCCAAAGGCTGCGGAAGCTGTGGCGGGTGCTGAACCCTGGCCCGGCCATATTGATGTACCATCGGATCGCCGAGCCGTCGGCGGACCCGTGGGAGATCGCGGTCAGCCCGGCCCACTTCGACGACCAGCTTGCGGCGCTGAAGCAGAAGCGCCAGGTGCTGCCGATGGACGCCTTCGTCCGCCGGCTGCGAGCGGGCGACCTGCCGTCCAATGCGGTGGCCATCACCTTCGACGACGGCTACCTCGACAACCTGACCGTGGCCAAGCCGATCCTGGAGAAGCACGGCCTGCCGGCCACCGTCTTCCTGTCCACCGGCCTGCTCGGCCGGCCCGACGGCTACTGGTGGGACGAGCTCTCTCGCCTGGTGCTGGAGCACCAGGGCGGCCTCGCCGCCTCCATCGTCCTGGGCGGCGAGACCGTGGCCCTGGCGCTGCCCGACACCTCCCGGGCCGACGGCGCCGACCGCGGCTGGCGCGCCCCCGAGGCCCGCGACGCCCATCAGGCCCTCTATCTCGACCTATGGGCCCGGCTGCAGCCCCTGAGCCACGCCGGACGCGAGGCGGCGCTCATGGATCTGCGCCGCATCCTGGGCGCCCGGCCGACCCCGGCCGCCGACGCGCCTATGCAGCCGGCCCAGGTGAAGGACCTCGCCGAAGGCGGTCTCGTCTCCATCGGCGCCCACACCCTGCACCACCCCCGCCTCACCGACCTGTCGCCCGCCGAACAGGTGGCGGAGATCGAAGGCAGCCGGCTCGCCTGCGAAGCCCTCGCCGACCAGCGGCCGACCGGTTTCGCCTACCCTTACGGGAACCACGACGCCGAGGTGGCCGCGACGGTCAAGGAAGCGGGCTTCGACTGGGCCTGCACCACCGTCTGGTCGGTCGTGCGGAAGGGACGAGACAACCCCTACGCCCTGCCCCGCGTCCCCGTGCTGGATGCGGACGGGGATCGGCTACTATGGCGGATGAAGGGCTCGTGACGATCATATCGCCGGTCGCACCCCGCTGACTTGGCTGAATTTTTGAACACTAAGGAAAGCTGCAACTTCCCTGTGCTTCTATCGGACCCAGGGCGCGGCAGGTCGAGAGGGCGGAAATGCATTTGGCCAAACGGGTGATGGTGACCGGAGGGGCGGGTTTCGTCGGCTCCTTCCTGTGCGAGCGTCTGATCGGCGCCGGGCACGAGGTGCTGTGCGTCGACAACTTCTTCACCGGGACGCGGCGCAACGTCAGCCACCTGCTCGACCACCACAGCTTCGAGCTGATGCGGCACGACGTGACCATGCCACTCTATGTCGAGGTCGACGAGATCTACAACATGGCCTGCCCGGCCAGCCCGATCCACTACCAGCTCGACCCCGTGCAGACGACCAAGACCAGCGTCCACGGCGCCATCAACATGCTGGGCCTCGCCCGCCGGGTGAAGGCCAAGATCCTGCAGGCCTCCACCTCCGAAGTCTACGGCGACCCGGCCATCCACCCGCAGGTCGAAGCCTATTGGGGCAACGTCAACCCGATCGGGCCGCGCTCCTGCTACGACGAGGGCAAGCGCTGCGCCGAGACCCTGTTCTTCGACTACTGGCGTCAGCACCGGCTGCAGATCAAGGTCGCCCGCATCTTCAACACCTACGGCCCGCGCATGCACGTCAACGACGGCCGGGTGGTGTCCAACTTCATCGTCCAGGCCCTGCGCGGCGAGCCCATCACCCTCTACGGCAACGGCGAGCAGACCCGCTCCTTCTGCTATGTGGACGATCTGGTGGACGGCCTCATGCGCCTGATGGCCACCGGCCCGGAGACCACCGGCCCGATCAACCTCGGCAACCCCTCCGAATTCACCATCGGAGAACTCGCCAGGATCGTGATCGAGCTCACCGGCAGCCGCTCGGAGATCGTCCATCGTCCCCTGCCCCAGGACGATCCGCGCCAGCGCCAGCCGAACATCGGCCTCGCCCGGGAAACCCTCGACTGGAAGCCGACCATCGAGCTTCGCGACGGGCTCGCGCGCACCATCCGCTACTTCGACGACCTGCTGGGCGGCGGCAACCAGACGGCGGCCTGATCCGATGAGCACAGTTTTCGTCACCGGCGGCGCCGGCTATGTCGGCAGCCACGCCTGCAAGGCCTTCGCCAAAGCGGGCTGGCGGGTGGTGGTCTACGACAACCTCTCCCGCGGCTGGCGCGACGCGGTGCGCTGGGGCCCGCTGGTGGAAGGCGACATCCTCGACCGGCCAGCCCTCGACCGGGCGTTCGCCGAGCACAAGCCGGATCTCGTGGCCCATTTCGCCGCCTTCGCCTACGTGGGCGAGTCCAATGAGCAGCCGGACCTCTATTACCGCAACAACTGCACCGGCACCCTGACCCTGCTGGAGGCCATGCAGGCCGCGGGGATCGGGCGCTTCGTCTTCTCCTCGAGCTGCGCCACCTATGGCGTTCCGGTGCGCCAGCCGATCGACGAGACCCACCCCCAGTGGCCGATCAACCCCTACGGCTGGAGCAAGCTGGTCTGCGAGCGGATGATCCACGACCAGTGCGCGGCCTACGGCCTGGCCGCCGCGGCCCTGCGCTATTTCAACGCCGCGGGCGCCGACCGCGACGGGGAGATCGGCGAGCGGCATGAGCCCGAGACCCACGCCATCCCGCTGGCCATCGAGGCGGCGGTGACCGAAAGCGGCCGCTTCACCATCAATGGGGGCGACCTCGACACCCGCGACGGCACCTGCGTGCGCGATTACATCCACGTGGACGACCTGGCCCGCGCCCATGTGCTGGCGGGCGAGTGGCTGGCCGGGCGTCCGGGCTTCCACCCTTTCAACCTCGGCACCGGCACGGGCACCACCGTCAAGGAACTGACCGACACGGTGCGGCGGGTCTCGGGCCATCCCTTCGACGTCAAGGTGGGGCCCCCACGCCCCGGCGACCCTGCGTCGCTGGTGGCCGAGGCGGGCAAGGCCGAGCAACTGCTCGGCTGGCGCGCGGAATGCTCGGACATCGAAGGCATCGTCAAGGACGCCCTCGCCTGGCGGCTGTCGCAGGCGGCCCGCACTCTGTGATGAGCGACGCCGAGCCCCTCGTGACCGTGGTCATCCCGGCCTACAACGCGGCCGGGACCATCGAGGAGACCCTCGCCAGCGTCACGGCCCAGACCTACCGCCGCCTCGAGATCCTGGTGATCGACGACGGCTCGAAGGACAACACCGCAGAGGTGGTCTCGCTGGCCGCCCGCGAAGATGGCCGCATCCGCCTGATCCGCCAGCCCAACGGCGGCGTCTGCGCCGCCCGCAATCGCGGCATCGACGAGGCCAAGGGCGAGTTCGTCGCCTTCGTGGACGCGGACGACCTGTGGCGCCCCTCTAAGATCGAGAAGCAGCTCGCCGCCTTTGCCCGCGGCGGCCCGCGGGCCGGGCTGGCCTACACCCAGTTCGTTTTCATCGATTCCGCCAGCCGGATCATCGGAGTGGACCCCACGCCGCGGCCCGAGGGCGACGTGCTAAAAGAGATCTGCACCCGCAACATCGTCGGGCACGGCAGCTCGCCCATGATGCGAAAAGCGGTGTTCGATCACGTGGGCGGTTTCGAGCTCGCGCTGCGCCAATCCTGCGAGGATCACCTAATGTATTTCCGGGTGGCCGAGCACTACGACTTCGTGGTCGTGCAGGAGCCTCTTGTGGGCTATCGCCTGGTCGACGGCTCCATGACCAGCGACTTCGGCAAGATGATCTCCTCGTCGAACTTCATCACCGACGAGATGCTGCGTAAGCACCCTCAGTTAAAAGAGGAAATCCTGCTGGGCCGACAGGTGCTGCGCATGTGGCTGCTGCGGGTGGCGCTGCGCAATCGACGCTATCGCGACGCCGTCGGCGTCGCCCTTGGGATCGCCGTGCAAGCGCCCGGCTTCCTGGCCCGCGAAGTGCTGCTTCGCGCAGCGCCCAAGCTCCTGGGGCGCCTGTCCGAAGCGCTCGCCCCTCAGGCGAAGTCACAACCTCGCCCTCGCTTCCTATGATTCCACGACAGCGCGGGCGAGATGGGTTATTCATCCTAATTAAATTAAAGCGCCGATTGATTGTGGGGGAGTGCGCGTTCAGGAGAGGGGCCGGCGACCGATGTTAGGGAGGGCGAAAAGTGAAACGACGCTGGTGGCTGACGCGCCGCTGGTTAGCGTCATTGTGCCCGCCTACAACGCCGTCTCGACCTTGACCTCCACCCTGGCGAGCGTCGCGGCCCAGGACTACCCCAACTTCGAAGTCATCATCGTCGACGACGGCTCCAAAGACACGACCGCGGCGATGGCGCAGGATTTCGCCGCCCGCGACCCCCGGTTCCGCGTTGTGAACAAGGCCAATGGCGGCGTCGCCGCCGCCCGCAACACCGGCATCGAACAGTCCAAGGGCGAGTTCATCGCCACCCTGGACGCCGACGATCTGTGGCGCCCCAACAAGCTCTCCGCCCAGGTCGCCGCCTTCCTGGAGGGGGGCGACAAGGTGGGTGTGGTCTACACCTGGTATCTGCTGATCGATCCGTCCGACCGCCCCTTGCGCACCGTCACTCCAAAGCACAGCGGGGATGTGATGCGCGCCATCTGCACCGCCAACATCTTCGGCAACGGCAGCACACCCATGTTCCGGCGGTCGGCCCTGCTCGAAGCGGGCTGCTACGACCCGGGCCTGCGCGCCGCCAAGGCCGAGGGCTGCGAGGACTGGAAGCTCTACAGCCGGATCGCCTCCAGATACGAGGCGCGGGTGATCAAGCAGTTCCTCACCTACTACCGGATGCATCCGCACAGCATGTCGTCCGACGTGATGCAGATGATGCGCTCGCACGAGATCGTCAGCGCCGAGTTGCTGCGGGACTTCCCGCAGTATCGCAACGCCCTGCGCCGCCATGCCATCAACCTGCTGATGGGCCTTCTGCTGCGCACCATGAGCGTGGGCGACTGGCGCCAGTCGCGAGTGCTGCTGGGCATGATGCTCGCCCGATACCCCAGCTTCGCCATCTTCATGCTGCTCGCCTATCCGGCGAAGTGCGTCATCCGCTCGTTCCAACGGCTCGACGGCCTGGAACAAGCTCCTCCGGTAGGCCAGCGGGCCTGACCGGCCCGCCCCTTAGGCGCCACGGCGGATTTTCAGTCGATCTATAGGTGAGGCGCTCGCCTATCAGGATATTTACTTTGGCGCCCTGAACCCCGGTCGTTAAGGTTAATAAGGGGCCGGAGTCATTTGCGCCCCGGGCGGGTTGTGCGGCATGGCCATCTTCCAGTTTGCAAGTGGCGCGATCGCCGCCGTCAGCGCAGCGCCATCGCGCTTCCTGTCCGCTGTCGCCGCCCAGTTGCTGGTCGGAACGGCCGGGGCCGACCAACTGCGCGACGTCGCCGGGGGCGCCATGCTGCAGGGCGGCGCAGGCGACGATTCCTATTATGTGGGCGACTATCGCACGACCATCGCCGAGGGCCCGGGCGGCGGCGTCGACACCCTCTATACCTTCCTGACCTTCACCCTGCCCGCCAACGTCGAGAACCTCGTGGTGCTCAAGGCGGGCGTGACCGCCACCGGCAACGACGGGAACAACCTGATCATCGCGGAGGCCGCGGGAACCACCCTCGTCGGCGGCAAGGGCGACGACATCCTGGTCGACGACAGCACCGGCTCCGTGGCCTTCGCCTTCGCCACCGGATCGGGCAAGGACGTGGTCTACGGTTTCAACGCGACCGGCCCCGCCCGGGACACCCTGAAGATCGATCAGGACGGCATCAGCAATTATCTGCAGCTCAAGAAGCACATGGCCCAGGTCGGCGACGACGTGGTGGTCAACTTCAACAATGCCGATTCCGTCATCTTGAAGAACGTGTCGCTGTCCGCGCTGACGCCGGACAACTTCAACATCACCCTCAACAACCTCGGCGTCTATGTCGGCGTGTTCAAAAGCGGCCTGCCGACGTACGAGAATTGGATCGGCCGCTCGGCCGACTACGTCTGGGTCAACGTCGACAACCGGAGCTGGGCGCAGGAGCTCAACGGCCTGGAATGGCAGTTGCTGCACGAGCTCGGCACTCTGCCCAACCATCTGGTCTGGACCATCCCCATCGTGGTCCAGGGCGCCAACTACGCCGCCGCCGCGTCCGGGGCCTACAACGCCAACTACAGCGCCATGGCCCAGATGCTGAAGAAGTATCTCGGCACGGAGCGCGAGATCATCATCCGCCCGGCGAACGAGTTCAACGGCAACTGGTTTCCCTATTCGGTCGCCCCGGGCCAGGAAGCCAACTTCGTCGCCGCCTGGCACAACTACGTCGACGTGTTCCGCGCCGCCGGCCTGAACGTGAAGTTCGAGTGGAACGTGTCGATCGGCTGGGACCAGGGGGTCAACCTGGCCGCCGCCTATCCCGGCGACGGCTACGTCGACTATATCGGCGCCGACTTCTACTACCTGTCGCGCAGCTATGGGCAGGACCCGAACAAGGCCTGGTCCACCATTGTGAACCACAAGGTGGGCCTGCAGTGGCTGGAGAACTTCGCCGCGGCCCACGGCAAGCAGACCGCCTATTCCGAGTGGGGGGTGGACACCAACAACGCCGGCCCCTTCATCGCCAAAGCCGCCGACTGGTTCGCCACCCACGACGTGGCCTATCAGATCTACTGGGACTCCAACGTCGATTCAGGCGCCCAAACGCGGCTCGACAACAACCAGTACCCGGCTGCCGCTTCCGCCTATCTCGCCGCCTTCGGCCCCAGCGCCCCCCCGCCGCCGGTCTCCACCAGCTATCAGCTCGACCCGCTCTATCTGGCCGACAGCTACCTCTCGGTGGCGACGCTGAACTATCAGTTCTTCACCGGCGCCATCCCCACCGAACAGGGCATGGCCTATCTGGTCTCCAGCGACGGCGGCAATCCCAACAGCCTGGAGAGCAACTACTACGAGGCCTTCAACCTCGAGAACCGCTACATCAACTTCGCCGTCAACCTCGGGAAGTACGGCGCGGGCCGGGACAACTTCGAGAAGAGCTACGGCGACAAGAGCCTGTTCGATGCAGCCAAGGCGGCCTACGCCACCATCTTCGGCGCCACGCCCACCGACGAGAAGACCCACGCCCTGATCGACAGCCGGGTGGACTATTTCGCCCTCTACGGCGGCGACGGGCCGAACGGCATCGGCACCAAGGCGGCCATGGTCGGCTGGCTGCTGGCCGAGGCGGTGCGCAGCAAGGTCGGCGTCTACGCCCACGTCAACGAGGCCTTTCTGGTCGATCTTGCGGACGGGGCCACCTACGGCGTCGATCTCGTCGGGACCTATGGCCGTCCTGAGTATGTCTACACAGGGAGCTAGGTCGCCCCGGTTGGACAAGGCCCGCCCACCCCGGCACGATAGAGTGGGGAGCCGGCGGAGATCGGATGCATAAGTTCAGGGACGTCGATCTCAACCTCTTCGTCGTACTCGACGCGTTGCTGCGGCTGCGCAGCGTATCGCGGGCGGCGACGGCGTTGGGGGTCAGCCAGAGCTCCATCAGCCAGGCGCTCAAGCGCCTGCGCGAACATTTCGGCGACCCGCTGTTCCTGAAAACCCAGCACGGGGTCTCCCCCACCGACCGCGCCATGTCCCTGGCCGAGGACGCCGCCCGCTTCGTCGCCTTCGCCGAGGCGGCCATGGTGGGCCAGGGCCGCTTCGACCCCTCCACCGCTCAGCGCACCGTCACCCTGTGCATCAACGACATCGCCGAGGTGGGCCTTGCGCCGCCGCTGCTGGAGCGGCTCAGCGTGCTGGCGCCCGGCTGCCGCCTGCGCACCATCGACGTGCGGGGCGAGGACCTGAAGACGGGGCTGGCCAGCGGCTACATCGACCTCACCGTCACCGGCGCCCAGAAGCCGCAAGGCGACGTGCTGCAGCAGAAGCTGTTCGATCACAGCTTCGTGGTGGTCACCGGACCTGAGGGCGACCTGCCGGCCGAGCTCGATCTGGCCACCTTCGCCGCCCTGCCGCAGATCGCAATCACCCCCAGCACGCCGGACGACATCACCATCGAGACGGTGCTGGCTCGCCAGGGGGTGGCGAAGGAGCCGGACCTGTGCACACCGCACTGGCTGGCGATCCCGCACATCCTGCGGCATCGGCCGGGCTATGTGGCGGTGGTCCCGCGCCAGCTCGCCGATCTCTACGCGCCCTTCGGCCTGCGCTCCTTGAAGGCCCTGTTCGACCTGCCGAAGATCGAGATCCACCAGTTCTGGCACCGCCGCGCCAACGCCGACAATTTCAATGTCTGGCTGCGGGGGCTGGTGCGCGACGTCTTCTTCCGCCACCCGGAGCTGCACCTGCCCTAAGCCGCTACCGCACAAGGGTTATCTCTGTATGTAATGATGATTATTAGATTGCGGGCGTTGTGGCGGGCGATCCGGTTGGGGACCGTTCCTTCCCAATGGGGAGCCGAGTTGTGGATCGCAGCGCCTACGACGATTATCTGAGGAAATTCAACGCTCGCGATTACGATGGCGTGCTCGACTACTATCACGACGATTTCGAACTGAGCTTCGCGGGCTACCTCTTCACCACCAAGGCGGCGGTGAAATCCTTCTACGGCTTCCTGCACAGCTATCTGGACGAGCGGATCGTCATCGACCGCTTCATTTCCGACCGCACGACCGTAGCGCTGGAGGCGCGGGTCCAGCTCAAGGGGCTGCGCGACCTGACGCCGGAGGTGCTGGCCGCCGAAGGCTTCGAGCGGATGGGCGTCATGAGCGCCGGCCAGGAGATCGAGATCCCCCAGTTCATTCACTACCATCTGGAGGACGGGAAGATCCGCAAGGCGCTGTGCGCCATCTTCATGCCGCCCGTCCCTGGATAGCGTCACCGATAGGACGACCGGCCATCAACGATAACCAGGGCCGAAAACGGCCTGGAACATAGGGACGAGAGATGAAGGACTTCGCGGGCAAGGTCGCCGTCGTCACCGGCGGCGCTTCCGGCATCGGGCGCGCCGTGGCCGAGCGGCTGCAACGCGCCGGCATGACCCTCGTCATCGCCGACTTCGACGAGGACGCCCTCGCCGCCGCGCAGGAGATGGGGGCGCTCGGCATCCGCACCGACGTATCGCGCTATGAGGACATGGAGGGCCTCGCCGCGGAGGTGAAGGCCCGCTTCGGAACCTGCCACCTGATCGTCAACAACGCCGGCGTCGGCGTCTATGCGGCCTTCGAGCGGCTGTCGATGCAGGACTGGCGCTGGATGTTCGACGTCAACTTCTGGGGGGCGGTGCATGGGGTGAAGGCCTTCATGCCGTTGCTGCGGGCCAATGCGGATGGCGGCCACATCGTCAACACCGCCTCGATCAACGGCCTGCACGTGCTGCCGGGCGGGGCCGCCTACGGCGCCACCAAGCACGCCCTGGTGGGGTTCAGCGACACCCTGGCCCTGGAGTTGGGCCTCGAAGGCGTCCCCATCGGCGTGACCTGCTTCTGCCCGGGCCCGGTGCACACCAACATCCCCACCAGCGGCGCCCGGCGCGATGTCGCCCGCTATGGCGCCCCGCCGCCGGACCCCACCCGCCCGGATGTGGTGACCAAGGCCTTCGAGTCGCTGAACCGGGACGCCACCATCAGTCCCGAAGCCGCCGCCGAGGTACTGTTCGAGGCCCTGCAGGCGGAGCGGTTCTGGGCCATCACCCACCCTGACCTGCTGGAGCCGGTGGCCCAGCGCTACCAGGACATCTTCGCCGCCGTCGGCCGCCGCCCGTGAGCTCGGTCGTCCGGCGCGTCGAGATCGGCCGGCTGATCGACGATCGGCCGATGTCGCGGCCGCAGTTGCTGGTGGCCTTGCTGTGCGGCCTCGCCATGTTCCTGGACGGCTACGACATCCAGGTGATGGCCCTGGCCGTGCCCTCGCTGACCGCGGAGTGGCGGCGCCCGCCATCGGACTTCGGCCTCGCCCTGTCGGCGGCGGTGATCGGCCTGTCCATCGGCTCGGGCCTGCTGGCGCCGCTGGGCGACCGCATCGGGCGGCGGCTGGCGGTGGTCGCGTCCCTGGTGCTGATCGGCGTCTCCACAGCCTGCACCGCCCTCGCCGCCACGCCGGAGCAGTTCGTGGCCTGGCGGCTGCTGACCGGGCTCGGCCTTGGCATGTGCATCCCCAACTGCAACGCCTGGACCGCCGAGTTCGCCCCCCAGCGCACCCGGGCCACCACCCTGGTGATGATGAACGCGGCCGTGGGCCTCGGGGCCTTCGGCGCCGGGATATTCGCTCCACAGTTGATCGGCGCCATGGGATGGCGGGGCATGTTCCTGGCCGGCGGCGGCGCGCCGCTGATCCTGGCCGCCGTGATCCTGCTCGCCGCACCGGAGTCGCTGAAGTATCTGCTGCTGAAGCGGCCGCAGAGCTCGCAGATCGCCAAGGTGCTGGCCCGCGTCGCCCCTGACGTAAAGCCCCAGGCCATCTACATCGCCCCGTCGGCCAGCCCCGTGCGGGGATCGGCGGTGGAGCTGCTGGGCCAGGCCCTGTGGGCGCGGACCCTGCTGCTGTGGGGCCTCGTGGCCGGCAACCTCTTCACCCTCTATGTGCTGATCAGTTGGCTGCCGACCCTGCTGCAGAGCGCAGGCTGGCCCCTCGATCGGGCGCTGCAGGGGGCGGTGATCATCCAGCTCGGCGGCGTGGCCGGCGGGATCGGTCTATCGCGGCTGCTGGACCGGGGCCTCAGCAAGCCCACCCTGGTGGCCGCCTGGCTGGTGACCGCGCTGGCCCTGCTGCTGTTCCTGGTCACGCCCTCGACCTTGCTGGCCTGGGGGGCGCTGCTGCTGGTGGTCGGCGCCGGCATCTCCGGTTCGCAGCTCTGCCTCAACGCCCTGGCGGCCACCTACTATCCCCCCGCCATCAAGGCGACCGGCGTCGCCTGGGCGGGGGTGCTGAGCGGGGTCGGCTCCATCTCGGCGCCCCTGGTCGGGGCCTGGATCATCGCCCGCGGGGTCGACACCGTGGATGTGCTGGTGCTGCTGACCGTCCCCGTACTCGCCTGCGCCGCCGGCGCCCTGTTGATGCGCCGCGAATGGGAGAAGAACTGATGGTCGACAACAACGCCCTCCTCGCCCGGATCGCCGACCTGGAGCACCGCCTCGGGGTGGTGGAGGACCGTGAGGAGATCGCCCGCCTGCAGAACAACTGGGGCTATCTGATCGACAACCGCATGTTCGCGGAGATGGCCGACCTGTTCTGCGAGGACGCCCCCTCCATCGAGATCGGCCGTCGCGGCGCCTACATCGGCAAGCCGCGCATCCACCGCTTCCTGGAGGAGATCTTGGGCGGCGGACGCTGGGGGCTGCTGAAGGACGAAATCATCAACCACATGCAACTGCAGTTCGTCATCACGGTCGCCCCCGACCGCCAGACGGCCAAGGCGCGGGCTAGAGCGCTGATCCACGGGGATTCGCCCCCCGGCGGCGACCGCATGCTGTGGGCCGAGGGCCTCTATGAGAACGACTATGTGAAGGAAGGCGGCGCCTGGAAGATCAAGCGCATCTGGTGGGTGCCCAACTTCTATTTCATGGTCCCGGGGTTCGACAGCCGGGTCTATCAGTCCGGCCCGGCGAGCGAGGATTTCCCCCCGGATCGCCCCTCCCACCCGGACGCCCCCGGCCTCGGACGCGGCTTTCCACCCTTCCACTACCCGCATCCGGTGACGGGTCGCCCCCTGCCCGCGTCGCCCGTATCGAGGCCCGCCGACAAGAGCTGATCCCCGCGTCCCTGGTCGCCCGTTCACCCACCTGTTAGTTTGTAAGTGAAACAAGATGGGGAGGCTGATGCGGCTTGGTCTGGGCGTCGCCGCCGCGGCGTGGATGTTGGCGTTCGGCGTGGCTGCCGCGGGAAACCCCGCCTTCAATCCCGCCAACGGGGTGCGGGGCAAGCGGCTGGCGGGCGCCTGCGAGCCCTGTCATGCGACGCCTTCGGTCCATGCGCCCAAGCTGTCCGGCCAGCGGCCCGAGGCCATCTTCCAGGCCTTGCGCGACTACAAGAGCGGCGCACGCAGGAGCGAGACGATGTCGCCCCTGGCGGCCCCCCTCTCCGACCAGGACATGCGCGACCTCGGCGCCCATCTCGCCGCGGGGGGCGGTCACCCGCCGACCACCGCCGTCGGGGCCGGCGGGTGGGCGCACGAGAAGGTCCATCGCGACTGCGCCCACTGCCATGGCGAAGCCGGCATGGGGGTGATGCCGGGGACGCCCATCCTTGCGGGCCAGCATGCGGACTATCTGGTGCACGCGATGGAAAGCTATCGGTCGGGCGACCGGACCAACGCGACCATGGCGCCGATCGCCGCAAAACTGACTCCCCGCGAGATCCGCCTGCTGGCCGACTATTTCGCCGCCCAGAAGCGCCTGAAGGTGTCGGAATGACCGCCGCCGCTCCGCGCGCCCTGCTCCTTCTCGCCGTCGCCCTGACGGTGGCGTCGTGCGGCCCGCCCACGCCGCCCGCCGCGCCGGTCCTGGACGTCAACAACGACAACCCCACCGCGGTGAGCAAGACCATCGAAATGATCCCGCTGCCCGGGGGCCGGTTCGTCATGGGCGCAGCGCCGGGCACGGGCTTCCTGAACGGCTACCCTCGCCACGAGGTCGCCATCCGCCCGTTCAGCATCGGCAAATACGAAATCACCTTCGCCCAGTACGACGCCTTCGCCAGGGCCACCGGACGCGCGCTGCCCGCCGACGAAGGCTGGGGCCGCGGCCAGCGGCCGGTGATCCATGTCAGTTGGGCCGACGCGGTCGCCTTCACCGAATGGCTCAACTCAGGCTCCGGCCGCCGCTTCCGCCTGCCCAGCGAAGCGGAGTGGGAGTATGCGGCCCGCGGCGGAACCACCGGCCTCTACTGGTGGGGCGACAAGGCCGAAACCGACCTCGTCAACGCCGCCGGCGACGACGGCAAGGACCGCTGGGAGGACACCGCCCCGGTCGGCCAGTTCCCAGCCAATCCCTTCGGCCTGCACGACGTGCTCGGCAATGTGTTCGAGATGGTGGCCGACTGCCGGTACCCGACCTATGCCGGCGCACCGGCCGACGGCAGCGCCTGGACCGGCCCCGACTGCGACAGCCGCGTGGCCCGCGGGGGCTTCTTCGGCAGCAGCGCGCAGGATTTGCAGGTCGCCGCCCGCGCGGCAGTGGGAGAACAGTTCGATTCCGCCGGCGTCGGCTTCCGTCTGGCGGAGGACACCCGCCCGCAGGCGCCGCCCTCCGCTCCCGGTTGATGCAGCCGAAGAGGCGGGCGAAGATGGGGGATGAGCAACGCTGACTCCCCCCGCCGCCAGCCGGCAATCTATGTCTCCCACGGGGGCGGCCCCTGCTTCTGGATCGAATTTCCCGAGCCCTTCGGAAAACACGCCTTCGACAGCCTGAAGGCCTACCTCGCCGGTATCGACGCCAGCCTGCCCGAACGGCCGAAGGCGGTGGTGATCATCTCAGGACACTGGGAGGAGGCGCACCCGACGGTCAGCCTGAACCCCGCGCCGGGGATGCTGTTCGACTACTACGGCTTCCCCGAGCACACCTACCGGCTGAGCTATCCCGCGCCCGGCGCGCCGGATCTGGCCATGAAGGTCGCCGGCCTGCTGCACGGGGCGGGCATCCCGGTGGCGGGCGACAAGCAGCGCGGCTTCGACCACGGGGTCTTCGTGCCCTTCCTGATCATGTATCCGGACGCCGACCTGCCGGTGGTGATGCTGTCGATGAAGCATAGCCTCGACGCCGCCGAACATATCGCCATCGGCAAGGCGCTGGCTCCCCTGCGCGACGACGGCGTGCTGATCGTGGGCAGCGGCATGAGCTACCACAACCTGCAGAACTTCTTCGACGGCGAGGAAGAGCGCGCCGCCGGCTTCGACACCTGGCTGGCCGAGACGGTGGCGGACCCGGACCCGGAGAGCCGCAACGCCAAACTGGCCCGCTGGACCGAAGCGCCCTTCGCCCGCCACGCCCACCCCCGCCCCGACCACCTGATCCCGCTGATGGTGGTCGCCGGCGCGGCCGGAGACGACATCGGACGCCAATCCTTCAGCGACCGCATTGGCCGCAAGGCGGTGTCGAGCTTCGAGTTCGGCTAGGCCCCGGAGGTTACCGCCCCTTCGCCGAGGTCGACTGCAGATAGGCGGCGATGGCGTCGATATCGGGGTCGCTGACTTCGACCTTGCGGAAGGCGGGCATGGACTGGCTACCGCCGCGGATGAACAGCTTCAGCGCACCGGCCGGCAGGTCGGTCCGCTGTTCCAGCAGCGCAGGCTTCTCGCCCTTGTACTTCACCTCCAGCGAGGCGGTGGCCGGCAGCGCCCAACGGTTCCCGACCCGCTTGCCCCCGTGGCAGGGCGCGCACCAGGCGGTGAAGACCTGCTGGCCCCGCTGCACCTGGGCGGCGTCCTGCGCCCGCGCCGCCCCGCTGCCCAGCGCCAGGGCCGCCGCCAGCCCGATCAGGACCCGCTTCATGCCCGGTTCCCCCGGAAGCGCTTCGGCCAGATGCCGCCCCGGCCGGGAGCGAGGATGCCGTTGGGATCCACCGCGTCCTTCATGGCTTCGCTGAAGCGGCGCAGACTGTGGTCGCCAAAGGAATAGGCGTTCACGATCGGGTCCTGGAACTCAGGCGGCGCACGGTATTCCCCCCAGCCGTTGGCCGCGCCGATCTCGATCAGTTTCAGCATGGACGCGCGGGTCTTGCGGTTGACCTCCGGATTGGTGCGCGAGGTGGGCAAGGTGGTGAAGAAGATGAACGACCGGCGGTGCCAGGCTTGCGGCACCGTCAGGGCGTTGGCGCCGAAGATGGTCTCGATGCTGCGGAAGGCGTCGGTGAACACACGCTGGGCCTTGAACACCGCCTCGGCCGTGCGCGGGATGATGGGCGCGAAACCGATATGGCCGTCGTTGACCCCTGTGGGGTCGATGCTGCGGGTGACGATGCTCCAGACGTCCAGGCTGGGGATGCCGTGCCGCACCCCCCGGCGGGGGGCGGCGTCGATCTGGGCCTCGGTCAGCGGGATCTTCAGGCTGTCGCCCTCGATGAAGCGGACCCCGGGGATCTCGGCGGCGAAGCGGGCCTGGGCGTGGGCCCAGTTGGCGGCGTTGGTGGCTTCCGGGCCATAGAACTGGAGCTCCACGCTCCAGCTGTGCAGGTTGTTGTCCGAGGCGTAGCGATCCATTTCCGCGTCGGAGGGCCCGCCGGCTTTGACGATGGTCTCCCGGAAGGCCGCATTGCCCATCAGCGCCCGCAGCGGGGCGCCGAACAGCGGCTCGCCGATCAGGTGGGAGTGTTCGAGGTAGTTGACGACGCTGATCAGCTTCTGCAGGTCGCCGCGCTTCGGCACGGTGACGGTGGCGGTGCGATAGCTCTCCGGCTGGGGCATCAGCCAGAAGCCCATCTTGGTGACGATGCCGTAGTTAGCCTGGCCGAACAGGCCCGACACTTCCGGCCCGTAGCCGTAAGGGTAGTCCTGCCAGCTCCCCGCGTTGGGGATGGCCCCCATGCCGGTGCGCATCACCTCGCCGTTGGCCAGCACCACCTCCACCCCGCAGCGGGAGCCGAAATGGTCGCGATAGGGGCCGAAGGTATAGCCGATGCCGTGGTCGAGGGCGTTGCCGATGGGGCTGCCCCAGCCGGGATCGGGGCAGTCGATCCACATCTTCAGGCCGCGGTCCTGGATGGCGCGGTAGAGGTCGAAATAGGAGACGCCGGGCTCCACCAGGGCGGTGTAGCGGTCGCCATCGAGCTCCAGCACCTTGTTCATGCGCTTGAGGTCCAGCACCACCGTGCCGGTCATGTTGGGCGCCGGGCCCCCATAGGCGAAGTTCTTGCCGGTGGAGATCGGGAAGACCGGGACCTTGTAGCGGTTGGCGGCGCGGACCACCGCCTGCACCTCCTCCACCGACTTCGGGCACACCGCCGCCGAAGCGCGGCGCTCCTCGGCCTCGCCCCAATGGGTGGCGTAGGCGTCGCGATAGGGGCCGAGGTCCTCGTCGCTGGTGAAGACCCAGGCCTCGCCGACCGCCTCCTTGAACAGGCGAACGGCGGCGTTGAAGTCGCGCTGGCTTACGCCGGGTGGAAGGATGGCCATGCTGCCCCTCTGTCGACTGGGAAAGGTGCGCAACCCCACGCCGGGCGAACCCACCCGAAGACGCTATGCTGGCCCCACCCCGCTCCCTACGGTTCGTCACGGCCGAACCTTGCTCTTGTTAGTTGAGGCGGAGCGTCCGCCGCTCATCTGCACCTGTCAATCGCATTACTTCGCCGACGCCTTCGCCCGTTCCTCCCTCAACTTGTGCGCCTGGGTCGCCACATAGCCGCGGATGGCTTCGGAGCCTCCCGGCGGCAGGAACTTCGCCCAGCCGATCATGCCGGTGGCCTTCATCGCCCCGCCGTCGACGATGGCCGACCACAGGGCCGGATTGCCCAGGGCGGTGGAGCGGCGCAGGTCCGGCACCACGTTCGATGAGCGCGCCTGGGCCGCGTGGCAGCGGGAGCAGAACTGGCCGTAGAGGTCGTCGCCCTCCAGCACCGTGGCGGCGGTCCAGGTGAGGGGCGGCGGCGCGATCATCGGCGCGGGCGGCGGATCGGGGGGCAGCGTCGCCGTACCGTTCAGCTTGAACGCCACCAGCCGGCCGACCTGGCGCTGGCGCACGTCCTCGGTCCCGATCCGCACGCCGCCGCCGGCGCCGCTGGCCGCCAGCACATACTGCTCGCCCCGCACGCTGTAGGTCACGGGGCCGGTGACGATGGCGTTGGGGGTCTGATGGCTCCAGACCTGCTCGCCGGTATCGGCGCGGAAGGCGACGAGTTCGCCCATCACGTTGCGCCCCCTGCCCTGAAACACGAGGTTCCCCGCCGTCGCCAGCACGCCCGACCCGCGCCCATCCACCTTCCACCGCGCTTTTCGCGCCACGGGGTCCCAGGCGACGAGGTTGGCCTGCACCGGCCGAGGCGACTGGCCGGCGATGTCGCCCAGGGCCGGGGGGCCTTCCCCCGGGGCGTGGGCGCCGTAGTTGACCGTGCCTGTGCGGTCGAGGCCCTTCACCCACTCATAGGTCGGCCGGGGCGTGTAGAGGCCCAGGGTATTGCTGTAGGCCTCGAGGTACATCAGCCCCGTCCTGGGGCTGAAGGCGGTGGGCTGCCAGGAGTGGGCCCCGCCCCCGTCGGGACTGACGCGCACGGCGGTCTTGTTGTCGAAATAGGCGCCTGGATTGACCATCATCCTGCCGGTCGCCGGGTCCGCCCCGGTCGCCCAGTCGATGCCCGAGACGAAGGGGTCGGCCGAGATCAGCTTCCCGGTGGCGCGGTCCAGCACATAGAAGAAGCCGTTCTTCGGCGTATGCATCAGCGCCTTGCGCGGCCGCCCGTCGATGGTCAGGTCGGCCAGGATCATGTCGGCGATGGAGTCGTAGTCCCAGCTGTCCCCGGGGCTCTCCTGATAGTGCCACTTGTATTTGCCGGTCTTGGCGTCGACGGCGACGATGGAGGCCACGAACAGGTTGTCGCCCTTGCCCTCGGAACGGAACCACCGGTTCCAGGGAAAGCCGTTGCCGGTGGCGAAATAGAGTTGGTCGAAGTCGGGATCGTAGACGATAGAGTTCCACACCTGCCCCCCGCCCCGATACGCGTTGTGCGGGCCGAACCAGGTGGGCTGGACCACCGTGGCCATGATGTCGTCGGAGGCGGCGCCGTCCTTCTTCTTCGGATCCCCCGGGGTGGTGAAGAAGCGCCAGGCCAGCTTGCCGGTGTCCGCGCGGTAGGCGCTGATGTAGCCGCGGCCGCCGAACTCCCCCGCTGCGTTGCCGATATAGACCAGTCCTTGCGCCACCCGCGGCGCCCCGGTGCTGGTGATCATGGAGTTGGGATCGGCGGCCTGCACCGACCACGCGACCTTGCCGGTGCGCGCGTCCAGCGCCACCAACCGGGCGTCCAGGGTCCCGACATAGACCCGCCCCCGATAGACCGCCACGCCCCGGTTGCCCACGTCGCAGCAGGCCTTGGCGCCCACCTCCCCCTTCACCTGGGGATCGTAGGACCAGAGCTGTTTGCCGGTGGCGGCGTCCACCGCATAGACCTTGCTCCAGGCGGTGGAGACATAGGCCACCCCGTCGACCACGATGGGGGTCGCCTCCTGGGCGCGGCTGGTGTCGAACTCGAACACCCAGGCAGGCTTCAGGGCCGAGATGGTGCCGGTATTGATCTGGTCCAGGCCCGAGAACCGGTGGGCCTGGTAGTCGCCGCCATGCAGCAGCCAGTTCTGCGGCTCCGACGCCGCATGGAGCAGCCGGGCGTCGTCGACCTGACCGAACGAGGCTGCGCCCGCACTCCCGCTGACGGCCAGGGCGGCCGCGGCGGCGAGCACGGTAAGCGCGCGCAGCGTCATGGCCTCGGACCGAAGCGGTCGCTGCCCGCCTTCTCGTCCGGCAGCACCATCTTCTGCACCCCGTTCTCCATCTCGATCCGCCCGCCCTCGCAATAGGCGCCCTCGGCCTGGGGCGTGTGGGTCCGGCGCAGGAAGTTGTGGGTGACGCTCCAGGGCTTGGTCAGCATGACCGGGTCCTCGATGACGATCTTCACCTCCAGCCGGTCGGGAGCGACCATACGCATCCGCTCCATCACATGGATCTGGTCGCTGTGCGGCGCCTCGGAGCGGTCGTAGATGCCGGCGTGCATGCCGACGGTGTCCACCACCAGGGTGTCCCCCTCCCAGTGGCCGATGGAGTGGCCCATGAAGCTCGGAACCAGATCGTCGCCGGTGGGGTGTTTGCGGCCGTCGGTGAAGATGCGCCGCGTGGCGTTGAACCAGTACCAGGTCATCCGCACCTGGCTCGGCAACACGATGATCTCCGGCCCACCGGGGGACGCCCCCATCTGCCGCGGCATGCCGTGGGGTTGGCGGCAGCCGCCGACGGGATCGCTGATCTCGCCCTTCAGAGAGTCGGCGATCCGCTTGTCGTACAGCTTCTGGTACTCCGGCTTGTAGGGGATGCCGGTCAGGTAAGAGCCTTCCAACGGTCCGGTGGAGAAGGCCTCGTCCTGGGCCTGATCGGGGTTCAGCACCATGTGGTCGGGGTCGAACATCAGCTCGCCCACCGTGGCGTAGGAGCCGTTCCAGTCGGGCAGCTCCGCCATCTTCCGGGTGAAGTCCGCGTCAAATCTGGGTGTCTTGTAATTGGGGTCGACCGGCCCCGGTGGGATCTTCGGCCGCTGGGCGAGGGCCGGCGCCCCTATCGCGCCGAGGATGAGGGCGCCCGAGACGACTCCGATCCAGCGCCGCATCCGTCCTCGCCCTATTTGTAGGTCTTCAGGTTGTTGTAGGCCGCCTCGATATTCATGACCCTGAGGCGGTCGTAGAAAGCCCAGTCCTTGTACTTGTCGAGCAGGATGGTCTTGCGCATCTCGTCCAGGCTCTTGCCCGCCCTCATCGCCGCCAGCACCTGATCGCGCAGATACTCGAAATACTCGCGCCCCTCGGTCACGTCGGCCTTGGTGAAGTTCACCGACCCGTGCCCCTGCGCCAGGATGTCGAAGTCCAGCGCCTCGATGGTGCGGTAGCTGGCGATCCAATCGGCGATGGGATGCTCGTCGAAGGCGCCGCAGGCGCTGGGCAGGGAGCGCATGCTCTTGCCCACCAGGGCGTCCGCCGGGAAGTCGGTGGAGAACACCACCCGCTCGGCCGGGAAGTAGATCACCGTCCCGTCATCCGCATGGTTCTTGCCTGGGAAGATCAGCTGCACCGTACGCCCGCCCAGGGTGATCTCCATCCGCCGGGAATAGGTGATGTCCGGGTGCGGCACGTCGGCGTAGAGCTCGGCCGGGGTCAGGTGGCCGTCCCCGTTTCGATCATGGCTGGCGACGAAGTTCGGCCCCATCCCGCAGATGCCCGGATGGGCGTTGGAGGGGCCGTCGATCTCCTCCTGCTCGATGGTCCCGTTCTGATTGCGGTCGAGCATGTCCCCCGGCATGTGGGGGTAGCGCCCGTCCATGTTCTTGGCGACGCCCTCCTGCGCCACGAACTGGGCGGTGGCGGCGAAGGCCCTGCCGCCTTCGATATGGTCCCAGTGGCTGTGGCTGTAGATGACGTAGCGGACGGGGAGCTTGGGGAAGCGGGTGTCGAGCTCGGCCTTCAGCCAGGCGGCGAACTCGGGGTTGATCGGATCGGCCAGGATGATGCCGGCGGGGGTGACGTAGGACATCGCCCACCAGTTGCCGTTGCCGGCGCGCCAGATGTCGCCGCTCACCATCTCGATGATGCGTTTCGGAGCCGGCGGCGTAGCCGCGAGCGCCGACGACGCGCCCGCGAGGACAAGGACCGCCGCGGTCAGCGCCGCCCAGCGTCCGGTCGTCCGCCGCCCCATCGCCCCGTCCCCCCACGGTTCTTTTGTTGGGGCCATGTCGCGCCCGGGGGCCGCCAGGCGTCACCTATCCAACGATAGCGCACCGAACCGGCGGAGTTGACCCGCGCCCCCGCCCCGCTAAACCCGGAGCATGGAGAATACCGACCGCGACCTCCTGGACCGCTTGCGCCTGGCGATGCGCACCGACGAGGACGTTCTGCACAAGTTCGCCAGCGCCGTGGGGGACCTTGCGGTCAATCTGGTGGTGGCCGCCATCATCCTGGTGCTCACCTTCTGGGCCGCGGGCTGGGCCAGCCGGGTCGTGCGCGGCCTCGTCGCCCGCGTGCATCGCCAGGGTCCGCCCGACACCACCCTGCAGAGCTTCGGCGGGTCCCTGGCCCGCTATATCGTCATCGTTGTCGGGCTGGTCGCGGTGCTGCAGCAGCTCGGCATGCAGACGACGTCGATCCTGGCTGTGCTCGGGGCCGCGTCGCTGGCCATCGGCCTCGCCTTGCAGGGCACCCTCGCCAATGTGGCCGCGGGGACCATGCTGCTGCTGCTGCGCCCCTATCGGGTGGGCGATGTGGTGGAGCTGAGCGGGCGGGTCGGCACGGTGCAGGCCCTCGACCTCTTCGTCACCGAGCTGTCCACCGTGGACAACGTCCGGGTGGTCCTGCCCAACGGCAAGGTGTTCGGCGACGTTATCGTCAACACCAGCTTCCACGACCGGCGGCGGGTGGACGCGAGCTTCAAGGTGGCGCCGACGGTGGACATCGTGCCGATGCTGGCCGCCCTGAAGGCCCGCGCCGAGGGGAATCCCCTGGTGCTGGCCGAACCCGCCCCGGCGGTGGAGGTGACCGGCATGTCCGAACTCTATGTCGAGGCCGTCGTCCGCGCCTGGGTGGAGCGCCCCAACTACGCCGCCGTCCGCGCCGACCTGATGCTGGCCGCCCGCCTCCTGGCGCAAGGCGCGGAACCGCCGCCGTTGCCGGCAGCGCCGACGACAGCCCCCCCGGCGCCCGCCAGGACGCGACGGAAACGGGGGTGACCTCTCCATAAACCCCACCGTCTTCCTCGGCCTTGTGCCGAGTATCCAGAAACGCCACCGGAAAACCAGAGTCCGCGACGGGCTCGGTCCATCTTGCAGCCTCGGCGCATCTGGATGCTCGGGTCAGGCCCGAGCAAGACGGTTCTATTGTTCCCTACTTCAACGTCGCGGAATCGAGGTTCAGGGCGGGCAGCTCCACAACCTCCAGGTTGGGGTACTTCGCCTTCAGCGCGGGCAGGAACACCTTGGCGTCGCCGACCACCAGCAGGCTGAGCCGGTCCACCGGCAGGGTCTCGCGGGCGACCGCCTCGATCTGCCCGGCGGTGACGCTGCGCACCTTCTGCGGATAGTCCCTCAACTCCGTCATCGGCAGGCGGTAGTTGGCGAAGCCGGCGACGAGGCTGCCGAGGCCATCCACCGTCTCCAGCGAGCGGCCGAAGCCTCCCACCAGCACCGCGCGGCGGGAGGCGAGTTCGGACTCGGACGCCGGGGCGGCGGTCAGCTTCCTGATCTCGGCCAGCATCAGGTCGGCCACCTCGACGGCGGACTCGTTCTTGGTCTGGGTGTTGGCGACCCAGTAGCCGGCGTCGCGGCGGGCGGCCAGGGCGCTGCCCGCCCCGTACGACAGGCCCCGCTTGATGCGGATCTCCTGGTTCAGGCGCGAGGAGAAGCCCTGGCCCAGGATCGAGTTGCCCAGCACCAGCGGATAGTAGCGAGGATCGTCGCGGCGGATGCTGCGCACCCCGGCCAGCACGGCGGCCTGCCCGGCCCCCGGCTGATCGATCACCACCGCCCGCGGCGGCAGGGTCGCCCCCGCAAGGCCGGTGGGGGCCGCCGGGGCCGCGCCCGCCGGATCGCGCCAGGCGCCGAACAGCTTCTCGGCCAGGGCGAAGGCCACGTCCGGCGCGATGTCGCCGGAGAAGACGAGGTTGGCCGCCGACGGGCGCCAACGGGCCGCGTGGAAGGCGGCGAGGTCGGCGCGGGTCAGCTTCGGCAGCGAGGTCAGGGTGCCCCCGCTGGGGGAGCCATAGGGGGCGGCGCCATAGACCACCCGCGCCATCGCCTGGGTGGCGATCGAACGCGGCTGGCTCAGTTCCACCTTCAGGTTGTCGAGGGCCTGACTGCGCTGGCGCTCCAGTTCCTCTGCGGCGAAGGCGGGGTTGAGCACCATGTCGGCCATGATAGCCGCCGCCTGCGGGAAGACGTTGGACGGGGCGTTGGCGTAGACGCTGGAGAAGTCGGAACTGGCGGTGGCGCCCACGTTGGCCCCGAGCGCTTCGATGGCCGAGGCGATCTGCGGCGCCGACCGGGTCTTGGTGCCCTGGGTCGCCAGGGTGGCGGCGAGGTCGGCGGTCCCGGCCTTGCCCGACGGATCGGCCCAGGCGCCCGCCTCGAAGCTCAGCCGCGCGCTGACCAGCGGCAGGCCCTTGGTGGGGGCGACGATGACCCGCAGGCCGTTGGCGAGGGTGCGCTCGGACACCTGCGGGGTCACCACCGGCCGCTCCGCTGAGGGTTGCGGCGGCGGGGTGCGCTGGGCCTCGGGCAGCAGGGTGAACACCTCGGGCGAGGTCACGAGATCGGCCAGCTTCACCGGCGCGGCGACAGGGGCGGCAGCGGCAGCGGCGGCCGTGGTCGTCCCGGCCTTGCGCGCGGATTCGTCCTGGTAGCGCAGCACCACCCGGGCATCGTCGCGCAGGTATTTGCGGGCGATGCGCTGGATGTCGGCTGCGGTCACCGCCTGGATGCGCTGGATCTCGGTGTCGGCGTATTTGGGATCGCCGGCCAGGATGATGGCGTTGCCAAGCGCCATGGCCCGGCCGTCCACCGTCTCGCGGCTGCGCAGGGCGTCGGCGATCAGTTCGTTCTTGGCCTCCGTCAGTTCGGCGGCCGTGACCGGCGCATCGCGGACCTTGGCCACCTCGGCCAGCACCGCCGTCTCGGCCTCGGCAAGCGACTTGCCCCCGGCCACGATCACGCCCAGGGCGTAGCTGCCCGCCTGCTGGTTGACGTCGACGTTGGTGATCGGCTCGGCGGCGATCTGCTTGTCATAGACGAGGGAATGATAGAGCCGCGAGGACTGGCCCTTGCCCATGATGGCGTCCAGCACCTGCAGGGCCGGCGCATCCGGATCGGCGTAGCGAACCCCGGGATAGCTGATGAGCACCGCCGGCAGGGGCACGTTGGGGGCGTACAGGTCCACCGTGCGCGGGCCGCTGCGGGCCGGCTCGGCGACGTTGTTCTTGGGCAGGGGGACGGCGGGGGTCTTCAGGCCGCCGAAGTATTTGTCCACCCAGCGGTCGAGCTGGGCCTCGTCGAAGTCGCCGGCCACGATCAGGTTGGCGTTGTCGGGGCGATAGTAGGTGGCGTGGAAGCGGCGCACATCGTCGATGGTGGCGGCGTCCAGCTCCTCGATGGAGCCGATGCCCGGCCGGCGGTACGGATGGGCCACGTAGGAATTGCGCGGCAGCTCCAGATAGAAGAGCCGCCCGTAGGGGGAGGCCAGCACCCGTTGGCGCAGCTCCTCCTTGACCACGTCCCGCTCGGACTTGAAGGCCTCCTCGTCCACCACCAGGGAGCCCATCCGCTCGGCCTCGGCGAACAGCAGCCGCTCCAGGTGGTTGGCGGGGACCACTTCGTAATAGGGGGTCATGTCGGAGGCGGTGAAGGCGTTGTTGAAGCCGCCCACGTCCTCGGTCAGCCGGTCGAAGAACTCCGGCGGGAGATTCTTCGTGGACTTGAACATCATGTGCTCGAACAGGTGGGCGAAGCCGGAACGCCCCTCCGGATCGTCCTTCGAGCCGACCCCGTACCAGACCTGTACCGTCACGTTGGACGCCGCGGCGTCCTTCAGGCTGTAGACCTTCAGCCCGTTGGCGAGGGTGCGGACCTTGTAGTTGAGGGGCGGCACCGTCACCCCGCGGCCGGCGGCGGGGGCTGCGGCTAGGGCGGCCTCCGTCTGCAGCGCCGG